>Ga0209233_1000466_pt1 | contig 25583 bp, 27 predicted proteins | sample AraplaCL_Cvi_mCL_FD_184269 | JGI IMG/M metagenome (GOLD analysis project Ga0209233, IMG submission 184269) | Arabidopsis root microbial communities from the University of North Carolina, USA - plate scrape CL_Cvi_mCL (SPAdes) (version 2) | ecosystem: Host-associated > Plants > Roots > Endosphere...
CCGAGCTGGCCTCTCACCCATCGGTAACTATCACCATGACGCCACAGATGGAACTGTCGGCCACTTTTATCCGTCAGTCTATCGCCGAGAAAAAGAATGTGCAGTTTTTTGTACCTGACCCAGTGCTGAAATTTATTGAGAGTAAGAGTTTGTATAGATAATTGCGTAACTTTATAAAAAGGAAAGACGATGCTTACTAAAGATAAATTACATCAGTTGGTTGATCACATGCCGGATACTTTTACTGTAGATGATATAGTTGGCGAAATAATACTATTGCAAAAGATAGAGATAGCAAGAGAGCAAGTAAAGAATGGGGATTTTTTGACTGATGAAGAGTTAGACCAGGAAATCAACTCATGGCAGTAGTAGTTATTTACTCAAAAATAGCTAAGCAAGATTTAAGATCGATTTACGACTATATCAAAAAAGACTCCGCTCGCTATGCCTCAAACGAGATTTTGCTTATCCGACAAGCAATCAATAAATTAAAATCAAACATTTTATTAGGCAAGAAATTCGAGAAGTCAAGTGATGATCTGACCCGTGAACTCATTTTCAGAAACTATCGAATAATTTATGATATAGTTCCGGATGAGCGAATTATAATCTTAACTATTCATCATCACGCCCGCCTGATATCAAACAATCCTGCTTTTACTGACGAGGATTAACCTTATCTTTGCCTCGTGAGCGAAAAAACCATCCTAAAACTACAGTTGCCAACCGACCCAAAATGGGTTAAAAACGTGGTAGAAAGCAATATCGAAGAGTTATTGGTTGATCATGCTTTTTGCGAACAGAAGGCAGCATCCAACGCCATTACATTGATTGTTCAGAACCCCAACCTGAGCGACCTGGTACAGCAAATGACCAATCTGGTGCAAGAAGAGATGGATCACTTTAAACGCGTTCATCAGATCATTCTGGATCGTGGTTTTGTGTTGGGACGCGAGCGTAAGGATGATTATGTAAATGAGCTGCGCAAATTTATGATCGTCGGCGGTGGTCGCGAGGCTCAGTTGATAGATCGCTTGCTGTTATCGGCAATGATAGAAGCGCGCAGCTGCGAGCGCTTTAAGGTGCTTTCAGAAAACATCAACGACAAAGAGCTGTCTGAATTTTATCATGAGCTGATGATCAGCGAGGCTACGCATTATGCCATGTTCATTAATCTGGCTAAGAAATATGCCGAAACTATCGATGTCGACAAACGCTGGAAGGAGTTTTTAGCTTACGAGGCCGACGTAGTGAAAAACTACGGCAAGTCTGAAACTATACACGGCTAATTTATAGCCTTGCTAAGGCCGACAACGTTGTTAAGATAGTTATCCATCATATCAATATCTACCACATCATTCATGAGCCCTATGTGCATATCAGGGCGTACAATCAATGCTTTCTGTTTCCCCTCGGCAATATCAAACTGATTAAAAACATGTTGGTTTTTAGCTGACGGCGGCAGGTAGAAAAGATTAAGCGCACCGTTATAACTATGGGTGATCCATTTGGCGAGAGCAAACAGATCCATCTCCTTTAATTTTCCCAAAACAATTAAGGTAAAGCCCGGCTTGGCGCACCATTCGTGCAGATCGGTTTCGGTTTGCTTCTTTTCATCAAATACAATCAGGTAGGGCAGCCTGTCCCCTGCCTTTACCCGGGTAGCATGGCTTAAATGTAAGCTGATATTACTGTGGCGATAATTGATGTAGAGTTCAGACGCACGTTTAAAAAAAAGATCACGCACGTTGGGTTTACTCCAGGCAAATTTCAATAAACCCGGCAGCACCCAGCGTTTAAACAACATGGCCAACCAATTGGTAGACATCACTACCTTAAAAATGCGGTCGGTAGTGTTGAGCAGTTCTTTGGCTATCGGCATACGCTCGGCGGCGTAGCTGTCCAATATCCGCTTGTGGAGCTGGTTATTGCAAACCCCCGCCAGCTTCCAACCCAGATTATAAGCATCCTGCAGGCCAGTGTTCATGCCCTGCCCGCCAACCGGCGAGTGGATATGCGCGGCATCGCCAATTAAAAAGGCGCGTTGCTTTCTGAAGCTTTCGGCCATGCGATGATGCAGGCGGTAGGTAGTGAACCATTTGAGGTCGGTTACGTTCATAACCGTGTTGGTAACACTATTCAGATGCGGCATTACGTCTCTCAGGCTTAAATCGGCAGTTGCTAAGTTTTCGGGCAAGTTGCCTATAACGCGATAGCGATGGGGTTCAGGCATCGGGAAAAAGCCTGCAAAGCCACGCTTGGAGAGGTAAAGTTCTACCCGTGTATCATTCAACCTTTTGTTATTTAGCTCGACATCCGCCAGATAAAACTCATGCGCATAGGTGTCGCCTTTAAACGGAATTTGCAATTGCTTGCGAACGGTACTATGTGCACCGTCAGCGCCAATGAGCCAGTCGCAAGTAAGGGTTATCCTTTCTTCGCCTGATTGCAGCTGCACCTTTACCCTTTTATTATTTTGAGTAGCCGATTTTAAGGTAGTTTGCCAATAAACCGGGCAGCAGTTTACCGTCAAAAAGTCAAGCAGTACCCGCTCATTTTTACTTTGCTGATAGAGAAATACAAACGGATATTTAGTCTGGCCCTGGCCTGTATTTGTAAGCGATAGTCTGGACAGCTTTTTGCCGAATCCATTAAGCGCCAAACCACCTGCCGGTTTGCCATTATGGATAATCTTATCGATCACACCTAATTGGCGATATATCTCTAATGATCTGGCCTGAACGGCTAAGGCTTTCGACCGGTCTGTCGGGCCCTTTTTGACATCGATGATTACCGGCTGTATACCATTACGCAATAATTGCGCTGCCATCATCAAGCCCGACGGACCGGCACCGACAATCAAGACTTGCGTATGCTGCTGATTAATCACCTATACAGAACGCGATATTAGGAAAATGGTTGGCTTTTTATGCAAATCGGGCACTTGTGTTTGCCATTCGGCAATGGTTTTGGTTTGCACAAGCTCATCTGCTGCAGTAAGATTACAGGCAATGCAAAGCTTGGTTTTGGGATTACCTGTCTTCAATATTTCTTCCAGCAAGGGGTTATTGCGGAAAGGCGTTTCAATAAATATCTGTGTTTGATTCAACTTGTCAGACAGGCTCTCCAGTTCCTTGATCTTACGGCTACGGTCCACTTTATCAATCGGCAGATATCCCTGGAAGGCAAAACCCTGACCGTTAAAACCTGATGCCATCAGTGCCAGCAAAATAGAGCTTGGGCCAACCAAAGGGACTACCTTAATGCCTCTTCTATGCGCCTCTGCTACAATATCTGCCCCGGGATCTGCAATTCCGGGGCAACCGGCTTCACTCATCAGGCCAACATCATTTCCGGCTTGTAAACCGGTAAAAAACGGTTTTAGACTATTGTTGCGATTATGTTTACCATAATCATGAATGGTTAGCTCGCTTTGAGGAGTTTTGAGTCCGGCTTCTTTTAAAAAGCGCCGGGCTGTCTTTTCATTCTCTACAATGTATTCTTTGATATGATTAATGGTATCCACCAGATAAGGCGTAAAAGTTTTGGCTGCAGCATCCTCGGCCAGCGGTACGGGGATCAAAAAAAGAGTTCCTGTAGGCATGTTACAAAAGTGCGCTTTTTTTGGCTAAATTGTATTTATCATCAAATTTCACTGAGCCGGCAATTACAATATTTCGACTATCCCAAAAAACAAAAAATAGTCAAAAAAATGTCCATGGTATTGAATTTTAAATATTTTAATCTACCTTGCGGTAAATAACATAATTATAATGGCAACAGGAACAGTAAAATTTTTTAATGAATCAAAAGGTTTCGGCTTCATCAAAACTGACAGCGGCGAAGAAATCTTTGTACACGTGTCAGGTTTGATCGACAAAGTTCGTGAGAACGATCAGGTAACCTACGAGGCACAACAAGGCAGAAAAGGCCTTAACGCGGTAAATGTAAAATTAGCTTAAAACTATATATATTAATCGTATTCAAAAGCCCGGTTGCAAATGCAACCGGGCTTTTTGGTTTATACACGCGCAGTCATGCTGAACTTGTTTCAGCATCATAAAGCAGCGGCAGTAAATTTATCGGAAGTGTATTGGGATCCTGAAACAAGTTCAGGATGACATAGGATTATATCCCCAACGCCTCGCAGGCTTTCTCGGCGGCAAGTTTCTCGGCGTTTTTCTTGCTGAATTCTTTACCCAGACCCATGATCTGACCATCAACACTGGCTTGTACGGTGAAAAGTTTGGTATTCTCGCCGTCGCCATTATTCACCAGGTCAAACGTAATGTCTTTACTGTGGCGCTGGCACCACTCAATGAGTTTACTTTTGAAGTTAGTTTCGGTTTGTTCGAGCGTATGGATGTCCACATGCGCTTTGATGATATTGTTTACCAGGAAGCTCTTGGTAAAATCATACCCTTTGTCCAGGTATACGGCGCCAATCAGCGCCTCAAAGGCATCGCCCAGTAAAGAACCCTGACGGGTTGGGCCTAATGCACGGTTATCATACTCTATCAACTGCTCAAAACCCAATTTGCGAGCCAGCTGATTAAGGTTGTTACGGCTAACAATTTTTGAACGAAGCTCGGTTAAAAAACCTTCGTCTTCATAAGGGTAAAGTTTAAAGAGCACCTCGGCCACCACGCTGCCTAAAACGGCATCACCCAAAAACTCAAGACGCTCGTTGCTATTCTTAACGCCCTTTTTAACATTTTGCGCAGCCGACTTATGGCGAAAAGCCAGACGGTATAAAGACAAATTGCCCGGCACGAAGCCGAGCAAGTTCTTTAATACTTTAACATATTTTCTGTTTGGAGAAAAATAAAGCTTATATATCCGACCAACAGGCATCCACTACTTATTCTTCGTACTTTTTAAATATTACAGAAGCATTGTGGCCACCAAAACCGAAGCCATTGCTTTGTACAACTCTTACATCGCGCTTTTGAGCTTTGTTAAACGTAAAGTTTAATTTCGGGTCAAAAGTCGGATCGTCTGTGAAGTGGTTAATGGTTGGAGGAATGATACCGTTTTTCAGGGCCATAATTGAAGCAATTGCCTCAACAGCACCTGCAGCACCTAATAAGTGACCGGTCATTGATTTGGTTGAGCTTATGTTGATACGATAAGCATCCTCGCCAAATACATCCTGAATGGCTTTTATTTCCTGCGGATCACCAATTGGGGTTGATGTTCCGTGAACGTTTACATAATCAATATCAGCCGGAGTAATACCTGCATCTTCCTGAGCAGCACGCATTACAAATGCAGCACCTAAGCCTTCAGGATGCGGAGCAGTCATGTGATATGCGTCGGCACTCATGCCACCGCCTATCATTTCGGCATATATTTTAGCACCACGTGCTTTAGCATGTTCTAACTCTTCAAGAATAATGGTACCCGCACCCTCGCCTGCTACGAAACCGTCGCGGTCAAGGTCAAACGGACGTGAAGCCGTAGCCGGGTCATCATTACGTACAGATAGCGCGTGCATCGCATTAAATCCGCCGATACCGGCTTCATTAATAATAGCTTCAGAACCACCGCTTATAAACATATTAGCTTTACCCAGACGGATATAGTTAAATGAGTCAATAAGTGAATTGTTTGAAGATGCGCAGGCAGAAACTGTAGAGAAGTTTGGTCCGCGCAGACCATATTTTATAGAGATATGACCCGGAGCAATATCAGCAATCATCTTAGGGATAAAGAACGGATTAAATCTTGGTGTGCCATCGCCTTTGGCAAAAGCGGTCACCTCATCTAAAAACGTTTTTAAACCACCGATGCCTGATCCCCAGATCACGCCAATACGGCTTACATCTAACTTAGAAAAATCTAAACCGGCGTCTTTTACAGCCTCTTCTGTGCTAAACAGGGCGTATTGCACAAATGGATCAAGCTTACGCGCATCTTTCCTGCCCAAAAAAGCATCTGCATCAAAGCCTTTAACTTCGCATGCAAATTTGGTTTTGAACAAGGTAGTGTCGAAACTCTTGATCAAAGCAGCGCCACTTACTCCATTAACCAACGAGTTCCAGTATTCTGAAACTGTATTGCCAATTGGAGTAAGTGCCCCTAGCCCGGTTACTACAACTCGTTTAAACTCCATCTAATTAAATTAAGGAGAGCTTATTTAACGTTTTTTTCAAGGTAAGCTACGGCTTGACCTACAGTGCCGATAGTTTCAGCTTGATCGTCAGGTATAGCCACATTAAATTCTTTTTCAAACTCCATGATAAGTTCCACGGTGTCTAAAGAGTCAGCACCAAGATCATTGGTGAAGCTAGCCTCAGGTGTAACTTCACTTTCGTCAACACCTAATTTTTCCACGATAATAGCTTTTACTCTTGAAGCGATATCAGACATAGTTTTATTGTTTAATGATTAATAATTTCAGTGCAAAGAAAAATAAAATCTGTTAAATATCAAATCTAAAACTTTTTACTTGTGATGGGTAACAAATTTTAAAAGCAAAAGGTTTCAATTTGTATTTTTGCCGGGCGCAAATGTAGTGATAATTGAACAAGAAATTTTTAAAGTTTGAGATTGATCTTGATTTTGTACTGATTGCAGTTACAACATCGTTAAAAGACTATCGCATTTGTTACCTTATTAACAAGTGTTTAAACTTTAATTTCGTTAAGGGTGATGACCTTGAGGTTGATATTCATCATGGCGCTGATCCGTCTTTCTTTTCTTTTTACACTTATCACTGGGAATCAAGCGAAACCGACTTCTTTTTTATAGGTAATAAAGGCAGCGATGGCTATTTGATACCCGAAATGAAAAAGGCTGATTTTTTCCTGATGATCAAAAATTATATCGATGATAAAGACCTTGAAAACATCATTACGGGCCTTAACCGGATACCCGAAATTGTAACAGCTATAAAGATTGACCCTAAAAAAATAAAATCACGCGAAAATCTTTTATTTTAGCGCAAAATTTGAAAAGTACCACTGTGCAGCCTGCTTAAAGGATGCATCCAAAATACAGAGAACTCCAAGAACTATGAACATACCTTATAACCGTACCAAGATTGTTGCCACAATGGGCCCTGCAAGCTCAAAGAAAGAAACCTTGTTGGCTATGATTAAGGCCGGCGTGAACGTTTGCCGTCTTAATTTTTCGCATGGAAAACCTGAAGATCACAAAAAATTTGTTGATCTGATCAGGGAGATCAACGAGCAACACAAAACCAACGTAGCCATTCTGGCCGACTTACAAGGGCCAAAAATCCGCATTGGTTTAGTGAAAGATGGCGGCATACACTTAATTAACGGTACACATATTAATATTACTACCAAAGAGTGCATTGGCGACGACAACCAGATATACATCACTTACGAAGCTTTCCCTCAGGACGTACAAGCCAATGAGATTATCTTATTGGACGACGGAAAGATTCAGATGCGCGTTTTGGAAACCAATAAAATTGACACTGTAGTTTGCGAGGTAGTGCACGGTGGCATCCTTACCTCACGTAAAGGGGTTAACCTGCCAAATACCAAAGTATCTATCCCAAGCTTAACTGAAGAAGATTTAGCCAACCTTAAATATGCTTTAGAGTGGGATCTGGATTGGATAGGCCTTTCATTTGTACGTAATGCAGGCGACATTGTCGACCTGAAACAAGTGATTGCCCGTAGCGGTAAAGCGGCTAAAGTAATTGCTAAAATTGAGAAGCCTGAGGCTATTGAAAATATTGACGAGATCATTGCCGCTACAGACGGTGTTATGGTAGCCCGTGGCGACCTGGGTGTTGAAATGCCATTGGAAGAAGTGCCATTGCTGCAAAAAATGATCCTTCGTAAATGCCGTGCATCATCAAAACCAGTTATTGTGGCTACACAAATGCTGGAATCAATGATCACCACCCCTCGCCCAACCCGTGCAGAGGTGAACGACGTAGCTAACTCTGTATTGGACGGCGCTGACGCAGTAATGCTAAGCGGCGAGACATCAGTTGGTGAATTCCCGCTGATTGTTATTGAAACTATGGCTAAGATTGTTCGTAACGTTGAAGAATTAGGCTATCCATACCATTCAGAAAGAGCTGCTAACCCTGACCCGAACCCGGCAAGCCATTTGAGCGATGCGGTTTGTGAGTCGGCTGCTTATTTGGCTGATCATACTAATGCCAGCGGTATTGTGTCAATGACCACTTCAGGTTATACTGCTTATGAGATATCAAGCTATCGCCCTAAAGCGCATACGTTTATATTTACTGCCAATAAGCACTTGTTAAACGCGTTGAGCCTTGTTTGGGGCGTGCGTACCTTTTACTACGACAAAGTAGAAAGCACCGACCAAACTATTGCCGACGTAAACAACCTGCTTAAAGCTGAAGGCCTGGTTAAAGAAGGCGACGTAGTGATTAACACTGCAGCCATCCCAATTGTTAACCATGGCAAAACCAACATGCTGAAAGTAACAGTGATTGAATAATCGCACAAACAATATAAATGAAAAGGGTTGAATATCTATCGATATTCAACCCTTTTTGCTTTTTAGTATATGCCCGCATGGCAAACTAAATCAGATATTTTGGACGAGCCGCCAAAATAATAATCCAGATATATTCTCACTATCCTCATATCCTTTAATTTTTTTTCCTGTTTTTGTATGACTATTATATACGTGTAAAGGTTTAAACTCAGCTAATTAACAATTTATTGCCAATATACTAACTTAAAATTGACATTGTATCTTTTTTGTTACATATATTTCTTTGATTGATATTTATTTAGTTATCTTAGGAAAAGTTAACCCTACTTAACTATTGTGATTAAACCAGTGTGGAAGCGTGTCCTAACGACATGCATGGTGCTTTTTTGCGCCGGGATATTATATGCTCAAGAAAAGCAGGACCCGCCTGAGGTGCTCCGTATGCAAACGGATGCTAAGGAGGTGATCAGCAATTTTTTTAGCGGTAAAACTCATTCAGACACATCTGCCAACGGCAAAACACATTCTAACTTCTCTACATTGCCATCCGCAGGATATAATCCGAGCGTTGGGTTTGCTATTGGGCTTACGTCAACAGGCGGCCATACTTTTGGCAATCCTAAAACTACTACTTTCTCGGTTATAAATGCCAACGCTTACATCTCGACAAAGGGACTGGCCACTTTCGAAGCCAAAAACAACATCTTTACCAATAACGATACTTATAACCTGCAAGGCGGCATACAAGCCGGCAAAACCGTTGCGCTGGATTATGGCGTAGGCACTGGCCGCATGGCACAGGGCGACGGCAGCTTTTCGTTCAATAACCTGCCACTGGACAATAATCCGGATGTATTCTCCATAAAATTCAATTATCTGAAATTTACAGAGCGCATTTACCGCAAGTTATTTGAACATGTTTATGCCGGTGCAGGTGTCATTTTTGATACCTACAGTAATATCGACGACGAACACAAATTAGGTCCGCATCTTAACTCGCATAATTTCCGCTACAGCCGGATGAACCATTTCCCAACATCGGGTTACTCGGCAAATGGTTTGTTATTTAACATGGAGTACAATTCGCGCGACCACCTTAACCAGCCGCATACCGGTATGTATGCTGATGTTGTTGTTCGCCTGAATGAGCACTGGATGGGCAGCGAACACCAATCGGCACAAATAAAAACCGAGCTGCGCGATTACTGGAATCTGTCAAAAACAAACCCAGAACATTTAATTGCCTTTTGGTACTGGGGCTGCTATCTGCTAAACGGATCATTACCTTACTTGGAATTGCCCGGCACCGGCAGCGATGCCGCTAACCGCATTGGCAGAGGTTATACCATCGGGCGCTTTAAGGGCCCGTCTTTTGCATATACTGAGGCCGAGTATCGTTTCCCCTTGTGCGGTAGCAAATTATTTGGCGGCGTGCTGTTTGCCAATGCCGAAACAGCAAGTAACACACGCGGCGTAAAAGTGGGCGAATTTATTGAGCCGGGAGCAGGTGTCGGGCTGCGCATATTGTTTAATAAATATTCGCGCTCCAATTTATGTATTGATTACGGGATGGGCAATTACGCCTCGAAAGGCATATTTCTTGGATTAAACGAGGTGTTTTAAATAAAAATCCTTTAAACGTAAAAAGCGGGTTTCGATAAGTTCGAACCCGCTTTTTTTATTTTGTGTTTTGTAAATCTTAGTGATTTAATCTGCCTTCGCTTGCATCAATTGATGAAATACCGGCTTCTGGCAAGCTACGGTGCGGACGGGTTAAGAAAGGTGACTCCTGAGTAAAGATACCTTTGATAAGCATAACCAAACCTAACAAAAAGTGTGGCCAGAAAACCTGAGCGCAAAAAGCGTAGGTGAAAGGCAAAGCCAACAGGAATGAACCCATCAAAACGTCAACGCAGTTGTGCATTTGTACCGGCAATACGCGCAGTTGTCTAACGCCAAGCGGATTATCGCTAAACAGAGCCATAATTAAATATAACCAACCGATATAGACTGGAAATAATACCGCACCTGCATTAGTAGCATGCACAAATCCAAATAACCATGGCGAAGTTATAAGCAACGCTCCCAGGGCATAATTTAAAAAGCCGTAAGCTGTTTTTGAAATGAAAGGTTTCATTATATGTTGATCTAATATTTGTCTTAGCGGCAAAATTAATAATTTATGTATAACATCATTGTTTAATTTAAAAAAATGACGTTTCAGGCTTGCGCTTCTCTTTTGTCGGTCAATTTTGAGGCCACAAATGAAAACAATCCCAAAACCAGACCGAATGCTACGCCAAATGCAGGGCCAAAAACCAGCATCATAGCGCGGGGATGAATGCCTTTATACATAGATGCCATATCTGCATGGTGGGCTACGTAGCTATCATAAAAAAATATGTGTGCGCCTGTTATCCAGATACAGTTAACCAGGCTTACGCAAAAACCATGTAAAAAATATTTGCCGGGTGCGGCTCTTGCTATAACTATAGCACAAAACACAAATATCACAACCCAAAAAGCAGGTTCGGCCTTTTCAGGTATCAGCGATATGGTAGCAAAGGCCATGATCAGTCCAAAGACCGAAAGTTGGAAAATCAGTTTCCAGTTCATGATGGTTTAAATTTTTGGTTTATTAAATATAACCATTTTATTATGCAATAAAAAGCCTGCAACGGTTAATTGCAGGCTCACATCAATGTATGAAAGGTCTAGGCGGATTAATTCTCTTTCTTGGTAGTGATAATAACAACACCATTTTTGCCTTTATTACCATAAATTTTTGTAGCTGCTTCATTTTTCAATACATTTATTGTAGCTATGTCCTCCGATTTGGGCATAGTTGAACCGGCTTTACGTTCTTTACCATCAATGATATAAAGGGGAGAATTATGGTGTCCAGCAATTCTAAGCAATGAATCGACTCCTGCATCCTGTATTTCTAACACAAAGTTGATAGGCACAGTAAAAGACACCCTAACCGGCTTACCATTTTTATCAAGACCGGGACGCCATTTTGGAGATTTGAGCAATATCCGTATAGCCTCAGCTTTTAAAGTTTCAGATGGCCCGCGGGCAGCTTTGATATCTGATAGCGCCCCATCCCTTTCAACAATGAAGGTACAGAATACTTTGCCTGAAACACCATTTTCACGATCTACCTTGGGGTATTTAACATTGTTGCTAAGGAAATTCCCGAATGCACCCAATCCACCCGGGAACTCAGGCATTTTAGATACCAGTTTGTAAACTTTATCTTGATTATTGATCGCGGCTTGACTATTTGCAACATCGGGAGCTAAAGTAAAGCTTATGGGCACAGTGTATGAAACCCTTACCCAATGACCGTTTTGAGCCCCAGGCTTCCATTTTGGGGATCTGGTTAATACCCTTACCGCTTCGGCACCCATAGCTGCAGATGGGGCGCGAACAGCTTTAATATTTGATAGCGTCCCATCCTTTTCAACAATAAAAGTGCAAAACACTTTACCTGAAACGCGATTATCATGATCTGCCTTTGGATATCTGATATTGTCACTCAGGAATTTCCCGAATGCTTGTAAACCACCCGGAAATTCAGGCATATGTTTAACCTGAGCAAATACTTTATCATCTTGGGTCGCGCTATTAGCCGTGGCTGGTTTTTTATTCGAAACCGGGTCGGCAACCTTATTTTCGGCCGGTATCTCGCCATTGTTATCTATAACATTTATCATATCGGCCGCGGGCATTTGCAGCGCGCGTGCCGTTTTTTTACTGATGACGTTAATAGCTTTACTATTTTTTACCGTTGCTGACGACAGGATCATCATCAAAATAAACAACGGTGCCGATAAGCCGTACTTAGCCAGCATAATGCGGCGCGATTTATTTTTCTGTAACATCTTAATACGTTCTTTAAGTAAACTATGATTATAAAATGGGGTAACCAGGTTGTGGGTATCGGTTTCAAAAGTCTGGCTCAACAGCAGCAGGGCATAATCTACCTTGTCGGTACCGCATTCAATAACCTGCCTGTCGGCAATAAACTCGTGGATGTATTTTATCGCAAAGCGATATAAATAAACCACCGGATTGAACCAGTTAATGATCATAACCATCTCGATGATCATCACATCTACCGAGTGCCACTGACTGGCATGAACGGCTTCGTGCTCAGCAATAACCGACGATTGCGACACCTTTTCGCCCAAACTTATCTTCTTAAAAAATGAATAAGCAGCAGATGGCGAGGGTTCATTTATAGCTTTCTTGAGCACTAATAACTGCCAGGCCAGGCGGATGATTAAAAACAACGTGACCGTTATGTAAATAGCATTAGCTATCTCCCCAAAGGTGATACCTGAGCTTTTGCCCGACACCACAAACTCGGGCGACATGTTGAGCATGAGCGTGCCGCCATAAACCGTTCGTTGTACTTGCTGTGTAATGAACAAATTGGTCACCCAATCGGCCTGTATCAATGGGATCAGGAATGAAAGCAGCGAGGCCGCCACCAGGTAAACCCTATTGAGTTGAAAAAATGTTTCCTTACGTAATAACAGGGCATAAAACCCAAAAAACAATAGCAGGTAAAAGTTTACCAGCAATAAATAATGCCACCAGGTCATAAGTTTATTTTTTAAGTTTTTCAATCAGTTTCATGATCTCATCGGCTTCTTTCAGGTTAATCTTTTCTTTTTTCACGAAGTATGAGAACATGTGTTTTACAGAATTATCAAAGTATCCGCTCATTAGCTTGTCGGTAGCAAAGCTTTGGTACTCGTCTTTGCTAATAATGGGGTAATACTCGTGGCTTTTGCCGTGCGCCGTATAAGCCACAAAGCCCTTTGCCTCCAAAATGCGTATGATGGTTGACACCGTATTGTACGCCGGTTTGGGCTCAGGCAGGTGCTCAAGAACATCTTTTACAAAGCCTTTTTTAATTTGCCAAAGTATTTGCATCAATTGCTCTTCGGCACGGGTTAACTCTTTAATTTCCATAAATGTTATATTTTAAGGGTACAGCTGTATTTTAATTTAAAACTAAGTTATTAGTTGTTTTTGATATTTGCAACTAATTTTTTAGTTAATTTTTAATTGAACATTTTTCACCATATTAGTTGCTGTACTTTAAACTCAATCTACGCTAAATGGACATTACTTTTCATGGCGCTGCCCGTACCGTAACCGGCAGCAAGCACTTAATACATTTACAAGACGACACCCGGATTTTGCTGGACTGCGGCATGTTTCAAGGCATGGGCGACAACACCGAGGACATGAATGAACATTTTGGTTTTAACCCAAAAAAAGTAGATTACCTGATACTCTCTCATGCGCACATTGATCATTGCGGGTTGATACCGCGCCTGGTGGCCGAAGGCTTTGAAGGTACTGTATTCTGCACGTCGGCTACGAAAGACCTGGCCCGTATTCTGCTGGCCGACTCGGCTAAGATCCAGATGAGTGACGTGGCGTATAGCAATAAACATCGCCTTAGAAAAGGCTTGCCCCTGCTTGAACCTTTGTATACCGATGAAGAAGCCACAGCGGCTTTACAGCAATTTAAAACTGTGGAGTATGATCAGGAATACGCAATCACCCCAAACATCAAATTTCGTTATACAGATACGGGCCATATCCTGGGTGCGGGCGCTATCCATCTAACTATAACTGAAAACGGCAAACAAACCCATATCACTTTTAGTGGCGATGTTGGGCGTTACGGCGATTTGCTGCTAAAAAGTCCGCAGTCATTCGCGCAGGCCGATTATATCTTAATAGAATCCACCTATGGCGACTCGCTGCATAAAGAACAGGCGCCTATTGAAGATGAGCTGCTCGAAATTATCAAGCAAACCTGTTTGGTTAAAAAAGGGAAAGTGATTATTCCGGCGTTTAGTGTAGGGCGCACGCAGGAATTGCTTTATGCACTTAACGGCATGGAGCTAAAAGGCATCTTGCCCAATGTACCTTATTATGTAGACAGCCCGCTGTCTGAAAAAGCCACACAAGTATTAAAAGAACACCCTGAGGTTTACAACGACCAGGTGCGCAAAATTTTAGAGGTGGATAAAGACCCGTTTGGCTTTAAAGGACTGCGCTTTATCGAATCGACCGAGGATTCCATCGCCTTAAATAATGACCCGACGCCTTCTGTGATCATATCGGCGTCAGGCATGGCAGAGGCCGGGCGCGTTAAACATCACATTAAAAACAACATCGAAAATCCAAACTCAACCATACTGATTGTGGGCTATTGCGAACCCCATTCACTAGGTGGACGTTTAATGAATGGCGAAAAAGAGGTGCATATTTTTGGCGAAGAGTATGAAGTTAAAGCCGAAGTTCGCTCCATCAAATCCATGAGTGCTCACGGCGATTATGAGGACCTGCTCCACTTTCTGGAATGTCAGGACCCTAATAAAGTAAAAAAACTGTTCCTGGTACACGGCGAGTACGACGTGCAACAGCATTTTGCCCAAACATTAAAAAGCCATGGGTATCAAAATATAGAGATACCGTATCAGCATCAAAAAATTGAGTTGGAGTAAACACCCCCACCCCTCCTCTAAGGGGAGGGCTTTAAATAGCATACGTCATGCCGAACTTGTTTCGGCATCCCATCATGCAGGTTACATTGCTTAGCGAGTGGGATGCTGAAACAAGTTCAGCATGACAATAATTTTTATATTGTAAAAATCTCCCCTCCCAATCGCTAACCACCAATCTCTAATCACTAAATCCGTATATTCGTCAAAAAACTTTAAGCATCATGAACGCATATAGCTTCGTACAACACCTGCACTCGGGGTTCAGGTACATTGTCCTTGTTCTGTTTATTTATGCCATTATTTCGGCTTTTATCGGCTGGTTGGGCAACAGGCCTTATAGCAACGGTAACAGATTAACTAATTTGTTTGCTATGATATCGGCACATACTCAATTATTGATTGGTATTGTGCTTTACTTTTTAAGTCCGCTGGTGGCTTTTAACAGTACCACGATGAAAGATCCGGTTACCCGTTATTTTACGGTTGAGCACTGGGTAATGATGGTTATTGCAATTGCGATAATTACTATCGGCCACAGCAAATCCAAGAAGCTGACAGTACCTCAGGATAAGCACAAAATTATTGCACTGTTTTATACTCTTGCGCTATTAATTATAATCGTCGCTTTAGCTGCGGGCAAAATTTCTATCTTGAAATAAGTCAAAAAAAAGTATAAAAAAATTTGAGAATTCATTTTTCTTTATAAATTTGCGTCCACGATGATCAAAAAAGCAAATAACAGAAGCTGGTGGCACCTTTTAAAAAGGCAGCCGGACGATGTTTTGATCAAAGCATACTAATCAATTGTAAACCTAATACAAAGACCCGGCAACCCTCATTTGTCGGGTCTTTTGTTTTAGGGCGATTTTGAAATAATACCAACACTGAAATAACACAATGAAAAAATATACAATTAATACCACCTATAAACAGCAACTTGCTGATGTTACCACGCCGGTAAGTATTTACCTGCGACTCAGGGATGTTTTCCCAAACTCGCTATTGCTGGAAAGTTCTGACTACCACAGCCGCGAAAACAGCACCAGCTATGTTTGCTGCGACCCTATCGCCGGTATTACCTTAGATAATGGCCGGTTAACCAAACGCTATCCTGACGGTACTGAGGTAACACTGGAAGCAGGCAAGTTTGAACTGATTGAGCAGATCAATGAGTTTTTGAACAGCTTTAAAACCAATGCTGCGCCGGTAAAGATCACAGCTAACGGACTGTTTGGTTATTTTACACATGAGGCGGTTGAGCATTTCGAGACTATCAAGTTAAAGCAAAGCGACGATACCACCCGCAAGATCCCAACCATGCAGTACAATATTTATCGTTATATCATTGCGATAAATCACTTTAAAAATGAACTGTATACCTTCCACAACCAGCCGGAAGGCGATACCGACACTGCGGGCTTGGATAAAATTCACGACCTGATCAAGAACAAAAACTTCCCTGAATATACCTTCCAGAGCAAGGCTGAAGAAAAATCGAATCTTACCAACGAGGAATTTATTGCGATAGTTGAGAAAATGAAGCAGCACATTTATCGTGGCGACGTTTTCCAGATTGTCCCTTCAAGAGCTTTTTCGAAACAATTTACGGGCGATGAATTTAATGTTTACCGTGCGTTGCGCTCTATCAATCCGTCGCCTTACTTGTTTTACTTTGATTATGGCAACTTCAGGATATTCGGTTCATCGCCTGAGGCGCAGATTACCATTAAAAATCGCCAGGCTACCATCTACCCTATCGCGGGCACCTTTAAACGTACCGGCGACGACGAGAAAGATGCCGAACTGGCTTACAGCTTGAAAAACGATCCGAAAGAATCGGCAGAACATGTTATGCTGGTTGATCTGGCCCGTAATGACCTTAGCCGTCATTGCGAGCATGTTGAAGTAAAAGCTTTTAAAGAAGTGCAGTATTATTCACATCTGATACACCTGGTATCAATGGTGAGCGGTCAGCTACTGCCTGATGTACCTACGTTTAAAGTGGTAGCTGATACTTTCCCTGCGGGGACGCTGAGCGGTGCGCCAAAATATCGCGCTATGGAAATCATCGACGAAAATGAAAACATTAAACGCAGCTTTTACAGCGGCGCCATCGGTTACTTAGGTTTTAACGGCGACTTTAATCATGCTATTATGATCCGCTCGTTCCTGAGCAAAAATAATACACTGCATTACCAGGCCGGGGCAGGTATTGTGGCCGGATCAATACCGGAAAGTGAACTAAATGAGGTGAATAACAAGATAGCTGCACTGCGCAAAGCGATTGAATTGGCAGAAGAATTGTAATAACTTTTAACAAAAAGCATCTAAAAAACGTAATACTTAAACCCCTGTTAATTAAGCTAGAGAGAGAGGTGAAATATGGCAAACAAAATATTAATTATTGACAACTACGATTCATTCACTTACAACCTTGTACACCTTGTAAATGAAATTGGCCTGCAATGCGATGTTTGGAGAAACGACCAGTTTAAGCTGGAAGATGTTGACGCTTACGACAAGATCATTCTTTCGCCGGGGCCGGGCATTCCGTCAGAGGCTGGCTTACTGCTAAAGGTGATTGAAAAATATGCCGCTACAAAAAGCATTTTTGGCGTGTGCCTTGGTCAGCAAGCTATTGCCGAAGTGTTTGGCGGCACCTTAAACAATCTGAAACAACCGATGCATGGCGTAGCCACCACCATTGCTGTAACTGACGACAGCGAGCGGCTATTCAACGGTTTACCGCACGAGTTTAAAGTGGGGCGTTACCACTCATGGGTGGTTGACGGCAAAACTATGCCTTCGGTATTGATGGTTACTGCTATTGATGAAGCGGACAACTCTGTGATGGCTTTGCGTCATACCCAGTATGATGTACGTGGCGTACAGTTTCACCCGGAATCGATCTTGACCGAGTTTGGTAAGGAAATGATGAAAAATTGGTTAGCCCCCCTACCTCCTGAAGGCGGAGTAGTGAATAAATTAGCTAGCTTTGTCAACTAAATTAATTATTAACCATTAAAAAAACGTACCCCCATTAAAGGGTAAGGGGCATGAATATTCTTGATAAAATAGTACTCAATAAAAAGGCCGAGGTTGCCGAAGCCAAAAAAAACATCAGCATCAAAGAGTTAGAGTCGTCGGCTTTGTTTAACCGTACGACCTACTCTTTCAAAGAATTTTTGACTGCACCTGACCGTACCGGCATCATCGCTGAATTTAAGCGTCGGTCGCCGTCAAAAGGCATTATAAATGATAAGGTAAGTGTTGAGGCTGTAACTACGGCTTATGCCGCCGCAGGCGCCTCTGCCTTGTCTGTGCTTACGGATAAAGATTTCTTCATGGGCACTAAAACTGATTTGCACAATGCCCGCCAGGTAAACCAAATCCCCATACTGCGTAAGGATTTTATGATCGACGAGTTCCAGGTGGTCGAGGCGAAATCATTAGGTGCCGATATTATTTTGTTAATAGCTGCTATACTTACTCCGCAGGAAATTGATGCCTTGGCTAAACAGGCCAAAAACCTTGGTTTGAATGTTTTGTTAGAGGTGCATAATCTGGAAGAATTAGAGCGAAGCATCAATCCCAATCTGGATGCTATCGGCGTAAACAACCGAAACCTGGCTGATTTTACCGTATCAGTAGAAACATCCTACAAATTGGCCGAACATATCCCGGCTGAGTTTATGAAGATATCTGAAAGCGCTATCAGTGATCCGGAGACAATTAAAGGCTTGAAAAAGGCAGGATTTAACGGATTTTTGATTGGCGAGAACTTTATGAAGCAGGCAGATCCGGGAGCAGCGATGGTTGAGTTTGTGAAGGCGTTATAAAATTGCTTAGATATGTTTTTCAGGAGGCTCCCGATGGAGCCTTTTCTGTTTTCATGTCTTTCTATAAACACGTAGCTCCCATGGAGCTGCAGTTTTGAAACAATTAGTTGATTTATAAGCAAACATTAGCAACAAGATTGCTCCGTAGGAGCACCCCGTTTATAGCGTTAGGAAAAGCGATGTTTGACTCCGGCGGAGTCTCCTTTTATCTATCTTTGATATATGAGCACCCAAATCCACGACGATAAAATTTGTGAGGACATCACCTTCAGCAAAGATGTTATCAGAAATGCAGAGTACAACAATTGCACTTTCAAAAATTGCGACCTTAACGAATGTGCATTTGCGGTTACCAAATTTATTGATTGTGTTTTTGAGAACTGTAACCTCTCCATAATCAAGATCGATCGTTGTACACTTAATGATGTGTTGTTTAAGCAATGCAAAATGCTGGGCATTAACTTTACGCCTTGCGAGGATTTTTTGTTTAACGCGCGATTTGAATCCTGCTCGCTGGATTATTCTTCGTTCATGTCGAAGAAAATTCACCGAATCCGATTTATCAAATCATCGCTGCGCGAAGTGACATTTACGCAGGCAGACATTACAGGGTCGAGCTTTGATATGTGTAATTTAGAGGGAGCTATCTTTAACGAAACCAACTTAAGCTCGGTCGACTTTTCAAGTGCCGAAAACTATATTATCGACCCTAATTTGAATACCATGAAGAAAGCTATCTTTTCAGCACACGGACTGGAAGGTTTGCTATATGGATATGACTTGAAGATAATTTAATCTTTATTGCTTGATATTCTTATCGGCAAAATCAAACACTTTTTTCAATAACGGCGTAGTGCGGGCGCCACCAAGGTTCTTGCGTATTTCCACCTCCTCCGCGGCAATCTCAATAAACAAACCTTCAATAGCTCTTTGTGTAGTATAATCGGCAATATCGGGGTTAATTTTACGAACAAAAGGTATTTTGTTATAGCTGCTTGCCAATGTGCCGTAATATCTGGTAGCGTTCACCTTGTCTAAGCTCACCTTTATTATCGGCAGAAATTTGGCAGCCAAATCGGTGGTGGTAGTACGTTTGAAGAATTGCGTAGCGGCGTCCTGCTGCTGGCCGAGTAAGATACTGCTTGCATCCTGCAAAGTCATTTTTTTCAGCGCGTCGACAAATATCGGTGCAGCTTGCTTAGCAGCATCTTCTGCAGCGCGGTTAAGCGACAGGATAGCATCGTCACAAACTTTATTAAGGCCCATACGGCGCAGAGTCTGCTCGGCTTTTTGAGCCTGGGGTGGCAGCAATATCTTCACCGCAGCGTTGCCGAAAAATCCATTTACAGCCGAAAGTTTGGTTGTACTGTTAAGGACACCTTGTTGTAGAGCTTGCTTTAAAGCAGTACCGATTTCAAGATTAGTAGGAATAACCTGCGCCAGGCTTGACAGCGTGAAACCAATAACCAGCAGTGGCAATAACAGCAACGACTTTTTCATGGCCGCAAATTAATAAAATCAAAATGGATTATAAACCAGTTGCGCTAAGTAAAGCAAATAATAAACCTGCTATCAAAGCTGAAATTGGGATGGTAATGATCCAGGCCCAAACCAGGTTAATGGTAACGCCCCAGCGCACTGCCGATATACGCTTAGTTAAGCCTACACCGATGATAGAACCGGTAATGGTGTGTGTGGTTGATACCGGGATACCGAAATGTTCGGTAAAGCCTAAGGTTACCGCAGCAGCTGTTTCGGCACTCACACCCTCAAGCGGAGTGATCTTGGTGATCTTGCTGCCCATGGTTTTAACAATTTTCCAGCCACCGGACATGGTACCCAAAGCAATAGCCGAGTAACAAGCCAGCGGGATCCACTCAGGCATGGCAGCACCAACTCCAATTATCTTTGAAGCAATAAGCGACAGGTATAAAATACCCATTACTTTTTGCGCATCATTGGTACCGTGAGCAAAGCTTAACAAAGCCGATGATATCAGCTGTAAAGCTTTGAACCAGCGCTCGGCCGTTGCCGGTCGGGCGTTTTTACAGATATGGAGAATGATAATGGTAATGATATAAGCTACAATCAAACCTATAAAAGGCGCCAATACAATGTACAGGATAATAGGAATGATGTAATGCATATTCACCGCCAAAAGGGCGTTGCTGCCCATATACAGCGCGTTGGTCATACCGGCGCCGGCAAAGCCACCTATCAGCGTGTGCGACGAGCTGGATGGGATACCAAACCACCAGGTAGTTAAATTCCAGGTAATGGCAGCCAGTAAACCGGCCAGTATCACATGCATATTCACGAAGTCTGAAATAACGATCTTCGATATGAAGTTGGCTACCTTATGATCTTTAACCACGAAATAAGCCACAAAATTGAAGGCCGCGGCCCACAATACAGCTTGAAAAGGAGTTAAAACTTTGGTAGAAACAATGGTAGCAACCGAGTTGGCCGCGTCGTGAAAGCCATTGGTATAGTCAAATATCAGCCCCAGCGCAACTACAAATACTAAAAGGGTAGTAACCATTTTACTTAGGCGTTTTTAACTAAAATAGATTCCATAACGTCTGCCGCATCTTCGCACATATCAGTAGCGGTTTCAAGCGCAGAGTATATTTCTTTATATTTTATTAAACGGATAGCGTCTTTTTCGTACAAGAACAGGTCGGCAACGGCGCGGTCAAATACATAGTCGGCCTGGTTTTCAACGCTGTTAATGCGGATGCAAGAATCAGCAATGGCACGAACGTTTTTCAGATCCTTCAGCTCGCGAACCGCTTTTTCCAGGTCAACGGCTGCTTGCAGCACCAGTTCTGACAACTTGCGGATATGTTCGTTATAATCCTCAATACGATACAGGTTCATGCGGTTGGCTGCACCCTGGATGTAATCCGCTACATCGTCAACAGCGCTGGTTAGGGCGTGGATATCTTCACGATCAAACGGCGTAATGAAATTTTTGCTCAACTCCAGGTAAACCTGGTGAGTAATTTCATCGCCACGATTCTCTAATTTGTCAATTTGCTTAAATAGCTCTTCGCGGGTTGCAGGGTTGTTGCTATTTACCGTTTCCACCAGGATGGTCGCCATAGCCACGACATTAGCTGACGCCTGCTCAAACAATGGGAAGAAAACCTTTTTATCTTTCGGAACGAAATATTGGAAAATGCTATTTAATGACATAAATTATCTAATGTGCGTCAAAGGTACATTTGTTATGTTAAATTAATGTTAACTTTTTAGTATCGGGATATGCGGGAACGGTATGTTTTGTTTCACCTTTTGCAGTGTAAATCCGAAAGTTGACCCTACGCCCTCTGTACTGCGCACATTAATGGTTTGCTGGTGCGCCTCTACAATGTGTTTAACAATTGCCAGCCCAAGCCCCGAACCGCCAATCTGCCGCGAGCGACTGGTATCTGTGCGGAAAAAGCGTTCAAATAGTCTGGGCAGGTTCTTTTCTTCGATACCTATCCCGTCATCAGTAACCTCAATTAATACCTGGTCATGCAGATCAAATAAAGTGATCCAGGTGTTGCCAGCCTCTTTGCCGTATTTAAATGAATTGTCGATAAGATTGGTTAACACCTGCGTAATTTTCTGACGATCGGCAGTTACCATTATTGGCTCATCATACTTTTGTTTAAATACTAATTTAATATTGTGCTGTTTGGCTTTGATCTCCAACGATTCCATTACCTCTTTAATCAAATCGTTGATTTTGAACTTGGTGTAGTTTATCGGCAACTCGCCCGACTCCAGTTTGGAAATCTCGTCCAGATCCTGAATCAGATAACTCAGGCGATCCACGTTTTTCGATGCCTTATCCAAAAACTGGCGCGCCATGTCTCTGTCCTCAAAATCATCATCTTGCAAAGCCTCGATATAACCTTGTATGGCAAAAAGCGGGGTCTTAAACTCATGCGAGATATTCGATAAGAAATCTCGTCTGAACTTCTCCTGTGTACGCAGCATATCAATCTCTGTTTTCTTTTCGCGCGCCCATTCCTGTACTTCCTGTTGTACATCATTAATGGGGTCAGAGCTCATGTGCTCGCCCAGCGCCTCGCGCAGGTCGCGGCCCAGTTTAAGATTATGAATAAGCTTATAAATGAGCTTAATCTTTGAGTAAACATACTTTTCAATCAGCCAGTAAAAAACAATAAAACTCGATATAATGGTGGCCAAAAAGGTGATGGCCATATCATAAAACTTATGCTGAAAATAAAAGTTAACCGCCGAAATGGTAATAGCTACCGCCAGCGCGTTGATGAAAACCAGGACGCGTAATTTCATAAAGTAAAGTTACAGATTTGTAACTGATTGACGATGTCGGAAATATTGAGCTATTGTTAAGTGAGGATTATAAAATCAAACGCTCCACATCATCGTGAGCGAGGTACGAGCGTGACGATCTCTGAGCCACCTGCCGTGTAGAGATTGCTTCGTTCCTCGCAATGACGGCTTTTTTATTTGCCACGTTGCGCTAGCAATGACAAATGGCTTATTTAGGCCTGCTCAATAAATTCACAAACAACCTGTATGCCCCCGGCACGCCGGCAGGTAACTCGCGGAAGAAATCAAGCGAGGTGTACACATACCGGCCCTTGCCATAATCGGTCACAATCAATGAACCCGGATTTTGCGCTTCTCCGGGATCGCCCATGCTTAATATTTTATGGTAACGGCTATCTATATTATTTACAAAGTAAAGGCCGCGCTCTTGTATCCAGCCATCAAAATCGGCGTTGCTGATCTTGTTTGGGTAATTCAGCACCGGGTTTTCAGGTTCAAGGAAAGTTACTTTGGCATTCTCGTCGGTAACGCGCTCGTTTACCACTCTAAACGGATACGGACCAATATTTTTCATCACTAATGGCTGATACACGTTGTACTGCACCACCATATTGCCGCCGTTGTTTACATATTCCATCAGTTTCGGCTGCTCAACCACCAGGCGCGGGTTAACATTATAAGCGCGCACACCCACAACTATCGCATCATACACTGAAAGATCAGTGTTCATAATTTCGCTCTCAGTAAGTTGATGCACATCATAGCCAACCTGCGCCAAAGCTTCAGGCACCAGGTCGCCGGCCCCTGCTATGTAGCCTATGCGTTTGCCGGCTGTTTTCAGATCAACGTTGATCAGCTTAGCCTCGGCCGGAGGGAACAAAGTTATCGCCGGAATATGATCATAATTAATATGCTGTATGCCCAGCGACCATTCCTTGCCCTTGGTGGTAACCACTGCTTTTAAAATATCAGTGCGTGGGTTGCTGCCTTTTGGCGACACTGTAAAACTCTCTGTCCACTCAGCGCCTTTTGGCTTGTTGGTAAACTCAACTTTTTCGGGGCTTATTTTCCAGCCTGAGGGCGCATGCAATTTAATGCTGCCACTGGCATTGGTAAAGCTTTGCAGTTTTACCTGTACGGTTTGCGGCTGCTCGCTATTGAAAATATAATCTTTACTCAGGATGTTAGCGGTTACCGGCGGCGCAACTACTACAGGCGCATAGATCTCGCCCTTAGCCGGGTCGACGTATTTGTACATGATCTTACGCTCGTAAGCTACTTTTTTGCCGCCCATGTTGTAGGAGAACCATACGCGCGGATAGTCAGGATTTTCAGGATTACCGGCCAGCGTATCATTGGCCAAAGTATAGGTACCCAAACTATGCGGGTTCACCAGCCAATAAGGCTGTGAAAGTTTGGCTGCGATTTTACCCAAGCCTCTGTCTATAGTATCTTTGAGTACTACGCCCGGTTTGAAGGCATGCCCCATTCTATCCTCATATGAGTTTGCAAACTTATCGGTCGTTCTGATTTCCAATTGAGGGATACCAAGCAGATAAGGCGTATACAACTGTGAGGTAACGCTGATACTATCGCCTACCGCATAAACCGGCTGCATAGCGTACGATTCAAACCATAATCCCGCACAAGCGGTAATCAGGTCTTTTATTTCTTTAGATTTTTGAGTGCGCCAGTAGGTATCTTTTACGCCATCTACACGAGCCAAAACATCAATCAATGCCGGCACAGAGTTTTGCGGATTCTGACGATCGAAGTTCTTTTTGATGAAGTTGATCTGCTCAGCAATCGGCGCACCACCCTCTACGCGGGTCCAACCGGTATTAACGCCCGACATCAGGCTATCTTTAGGCGCATCGCCCAAAATAGTTTTAAAATATTCAAAAGAAGTACCTCTTGTTTTAGCAGTACCAAAGCCCTGTGTTTTATGATTCGAGCGGCTATCAGCAGCTATCTCACCATAACCTTTGCCCAAAGCTGAATTATATACACCGATATCAATTTTAAACTGGTTAGCGGCTGTTGTATTTACCGAGCCGAAGCTAAAGGTGTTCCACAGTAGCCGTTTTGCCTGCCAGGTTTGTACATATTTTAATTGTTCAGGAAAGCGTTTCGGATCGGCAGCCGCCGCAAAGGCCTCCTGCGCTATGATAGCCGATGAAGTATGATGTCCATGGCCACCCTCGCCTGTTGTCGGGAAACGGCAAATAATTACATCGGGCCTGAATTTGCGGATCACCCAAACGGCATCGCCCAATACTTTTTCATGATCCCATATTTTCAAAGTCTCTCCCGGTCCTTTTGAAAAACCGAAGTCGTTAGCGCGGGTAAAAAATTGCTCGGCGCCGTCAACCCTGCGCGCAGCTAAAAGCTCCTGCGTACGTATCAAACCCAATAACTCGCCCTGTTCATTACCAATTAA
>Ga0209233_1000468_pt1 | contig 25540 bp, 25 predicted proteins | sample AraplaCL_Cvi_mCL_FD_184269 | JGI IMG/M metagenome (GOLD analysis project Ga0209233, IMG submission 184269) | Arabidopsis root microbial communities from the University of North Carolina, USA - plate scrape CL_Cvi_mCL (SPAdes) (version 2) | ecosystem: Host-associated > Plants > Roots > Endosphere...
TCTTGCCATCGGCCGGAATCACCGCTTTCATGACGGTTGTGTTAAAGGGGAGTGTATGTTGGCAGAGCAAGCCGCCGAGCAGAGACCGCAACCCCACCTCGACGTCGTCGTCACCAACGACAATCCGCTGTTCCGCGGCGGCAGTTCGCGCGCGACCGCCACGGTCCGTTTCAACCGCCGCGAATTGCAGGCCATCCTCAATCTCTACGGGCGCCATGTCGCCGATGGCGCCTGGCGGGATTACGCCATAGATTTCCTGCGCGACCGCGCTCTCTTTTCGATCTACCGCAACCATTCCGAACGACCGCTCTACGTCATCGAGAAGAACCCGAAGAACCGTGACCGCCAGGGCCAGTACATGCTGATCTCGCAGCATGGGCGGGTGCTGAAGCGCGGCCACGATCTCGACAACGTGCTGCGGGTGCTCGAGCCCAGCCTATCGGTGGTCCGGAGCTGAAAGAGCGACTAGCCATCCGCGACGCCGGTCCGTCCGACGTCGCGGAAATCAGCCGGGTGCTCATCGCCTCGATCACGCAGCTTTGCGAGGCCGACCATCACGGCGACCCCGCTGTCCTTTCGAAGTGGCTCTCCAACAAGACCCCGGAGGGCGTCCGGGCCATGATGACGCGCTCGCCGCTCCTCGTGGCGGAGATCGACGGCCGGCTCGCCGCCGTCGGCGCCCTTGGTGGCAACGCCGTCACGCTCAACTACGTATCACCCGAGTATCGATTCCGGGGCGTGAGCCGGGCTCTGCTGGCCGAGATGGAGCGCCGCTTGCGGGCCAGCGGGGTCGAACTCGTCAAGCTCAACAGCACCAGGACCGCGCGCAGCTTCTACCTCTCGGCGGGCTACGCCCCCGATCCAGCGGCAGCCGGCGACCCGGACGCCGACCGCTGCCTCTGCAAGCGGCTTGCCTAGGCACGAGCCGGCCCGGCTGGACTCCGACGCCGGCGCAAGACCGAGGTCACTGCGCCGATCCTTCGGCGGGGTGATCCCGTCGTCAAAGCTCGCGCTGCACGTGGACGATGCCGATCCAGCGGTCGAACTTGTAGCCAAGTGCGGGGAAGCGGCCCAAGACACTGAAGCCGTGCTTTTCGTGCAGCCGGATCGAATTTTCCATCTCGTCCGAGATGACGCCGATCATCTGCTTGAAGCCGACGGCGCGCGAGCGGTTGACGAGTTCGTCGAGCAGGATACCGCCGAGACCCTGGCCGGTCGCTTCAGGGGCGAGATAGATCGAATCCTCGCAGGTGAACCGATAGGCGGGCCGGCTGCGGTATTCCGAGGCGTAGGCGAAGCCGATGAGCTTGCCCGCCCGCTCGACCACCAGCGCCGGATGCCCGAGGTCAACCATGTGGCCCCATTTGTGCGCGAGGTAGGTCTCGCCCGGCGGCTCGAGGTCGAAGGTCGCCGTCGAAGTGGCGACGTAGTGGTCGTAGATCACCGCAATAGCCGGGATGTCGCCCCAGGCGAAGTCGCGGATGGCAAAGTCGGAAATCGGCAATTCGGCCTCGGCAAGCAAAAGGGTCGCGATCCTTTTAGATCGCGACCCCGCTCAAGCCAATCGGCGATTGGTGAAGGCTCAGTTCCTCTGGTTGCCGGTCAGGCGGAGCAGCATCAGGAACAGGTTCAGGAAGTCGAGGTAGAGGTTGAGTGCACCCATGATGGCGCCCTTGGCCAGCGCGTCCGCCCCGTAGCTCGCCGAGTAGGAGAGCTTGATCTTCTGCGTGTCGTAGGCCGTCAGGCCCACGAAGATCAGCACGCCAAGGATCGAGATGGCAAACCCGAGCCCGCTCGAGTGGAGGAAGATGTTGACCACCGAGGCGAGGATGATGCCGATCAGGCCCATGAACAGGAACGAACCGAACGCCGTCAGGTCACGCTTGGTGGTGTAGCCATAGAGGCTCATCGCGCCGAAGGTGGCGGCCGAAACGAAGAACGTCCTGGCGATCGAGGTGCCGGTGTAGGTGAGGAAAATCGTGCTCAGCGACAGGCCCATGACTGCGGCGAACGCCCAGAAGGCGAGCTGCGCGGCGGCGGTGCTCATGCGGTTGATGCCGAAGCTCAGCACCAGCACGAAGGCCAGCGGCGCGAACATGATCAGCCAGGCCAGCGGGCTGGTGTAGATCGCGGCGCCGAACGGGGTGAGCAGGATGCCGTGGCCGATCGTCAGGATCGCGCCGGTGCCGTCTGTGGCGGCATTCGCCTGGTCGGTCGTGGTTGCGGTGGCGTAGGCGAAGTACGAAACGAGCCCGGTAACCACCAGGCCCACACCCATGTAGTTGTAGACGCGCAGCAGGTAGCTGCGCAGCCCCTGGTCGACTACCGCGGCGGAGCCGGCCCGGGCGGCAATTGTCGGACGGTCGAATTCGGCCATGGTGAACAAATCCTTTCGTGGCGCAGGGACCTCCGGAACCCGGACAGGCACCTGCCTTTGCGTGAATATGGCCGTGTGCGGGGGTCAATACAAGATACGGTTTCGTAAGTACCGGTCCTGCGGCGGACTCGCCCGGTCGACCGGTGCGGGACAATTCGCGGCTGGCGGAAGGTGGCGGCTGTGTTACGAATTGCCTGGGGTCGCCGCGAATCAGGCCGGCCCCGGCGTGTTGCGGCAGGATGCGTTTCGAAGGCCGAGCCGGCTTCCGGGGCGCCAGCGGAGAGGAGGGTCAATTGCCCAGACTCTTTACCGGCCTCGAGGTTCCCCACGATGTGGGGTTTGCGTTATCGCTCAAGCGTGGCGGCCTTTATGGCGCGCGCTGGATGGACCCCGAAAACTACCATATCACGCTGCGCTTCATCGGCGACGTCGACCACCAGACGGCCAACGAAGTGGTGGATGCCCTCGACCGGCTGACCAATAGCGAAGCCTTCACCATCAAGCTCAATCATCTTGGCTCGTTCGGCGGCGACAAGCCGCGGGCGCTCTATGCCGGCGTCGAAGTGAACGCCACACTGCTCCGGCTGCAGGCTGCGCAGGAGCGCGTGCTGCAGATGCTGGGCCTGCCCCCCGAGGGGCGCAAGTTCACCCCGCACGTCTCGCTTGCCCGTTTGCGCGGCACCTCGGCGGAAGAGATCGCCCGCTTCATTGCCCTCTCCGGCCGCTTTGCGCCGCTCGAATTCCCGGTTGGGCAGTTCGTGCTTTTTTCGAGCAAGGATTCGGTTGGCGGCGGCCCGTATCTGGTCGAACAGAGCTATCCGCTCGCCGCCTGAGGGCCTGAAAGTTCCACATTTTAATCGTTTGTTCACCATGAGGGAGCAAACAGAATTTGGACCCGGCCTGGGGCGTCAAATTGCCGACAACTTTGCCGCCTAGGTCGCAAATTGGATTAAATGCGGCCCGCTTTGCCTTCCTGGCGCCGCCCCGTCTGGGGCGATCCAGGCTCTCCGGACGACGGCCCGCCGGCATGAAGAGGGTTGAGCCATGAAGCGTTTCGAACTGGTTTGCGCCGTGGGCGCCACGCTGCTGTTGCTCGGTTCGGCGCCCTCAGTGCTGGCCGCCTCGAGTAAGCCGGCGGCCGCCGCAGCGGCCAAGCCGACCACCACGACGGCGCCGACCAGCATCGGCACCTTCAAATCGTGGACGGCCTGGACCGGGCAGGATGCCAACGGGCTCATCTGCTACGTGTCGGCCGAACCGACCTCGAGCAAGCCGGATGGCCTCAACCGCGACCCCGTGCATTTCCTCGTCGTGCACCGCAAGGGCCTCGGCACCAAAAACGAGGTCCAGACGCTGATCGGCTATCCGCTCAAGAAGGACAGCAAGCCGATCGCCACCGTCGACAAGAAGACCTATCCGATGCTCGCCGACGGCAACGGTGCCTGGCTCGCCAGCACCGCCGACGAGGCCGGGTTCGTCGCCGCGATGAAGTCGGGCACTACGCTCACCATCAAAGGCACGTCGCAGCGCGGCACCGAAACGACCGACACCTATACGCTCTCGGGCGCAACCGCGGCGATGCAGGCCATCGACAAGGCGTGCAGCTGAGCCCGGCCCGCCGCATGCCGAGGGCGCTCGCGGTGACGGTTGCTGCCGGCCTGGCGCTCGCCGGGCTGACGGCCGGCGCGGCCGCGCAATCGGTCAAACAGATCGGCACGTACCACGACTGGTCGGTCTATTCGGCTGCCGACGGCACGGGGCAGATCTGCTTTGCTGTCAGCAAGCCGCAGCAGGTGGTGCCATCGCCCGATGGCTATACACAGGCCTATCTCTACCTGACGCACCGGCCGGCCGAGAAAATCACCAACGAGATCAACCTCATTGCCGGTTTTACCTTCGCCACCGACCAGCCGGTGACGCTGACCGTCGCCGGCCAGACGTTCCAGCTCTTCACCCAGGCGGATTCGGCCTGGCTGCAGGACCCGACGCAGAACGACAATCTTGCCGGCGTCATGCGTGCCGGCACTTCCCTCGTCGTCGACGGCACGTCGGACAAGGGCATCAAGATCGAAGAAACCTTCTCCCTCGCCGGCGCCACCGCCGCCTCCAAGGCGGTCGATACGGGCTGCTAGGCCGATCGAGAAAGCCTGGCCACCTCAAGCCGGCTTCTCCGCCGGGGTTCAGCCGCCTGCAACCTGCTGCAACGGCGAGGCGAGGCTGACGATGTTGTGGTCCCCGACCCGGCGGTAGCTCAGCTCAGGGATCAGTTCCCGCACGAAATGGAGGCCCAGCCCGCCGATCGCCCGCTCCTCGATCGGCGCATCGATGTCCACTTGGCGGGGCTGGAAAGGGTCGAACGGCAGGCCGTCGTCGATGATGTCGACCGCGACGTGGTCGGGATCGAGCATCAGGTCGATGCGGATTTCGTGTTCGCCGCCCTGCGGGAAACCGTGCGTGATCGAATTGGTCAACAGTTCGTCGAGCGCCAGCCGGATGCGGAAAACGATCTGGTCGTCGGCCCCGGTCTCCGTCAACACCGACTCGATCCGGTCCAATGCGGGACCGAGTTCGCTTACGCTGTTTGCCAGCAGCAACTGAACTTTTGCGTCCATATGCCCTTTGCGATGCCGGCCCAAGCGTTCTAGGACTAGACTAGCATTGCGTCGGGCGGGCTCACAAGCAGGGGCGCGCCGCGCGCCGAACTAACCTTAACCGATTGGGGAACCAATGGCTGTCGCAATCGAGGAACTGGACGACGTCCGGGTGATCGTGCTCGCCGAGCGGATCGACAGCGGCAACGCCGTGCAGACCGAAGGGGTGGTCAAGCAGGCGCTGGAGGGCGCGTCCAAAATCCTACTCGACATGGAAGAGCTCACCTACATCTCTTCGGCGGGCTTGCGGGTCGTGTTGCTGGCGGCAAAGCACGTGCGGGCCGTGCCGGGCAGCAAGATGGCGGTCTGCGGCCTGGCCGGCAACGTGCGGCAGGTCTTCGAGATGAGCGGCTTCATTTCGCTGCTCTCGGCCTACCCCGATCGGCTCGCCGCGCTGACCGCGCTCCGAGGCTGAGCTCGCGGACTGTCCTTTACGGTCGATCCACCCGTCTCGGCTAAGCTCCCCTCGCCGGAGCCCTCGTGGAGACCGAATTGGATATCGTGATCGCCCTTCTTGCCGGCCTCGTCTTGCTGTTCATCGGCGTCAGGCTGGTGGCCGGCAATGTCGAACGGCTCGGCTCCCGGCGTTTCCGGGCCGGCATCGGCCGGGCGGTCGAGGTGCCGGTGATCATCGCCGGGCTCGGCATCGCGCTCGGCGCGCTGATGCTGAGCGTCGGTGCCGTGACGTCGGTCTGCATCACCGCGGTTGGGGGCGGGCTGGTCAAGGCGCGCTCTATCGTGCCGCTCCTGACCTGGGCCAATATCGGCACCAGCGCGCTGGTGATCCTCGCCGCGCGCGACGTCCATCTGATGGTGGTGGTCCTCCTCGCCGCTGTCGGCCTGCTCTATTATTTCGGCCTCGACCAGCGGGCTCGCCTGGGGCACCTGACGGCGGCCCTGCTCGGCGGCGGGCTGCTGTTCTATGGCGTCAGCCTGGTGCAGGGCACCGCCGTTACCGCGAGCACCCTGCCGAACATCGTCGCCATCGAGGCCTTCCTGCAGGGCGGCGCGACGCTGCTGTTCGTGGCGCTGGCGTTCGTGCTCGGCGTGGTGATCGACGGCATCGCAGGGTCGCCCGCCGCGGCCACGGTCGTCGTCATGGCGCTGGCGCAGGCCGGGCTAGTCAGCCTCGACCAGGGTATCGCGCTCGTTCTCGGCATCGGAGCCGGTTCAGCGGTGGCGCTATGGCAGTCGGCGCGGCGTCTCGAAGGCACGCCCCGGCAATTGCTGACGCTCCAGGCGCTGACGGCGCTGCTCGGCGCCGTCGTGATGGTGCCGCTCTTCGCCATTGAACTTCGTACCAACGTGCCGCTTGCCCGCGCCCTGGCGGAGTCGATTTCGGACAATATCGGCACCCGGCTCGCGAGCATCTTCGTCATCTACCAACTGGTCGCGGTCGGCCTGATCTCCCTGTTCCGGGCGCCGGTGCAGCAGTTGGTCGAACGCTGGTATCCCGAAACCCCGGATGAAAGCCTGTCGAAGCCGCGCTACATCTATGCCGCGGGCGACATAGCCCCCGAGACCGGCGCCCTGCTGGTCGAGCGGGAGCAGCAGCGGCTCATCGGCCTCGCCCGGGATGGCCTCGAATCTGTCCGCGAGGAGCAGCCGCCCGAGCCTTTGCCGAAACCCCTCGTATTGCGCGAGGCGATCCGTTCGGTGAGCCGCGAGATCGCGGCGTTCCTGCGCGAACTGGTCGACGCCTCGCCGCCGCGCGAGACGGCGGTGCGACTGGGCGAACTGGGCATGGCCCAGGGGTTGCTCGATGACCTGTCGGCGGAAATTTTCGGCCTCATCGCCCATCTCGGCGGCCGCGCCGCGTCCGAAGGGATAGACGGCTCGATCGCCAGCATGATCGAGAGCCTGCATCTGGTGCTGACCATGCTGATCGACGAATTGCAGGCGCCGGACGAGTTCCAGTACACCAGCCTGCTGGCCATGACCGCCGAGCGATCGAACCTGGTCGACAAGCTGCGGCGCGACCTGACCCATGGCAGCCAGCCACTGACCAAGGTCGAGCAGGAATCGCTGCTGACCGTCACCACCGGCTACGAACGCATCATGGGTCTGGTGCAGCGCTACCTGACCGTCGTCCGCGGCGCCGCCCCGCCTCTGGCACCGCTGTCGCTCGACTGAGGGTCGTTTCGGTCGAAGGCGCGCGCACGGTATGCCCCGCCTCTCCCCTTGCGGGAGAAGGTGGCGCGGGAAGCATCGGGTAGGCTACTGCACACCCGGATCGAACGAGTGCCCGCCCTCTTGGTTCGACGAGCTCACCATGAGGGCTGCGAAAGGTTGTGGCTTTTACCCTTCCCCGCCCGACGCGTCATGGCGAGCGCGTCGAACCATGGGCAACCATCATCAGCTTGGCCAAGCTCTGCCAATCGGCAAATCCGCGCCGAACAGCCAACTCGTCTAGACGATCGTCAGCTCGACCGCCGGATGAAGCTTTTTGAGGTTGGGCAGCGACTTCGACTGCCACGGGATCTTGGTCGAGCCGATCACCTGCATGCCGACCGTGGGCTGCTTGCGCACGTCGATGGTGAACTTGGCGAGCAGGTTGATGCCGGAGCTGTTGAGGAATTCCAGTTCCGTCAGGTCGAGGATGACCTTGGGCGGCTTGGTCGCCAGCGTTTCCTGCATCAGGTCGAGAATGGGCGCATAGGCCGCGGTGCCCGAAAGCCGCATGGTGCCTTCGTAGTGGATCGTGGCACCCTCGCCCCAGACCCGATACTCGCTCGTCTTGATTTCCATCGATTCACCCAGGCCCGGTTCTGTTATGCCCGCAAGTCGAGCGCGGCGTAGTTCTGCAGCCGGGTCAGTTCGGAACCTGCCTGCTCTTCGAAACGCCAACCGAGACGCGCGCCATAGTCGTTCATCAGCGTCAGCAGGCCAAGTCCCGACCCGCTTGAGTTTTCGTCAGCTGCGTTGGCCTCGATCCGTTCGATCAGGAGTTCACCCGGATCGCGCGAGGTAATTTCAGCTAGCAGCACGCCGAACTTTTCCGCTGTGGCGGTGGTGATGACATTGCTCACCACGATCTCGAATCCGCCGTCGGCCAGCGCCGTGGCAATCTCGATATCGCCCGGCGCGCGAAATTTCAACGCGTTTTCAAGCAGCTCATTCACAAGATAGACGATGGAGTGGCGCACCATGTTGTATTCGAGGCCCTCCGCCGCGGCCCTGAGGGCGTAAAATTCGCCCAGATAGTCGGCCGTTATGCTCGAGTGCTGCCAAGTCAGCCCGAGCGGACCGTCGACCAGCCGCAATACGCTGGCAAAGGCTTCGGGCTTCAGGGTGTCGAAGGCAGTGCCATAGGACACGGTCTTGCTCATCTGTGCCTCAGGACCACGAGGGTGATGTCGTCATGGATCGTCTGCGTGCCGATATGGGCCATGACGTCCGAGATGATGTTGTTCTTGATGGTCTCGGCGTCGCCGCCGCGATGACGGATAGCGCTTTCCTCGAGCTTCTCAAGCCCGAACAGCACGCCATCCTCGCTTTCTGCTTCGGTGATGCCGTCCGTATAGAGGACGATGATGTCGCCATTGTCGAAGGGCAGATCGATCGTGTTGATGAACGGACCGATGTCGCTCTGCAGCCCGACCGGGAAGCCGAGATCCATGGTGTCGATCCGTTCCGACCTGCCGTCGGTGCGGATGATCAGCACTTCTTCGTGCTGGCCGGTCAGGATCATCTTGCCGGGCAGGTAATCGAGGAAGGCCAGCGACAGGTGCTTGTCGGTCTGGGTGCGCTCGATGTTCTTGTAGATGGCGCGGTTGAGCACTTCGAGGAAGAGCTTGGGATCGTCGTCCCCCTGCTCCTGCAGCGCCAGCGCCACCGACTGCACCATCAGCATCAGCACGCCGCTTTCGAGGCCGTGCCCGGTCACGTCGCCGATGCCGAACTTGATGCTGCTGCCGGTATGGAGGACGTCGAAATAGTCGCCGCCGACCTCGTCGGCGGGGGCCATGTAGCCGGCCACCTCGACATTGGGAATGTTGTTGAGATCGTTCGGCTTGGGCAGCACCATCATCTGGATCTGCCGGGCGATGTCGAGTTCGGCGCCGAGCCTGAGGTTTTCGTCCTTGAGCCGGCCGTTGAGCGCCGTGATCTCGGCATTGGCCTTGTGCAGGTCGCGGGTGCGGTCCTCGACCAGCGATTCCAGGTTTTCCGTGTGGTAGCGGATTTCCTCCGCCATGCGGTTGAAGGCGAAGCCCACGGCGCCGACTTCGTCGCGGGTCGGCACGTTCACGCGCACCGTATAGTCCTTGTTCTGCAGGCGCCGAGCGGCCGTCGCGAGCATCGACAGGCCCGCCGTGATGCGCCCCGAAATGGCGTAGACCGCCGTCAGGACGATCAGCAGCATCACGATCGAAAAGATGATCTGGTAGCTGATAATGTCGCGGGTTGCGGTGCCGATGTTGTTCTGCGCTGCGATAAGCGAGTGGTAAATGTCGCGCTCCGACACGGCGAAGCCGAGCGACATGGTGTCCTTGACGATGTTCTTGCCGTCCCACAGATTGCTGGGGGCCAGCTGCTTGAGCACCACCAGATAGGGGACCTGCTCGCCGTTCTGCTCGAGGTTGATCGTCCTGAGGACGATCTTGTCGTCGGTCGGCAGTTGCAGGGAGGCGATCTCCTTCTGCGAACTCTGGCTCAGCGAACGGATGACGCTGGTGACGCCGGCGCCCTGCGGCGTTGCTGCGTCATTGGAAACGAGCCCGAGGGTCTTCTGCCCCAGCGTGTTGGTCGCCAGCACATTGCCGTTCGAGGTGGCGAGGAAACCGAAGCCGGTCTGCGCGATGTTGACGCTTTCGACGAGCGATACCAGCTGGTCCAGCGTGCGGTCGACCGCCACCCCGCCCACCACGCTCTTGCGGTCGGGCGAATAGATCGGGTCGAAATAGGTGACGACGATCGAGCCGCTCGTCGAGTCGACATAGGGGACGGTCGTCACCGTGTCCGAGTCGGTCGGACGGGACGAGGGGTTGGCGAGCCAGGACTGCCAGCCCTCATAGACGCCGGGAAAGAAGAAATCCCAGAAGCTAGGGCCCTTATTGTAGCCCGGATAGACCTTGTCGAGCGTGTCGGTCTGGTCCGAATAGGGCACCGTGCGGGTGATCGAGGCATCCTTGGCGCCGATGTAGTACATCTGCAGCTTCGGCCGGCCGGTCGCCATCAGCGCCGGACCGAGCAGGCTCATCACCGCGCTGTCGCGAATTTCCGCCTGCGCCTTGGGGACCGGCACGCCATTGGCGTCGAGCAGATAGCTCCAGACGTCGACGGCGGTCGGCGCGCCCGGGCCGTTCTGGGCCCATTTCTGCGTCGCGTTGTATTGCAGGGGATTGTTGAGCTTGGGATCGGCCAGGATCGCTTCGTTCAGCGCCGCGCTGCTGTCCGGGTTGTCCTTCACGAACTGCATCGTGTTGGCGAGGGTCGCGAGCTGCGACTGGATGTTTTCGATCAGCAGGTCGGCGCGCTGCGCGGTCGCATCGATATAGGTGCGCAGGAACTCCTGGTTGGTGCTGGTGAGGCCCTGCCCGACTTCGGCCGTAACGTCGCCGGACAGGTGCTGCACGTTGTAGATCGCGAGGCCGCCCGACAGCACGAGGTCGATCAGCAGCGCTGCGCCCACCACCATCAGGAACTTGGCGCGGAAGCTGCGCAGAGAAAAGCGGCCGGGGATGACGGCCGCGCTTTCAACCGGATCGAGCGTTGTCATAGGGGCTTGGTTCCAGAGGCGACCCAGATCGGCCAGCCTGCATACCCTTTGGGATGGAGCGCCGCATAGATGTGATCATCGAAACCCTGCCGAAGCCGGGCGATGAACGCGGCATCGTCGCCGCGCATCGTCGCCATCTTTCCGGCGAACAGCTCGCGCCAGGATTCGATGATGTCGGCGAAGTCCTGCGGCTCGCTGTCGGTGTTGGTCACCATGAAGGTTTCCATCTTCACCTCGCCGAACCCGGTATCGATCATCAGCTTGCGCGTCTTGGGGCCGATCTCGACGTCGTGGTTGAAGTGCGCCACGAGCTTGGCGACCTCGCTGTAGGTCCACTGGATGGATTCGCCGCGCGGCTCGCCCAGGCAGTGCGAGACCTTTTCGTTGGTGACGTAGACCCGCCCGCCTGGCTTGCAGATGCGGAACAGTTCCCTGAGGATCAGCTCGGGCTTGTCGAAAATCTGCAGCGAATGGCGGCAGGTGACGAAATCGAACTGGTTGTCCTCGAGCAGCATTTCGGAGGCATCGCCGTAAACGTATTCGATGCCCTCGATGTGGAAATCGGCCGCAACCTTGCGCGCATAGCTGAGGCTCGGCTTGGAGTGGTCGAGTGCCACCAGACGGGCCGGATCGAACTGCTTGTGCAGAAGAACAGCGAAATCGCCGATGCCGCAGCAGACATCGGCCACCGTCATCCCCGGTCGCAGGCCGTGCCGCGGGAGGATGTCGCGCTCGTGCTGCCAGGTGAGCTTGGTCTGGGTGCGCAGCAATGCGATGATATTGTCGTCTTCGACGAACGCCTGACCGGGATAGAAGTCGTTGTCGTATTCGGCCACCGCGATGCGCGGATTGAGCTGGCTCAGCACCGAGAACTTGCGGGTCGACCAGCCGACGACGCTCGAGGTCACCACTTCGATCCGCAGGTCTGACCGGCCTTCGAGGGAGCTGACCAGCAGAGACGAGAGTACCCGGAAGCCGACGTTGTTGATCCGGACCAGCCGCTTGACGTTGACGTAGAGGGTGCCGCGAACGGCGCCCACCGCGCGGCGGAATTTCTCCGTCAGATCGCGCAGGTCGTATTCCGTTTGCGGCCGCACCAGTCCAATGATCGAGAACTCCTGGTTGTTCTCGTCGAACCGTACGGTGAACGGATGCTGCAGGACGTCAAGCATGGGCGGCCTCGGGTTCCAGATTGAAATCGGCCGCAAGCAGGACGGCGCTTGAGCCGATCGGCGCGATCTCGATATCGGCACCGTAGTCGACGCTCAGTTCCAGTAGCCCCATCCGGGGATCGACCGGGCCGTCCGCGAACAGGGCCGCGCGATATTGATCGGCGGCATCGCTGCGCGCCAGGGCCGCGGCGGTCTCGGCGAAAAATGCCAAAACGGCGTCGTCGGCCGGAATCTCGAGCTCGATGCGATCGCGGGCACCACGGCGCAGAATGCGGCACGTCATCGACCCGACCCCGCCGTTGCAGCGGAAGGCGGTCTCGAGCAATTCGTTGAGCGCGGAAGACAGCAAGTTGGAATAGAGCAGCGAATCGGTTCGGTTGTGGCTCACCATACGGGCCACATACGACGATATCCGGTCACAGTAGAGCCAGTCGGCGGTGAACACGTCCACGCCCATGCTGATCGACAGGAGATTGGTGAAACCCGACTCCTGCACCGTCGCATCCTTTGATAACATCATGTTCATTCTGCTGATGGCGCCCATTGGTCCGATGGTGCATTGTCGCCCCTCGCGCAATGAACCCTGCTAGCCGTCGGCCGCGAGATTGGGTTATGGCACGTTCTCCCGGCCATTCAGTATACCGCCGCAATCGATACCGAAGTGTTGATCCGGCCTTAAGAATCACAGCGAGCCCCCGCCCTCATGACCCCCGCCTCGCCCACCGAGATCGCCGAACCCGCCAATGCCGAACTGCTGGAGGCCCTGCGCCGGGAACTCGCCGAGTTGCGAGCCGAGCACGAGGATTTGACCATCCTCTATGAAGCGCTGATGGAACACGGCGAAGCGGTCGAGGATCAGCTGTCGGAAAAGAACCAGCTGCTGGAGGCGACGCAGCAGCGCCTCGAGGCCGAGCTGAGCGATGCCGCCCGCTACGTGACCTCGATCCTGCCCGACAAGCGGAAGGCCGGCCCGGCGTCGGACTGGCTGCTGGTCTCCTCGACGGAACTGGGCGGGGATTCGTTCGGCTATCACGACATCGATAAGGATCACCTGGCCATCTACCTCATCGACGTCTGCGGGCACGGCGTCGGCGCGGCGCTGCTGTCGGTCACGGTGATGAACGTGCTCCGCTCGGCGAGCCTTTCGGGCGCCAATTTCCTCGAGCCCGCGCAGGTGCTGGCGGCGCTCAACCACGCCTTTCCCATGGAGCGGCAGGACAATATGTTCTTTACCGCCTGGTACGGCGTCTACCAGCGCTCGACCGGAACGCTGCGCTATTCGAGCGGCGGCCATCCGCCAGCGATCCACATCCACAAGAAGGTCGGGCGGAAGAAGGCCGTGTGGGAGCCGCTCTCGACCCCCGGCGGCATGGCGCTTGGGGCCCTGCCCGATATCGACTATCCGGTCGCGTCCGCGCAGGTGGCGCCCGGCGACACGCTGCTGGTGCTGAGCGACGGCACGTTCGAAGTCGACGACAACAAGGGCCGCCAGCTCGGCATCGACAAGCTCGCCGACTACTGCGCCGCACACCCCGGCGACCTCCAGCAGATCTTCCAATGGGTCCGCAAATTCGCCGGCGGCGGCCATCTACCCGACGACTTCTCGCTGCTCAGCATCGCGTTCTAGCTCGGCCTTGCGTTTCGTCTGAATCGAAACTCGGGCTCCATGCCTCTAGTTCTCGCGTTTCAGACGACGCCGGCGCCCTGTCCGCCGCGGCGGCAGTCAGTTGACCTCGCCCTGGCTCTGTTCGACGTTGCGCAGCCTCTGCGCCATGGTTCGCATGATCGCGATGGCAAAGTTCGGCGCCGCCCGGACCATGATCAGGAACTGCTTTTCGGTCACCGGAATGAGTACGCAGTCGGTGCGGGCGATGGCGTTGGCACTGCGCGACTGGCGGCCGACCAGGGCCATTTCGCCAAAAATCTCACCCTCGCCGAGGGTTGCGACGTGGTGCGTGCCGATGCTCACCGACACCGAGCCCTCCTTGATCAGATAGAGCTCCCGCGCCAGGTCGCCGGCTTTGAAGATGATGTCGCCGGCCCGATAGGCGCGCGTTTCCGTCTGCACGCGGGCCAGCGCGACGAAATCGACGAACGTTTGCTCCATGGTTCCTCCGGACGCACTCTTGCTCGACATCATAGTCAAAATCCCGGCCCGAATCGATCATGCGACCGATTCAGGCGAACATGCCCTGCCTCTAGCTGATTCAGGTGACGAGGCCCATGGAGCGCGCGCGATCGAGCACCTCGGCGAGCACGCCGATGCCGATTTCGTTGGCGCTGCGTGCATTTCGCACCAGCCCGGCCGGCATGGTGGTGCGGGCGATCGCCTCGGGCGACACGCCGCGGTCGGTGAGCGCCTGCGTCCGCTGCTGCGCCACGCCCCGGCTGCCGATGGCGCCGATGTAGAAGCCGGGGCCGTTGACGAGTTGCTCGAGGATGGGAATTTCGCGCTCGTGCTCGTGGAACATCAGCATGGAGGCGGTCCACGGGTCGGCCACCGGTACGCTGAAACTCGATTCGCGCATGCTGATCGCCTCGATGCCCAGCGCCGCGGCAGCCGACATGGCAATCTCGTCGCTGGTGAAGAACCGCAGCCCCATGCCCATCGCCGACGCCAGATGCGCCAACTGCACGGCGGCGAAACCGGCGCCGTAGATGTCGAGACGGAGCCGCGGCTTGACCAGCCGTTCGAACACGCCGTCGGCGACGCTCGGTTGCGGGCGCCCCGCTTCGCCCGGATCGAGCGGCCGTAGTATCGAGCCGCCGGAAGCGAGGTCGGTCACAAGACCGAATCCTTCGCGCCGGCCGATGCGGGCGGCGGCCTCGAACAGCACCTCGTCCGCCAGCGCCTGGTCGAAATAGATGTCGATGCCCGACCCGCACGGCAGCCGCAGGTCGAAATAGGGCGACCCCTTGCCGTAGCGCCGGGATTCGTTGCGGCCGAGCGCCATCACCTGCTGGGCGACCAGCACCAGTTCGTGCTCGAGGCACCCGCCGGTCAGATAGCCGTGCACATGTCCCTGCGCGCTGACCGCCATCTGCGAGCCGACGGTGCGCGGGCTCTTGCCGTCGATGGCGATGATGCTGAGCAGCGCCGTGCGCCGGCCCTGCCGCCGCCAGTCGGCGAGCGCGAGCAGCGGCGGCCGGTCGATCTCGCGGTGGACCGAGAGATCGGAGAATTCAGGCTCGATGGTCTGGAAGTCCCTGGTCATCCGGCGCGTCCCCAGCGGCGCATCATCTACCTTAACCGAAAAACGATCGGCAGCACCCTGCAATTACGGCGCGGGGTCGGCGGCCTGCCCGCCGAGCCGCAGGGACGGCAAACCAGACGCCCTCGCGTTTCAGGCGGACGATTCCACGAACGGCCTAGAGGCGCCATCCGTCATCGGCCGCAAAACGCCGCACCTGCCCATATGGGCAGTGCCGACCGCGCACCCAGGATCGCTCTACTCCGTTGACAAATGCGATGGACGATGGTGGTGCTTTGTTTCTCAAGCAGCCTGATAACCATAGTGCAGCGTCGCCGGCAGGGAGAGTGTCGATCGCGCTGGTGCCTGTTCAGTGAACGGGGAAAGACCGGTCCGGAGAAACGGATGCCCGGAGCATCTTTTTCCCTGCGTCGGTTGCCCCCTTGACGTGACGTTCCTTCGCCTGACCAAGTGCATACACCGCGGTCGACGGGATTCGGTCCCCGCCGCTAAGGGATTGAGGAGACTGACATGCTTGAGGCCGTCCCGGCGACGAAGCTCGGAGATATGTTTCGCGCCCACATCCAGATGATCCTGGACAAGAACATCGATGGGCTGCTCGGCCAGTATGCCGAGGACGCCGTGCTGATCTCGAGCTTCGAGAAGGTGCCCAAGATCTTCAAGGGCCACACGGAACTGCGCGAGCACTTCAAGGGCATTCTCGGCATCAACGACCTCAAGGATATCGTCGGTTTCTGGGGCGAACTCGACAACGTCGAGGGCAAGTTCGCCGGTGGCCTGTCGGCGCTGATGATCACCGAAGGCATCGAGATGGCCGACGGCAAGGGCGGCACCGCCAAGATGCGGTTTTCCGATAGCTGGGTGCTCAGGGACGGCAAGATCATCATCCATTTCGCCGGCATGGTGCAGTATCCGGACGGTTCGCTCAGTTGACAGAATAGGCGGATATACAGCCGGCAGAATCGCGCTTTTGGGGGAGTAGCATGGCCGAATATGTGATCGTTGGTGCGGGGGCCGCCGGATGTGTGATGGCCCGGCGCCTGGTCGACGCGGGCAAGTCCGTGGTGCTGATGGAGGCGGGCGCGCTGCATGCCCACCAGAGCAACATCGACGAGCCGGGCGGCTTCATCAACCTCTGGGGCGGCAAGGCCGACTGGGGCATTCAGACGGTGCCGCAGGAGGGCCAGTTCGGCCGCCAGATCACCATCAACCAGGGCAAGGTGGTGGGCGGTAGCTCGGCCATCAACGCCATGATGTACGTGCGCTGCAACCGCACCGACTACGACCTGCTGACCGAGCGTTCGGGCGGCGCCTGGTCGGCCGCCGACATCGAGTCGGCCTTCGCCGCGCTCGAGAACTACGTCGATGGCCCGGCGCCCGGTCGCTACCAGAGCGGCCTCATGACGGTCAGGAACTGCCCCGATCCGGCCTCCTACTTCCCCGAGTTCCAGCTCGCCGCCAAGCAGCTCGGCTACAAGGGCGACGACTTCGACTACAACGGCCCCGAACAGGTCGGCGGCGCCGCGCCGCTGCAGTTCAACGTCACCCTCGACGGCAAGCGCCACAGCGCCTTCAACGCCTATCTGCAGCCGATCCTCGGCTCGCCGCTGCTGACGGTGCTCGACAACACCACTGCCCAGCGCATCAGCTTCAAAGGCAAGCGCGCCGTCGCCGTGGAAGCGATCGGCGCCGACGGCAAGCCGGTCAGCGTCCCGTTCGACAAGGACGTGATCGTGGCGATGGGCGCGCTGCAGAGCCCCGGCCTGCTGCTCAAATCGGGCATCGGGCCCGAGGCCGACCTCAAGGCGGCAGGGGTCGCGACCGTCGCCGATGTCACGAGCGTCGGCCAGAATCTGATGGACCATCTGCAGCTGCCGGTCGTGTTCCGGCTGAACAAGCCGCTGCCCGAGCCGACGCTGCTCACCGGCAACGTGCTCTTCGTCGACCTCAACCACCACGGCGTGCCCGGTGCGCCGGACCTGCAGCTCAACTTCACCCCGGCGGCGCCGCGGCCGTTGCAGCGCATGCTGCCCCCGCTCGGCGGCCCGGTGATGATTTTCCTGCCCATCATGGTGCAGCCCAAGAGCCGCGGCACCGTTTCGATCAAGGCTGACGGCTCGATCGCGGTCGATCCCAAGTACCTGAGCGATCCGAGCGACGTCGAGCTGCTGAAGAAGGCCGTGGAACTCGCCCGTTCGATGGCGAGGACGCAGGCGATGTCGGGCTTTGCCGGCGACGAACTGGCGCCCGGCGCCAACGACGTCGAGGGCTATATCCGGGGCGCCTCCTCGACGCTTTGGCATCCGGTCGGCACCTGCTCGATCGGCACCGACCCCAAGACGAGCGTTGTGGGCGCGGACCTGCGCGTGCACGGCGTCGAGGGCGTGCGCGTCTGCGACGCCTCGGTGATGCCGCGCACCAATACCGGCAACAACCACGTGCCGACGATGATCATCGCCGAAGTCGGGGCGAAGAAGATCCTCGCCGCGGCCTGAGCCGGACGACGGCCGGCCCGGTTTCGGGCCGGCGGACAGGGAAAAGGGCTGGTTCCGCGTTGGCGGGGCCGGGACGACGGCGCGGATGGCGCCGAAAGCAGTGCCTATCGGCCGGTTGCCGAAAGCCGGTAGTCTGGGAGCCAAGGGGACACGAACAGCCATGAAGATGGATATCGACGTCAACGGTCAGAAGCATTCGGTGGATGTCGCCCCCGAAATCCTGCTGAGCGATTTTCTCCGCGACGACCTGGGCCTGACCGGCACCAAGATCGGCTGCGATACCGGCCAGTGCGGCGCCTGCGTGGTGCTGGTCGACGGCATCTCGGTCAAGAGTTGCAGCCAGCTGGCGGTGCAGGCCGCCGACGCATCGGTGCGCACCGTCGAGTCGCTGTCGCCCAACGGCAAGCTAAACCTGCTGCAGGAAGGCTTCCAGGAGCGGCACGGCACGCAGTGCGGCTTCTGCACTCCCGGCATGCTCATGTCGCTGACCGAGCTGCTGGAACACAATTCCAACCCGAGCGAGGCCGACATCCGTCGCCAGCTCGATGGCAATCTCTGCCGGTGCACCGGCTATCAGAACGTGGTGGCTGCCGTGGAATACGCGATCGACAAGGCCAACAGCCCGGTCAAGATGGCGCTGGATACCCCCTTCAAGCACTTCTACGCCAACCAGGTCCGATGCCTGATCGATCAGGATCCGGTGAAGCTGGTGGAAACCAACTACCATCCGGACGCCACCGTCCAGTCGCACGAGTGGACGGTCACCGGCCACGAGGCGCTGAAGGCGCACTTCGCCAACTACATGCACTGGGTCAAGATCCAGGAAGTGCTGTCGACCGATCACTACGCCGAGACGGCCAATTCCATCGCCTTCGAGGCGACCATCAAGTCGAGCGCCGGCATCGCCAAGGTCTACGACGTGATGCTGCTGCGCGACGGCAAGGTCTATTTTCACTTCACCGGCACCAAGTAGCGCCGGGTTCTGGTGACGCAGGGTTTGGCCTAGTACCTCTGAGGGAGCGGTAGAAATGACGGATATGACACCCCCGCGCATGTTGGGCTCGCGGCAAAAGCGCGTTGAAGACCCAGCGTTCCTGCAGGGCACGGCACGCTTTACCGCCGATCTGTCGCTGCCCGGCATGGCGCACATGGTGATCCTGCGCAGCCAGCACGGACACGCCAAGATCCTCAACATCGATACGACCGCCGCGGCGCAGTCGCCGGGCGTCGTGCGCGTCGTCACCGCCAAGGATATCGCCGGGCACATGATGCCGCTGCCCTGCATCTGGATTCCCGGCGGGGCGGAAAGCCACTTCCCCTCCCACCCCTTCGGTGTTCCCGGCGCCGGTCCGGTGCTGGCGACCGACAAAGTCCGCTACATCGGCGACCCCGTCGCGGTGGTGGTTGCCGAGACTGAGCGGCAAGCCCTCGACGCGATGGAAAAGATCCGCGTCGACTACGAGGTGCTGCCCGCGGTCACCACGCCGCGCGAAGCGCTGAAGGACGGCGCGCCGCAACTGCACGACGAGGTCAAGAACAACCTCAACGCCTATTGCGCCTATGGCGACAAGACGGCGGCGGAGAAGGCCATCGCCGAGGGCGACATCGTTGTCGAACTCGACACCTACAACCAGCGCACCATCAACAACCCGCTCGAGCCGCGCGGCGCCATCGGCGAGTTCGACAAGGAAACCGGGGAATACGTCTTCCGCGGCACCTCGCAGTCGCCGCACGATCATCGCCTGCTGCTGGCCCTGATGGTGCTTGGCATTCCCTACAACAAGCTGCGGATCATCTCCCCCAATATCGGCGGCAGCTTCGGCACCAAGGGCTATCTCTATGCGGACATGCCGCTGGTGCTGTGGCTGGCCAAGGAGCTCGGCCGGCCGGTCAAGTGGATCGACACCCGCTCGGGCATGATGCGCTCGACCGTGCAGGGTCGCGACCAGTGGATGCACGGCCAGCTGGCCGGCACCGCCGATGGCCGGATCACCGGCCTCAAGATGGTGGCCCACGCCAATCTCGGCGCCTACCCCTCGACGATCGGGCCGGGCGTTGCGACCGCCATGGTCGGCCGTTCGATTCCGAGCGTCTACGACATCCCGGCGGTTTCCGCCGAAGTCTACGCCGCCTTCACCAACGTCGTGCCGCTCGGCGCCCAGCGCGGCTCCGGCCGTGCCGAAGCGACGTTCATGATCGAACGGCTGGTCGAACTCTATGCCCGCAAGATCGGCATGGACCCGGCCGAAGTCCGGCTGAAGAACATGGTTCGCCCGGACCAGATGCCGTTCGATAACCGCGTCGGCTGGCTCTACGACTCGGGTGATTATCCCGCGACCTTCCGCCGGGCGCTGACCATGGCCATGGCCGGTCACAACGAACTCGGCCAGATGAAGGCCGAAGCCCGGGCCCGCGGCAAGTATCTCGGCTTCGCCGCCGTGCCGTTCGTCGCCGTCTCGGGCGTCGGTCCCTCGCCGCGCATGGCCAAGGAAGGCATGCTCGGCGGCACTTGGGAAAGCTGCAACCTCAAGGTTTATCCGACCGGCGAAATCTGCGTCATGATCGGCTCCAAGCCGCACGGGCAGGGCCACGAAACCAGTTTCGGCCAGATCGCCGCGGATGAACTCGGCGTGCCGCTGAGCTCGGTGCAGGTGCTGCACTCGGACACCAAGCGCGCCACCTTCGGCCAGGGCAGCTATGGCTCCCGCTCGTTCAGCGTCGGCGGCGCCGCGGTGCTGAAGGCGGCGCAGATGGCCAAGAAGAAGGCCATCGAGATGGCCGCGCACGGCTTCAAGATCCCGGTCGAGGACGTGGTCTATACCAATGGCCGCATGTACCCCAAGGGGCACCCCGAAAAGGCCCGCGGCCTGCAGGATGTGGCGCTCAACATGTGGTACGGCTGGGACTTGCCGGCGGGCATGGAGCCCAACCTCGACGTCACCACGGTCTACGATCCGCCCGACTTCAACTATCCGCACGGCTCGCAGGCGGTGATCGTCGAAGTCGACGAGAACACCGGCAAGGTCGAGATCGTCCGCTATGTCGGCGTCCATGACGCGGGCGTGCCGGGCAATGTGATGATCCTCGAGGGCCAGGTGCATGGCGGCATCGTGCACGGCATGGGCCAGGCGCTGTGGGAAGGCGCGCAGTTCACCGACGATGGCACGCTGCTCACCTCAACTCTGTCGAACTATCCCTTGCCCCGCGCCAGCAACATTCCGCACCTCGATGTGGAAATGTCGGTTTCGCCGACGCCCAATGGCCCGCTCGGCGCCAAGGGCGCAGGTGAGATCGGCACCGTGGGGGCGCCGGTGGTCATCGCCAACGCCGTCTGCGATGCGCTGGCGGAGTTCGGCATCAGCCACATCGAAATGCCGCTGACGCCGGAAAAGGTCTGGCAGGCGATGCAGAACAGCAAGCGCTTCGGCGCCGGAGGGGGGGCGATATGAGCTCGAGGTCGTTCGACTACGCCGCGCCGAAGAGCGTTGCCGATGCGGTGGCGCTGCTTGGCCAGACGCCGGACACGCTCCCGCTGGCCGGCGGCCACGAACTGCTGACGCAGCTGCGGTTGCGCCAGATACCGGCATCCCGCCTCGTCGACCTGCGCAACATTCCTGCGCTGCGCAGCATCGACAGCAACGCGGCCGGCACCATGATCGGCGCCATGGCGCGCCTCGCCGAGATCGCTGCTAACGCGAAGCTTCAAGGCAGCACCGGTGCGCTGGTTGATGCCATTGCCAGCGTCGGCGACGTGCAGACGCGCAACATGGCAACGATCGGCGGCAGCCTCGCCAGCGCCGATGGCGCCAACGACGTCGTCGCGGCCCTCTTGGTGCTCGAGGCACAGGTCGAAGTCAGCGGGCCGCGCGGCATGCGCCTCGTGACCGTGCCGGACCTGATCGCCGGCGGTGGCGCGGCGCTGCGGGCGGCCAATGAGCTGATCGTCGGCGTCCAGGTGCCAGAGGTGCCCACCGGGGTCGCGAGCGCCTACGCCAAGTTCAAAAACCCTGCCAACAGCTATCCCATCTGTGGCGTCGCGGTCGCAGTCGGCCACAACACGAACGGCAATATCGGGCAGATCCGCATCGCCGTGACCGGTGCAACCAAGGCGGCCAAGCGCCTCACATCGGCCGAGGCTGCGCTCGCCGGCAAGGCCATTGCCGACATCAAGTCGTTGGCGACCGGCCTGCTGTCGCCAGCCGAGGCGGTCACCGACATGTTCGCCAGCGCCGACTACCGCGCCCACCTCGTCGACGTGCTGGCCGCCGAAGCGATCGCCGCGGCCGTCGCCCGTCTTCCGGCGGCTGGCTAGACCGCACTTCCTATCGAAGCCCTGCAAAACTCTGGAGACTGACATGGCCCCCACCGCAGTGACGCTCGGACGTCGCTTCTTCGAAGACCTGCTTTCGACCGGCAACTGGGATATCGGCGGCGAAATCCTGTCGCCCGACGTGGTCATGCACCACCCCGCCAGCCCCGATCCGATCGCCCCCTATGCGGCAGTGCAGGGCGCCCTCGTCGCGTTCCGCACGGCGTTCCCCGACCTCCACATCACCGTGCTCGACGCCTTCGGCAGCGATGAGCGGGCCGTGGTCCGCTGGCAGATGACCGGCACCAACACCGGCCTGATGTACGGCGCCCCGGCGACCAACAAGGCCGTCAAGGTCAACGGCATGTCGATCGTCCGGGTCGAAAACGGCAAGATCGTCGAGGACTGGGTCTCGGAAGACACCATCGGCATGCTGCGCCAGCTCGGCATGGCCTGATCCCTCGGCCCGGTGCCAAGGCGCCGCCTGAACCGTCACATGGGGTCGGCATCCGCCGGCCCCATCTTGCTTTCAGCCCCGGGTGGGATCGCCATCCTTGCTTGTGGTGGACAAGCTCACCCCGAGCTTGAATTGTCGTGAAGCCCTTCCGGCCCTCGCGGTGAGCCTGACGAACCACGCGGGCAAGCACGGCGCTGCCCAACCTACGACTGCTTCTGCCCCTAGCCCAATCCGATGAGCCCTGCCTTGCCCGCTGAAGGACTGCTGGCCCCACTCGCCATCATCGTGCTCGCAGCCGGCCATTCGCGCCGCTTCGGGGCGCCAGACAAGCTGGAGACGCCGCTCGATGGCGTCCCGCTCGCCTTCCACATCGCCGACACGGCGAGCCGGCTGCCCTTCGGCCGCCGCTTCGCCGTCTGCCGCTCGCGCACCGGTCTCGTGCCCGAGCACTTCCTGTCGCTCGGCTACGAGGTGCTGCTGAACCCAGACCCCGAAGCCGGACAGGGCGTCTCGCTGGCGACGGGCGCCGGTGCTGCATGGGCGGCCGACGTGGCGGGGGCGCTCGTCTGCCTCGCCGATATGCCGCGCGTCGGCGCCCCGCTGCTCGAGCGCATGGCCGCGGTCTGGAACAATGACCGGGCGCGGCCGGTGGCCGCCCTTGCCGCCGGCCACCTCTCGCCACCGACGCTTTTCCCCCGCGCCATGCTGCCCGAGCTCGCGCGCCTCGATGGAGACCGCGGCGCGCGGCACCTGCTGGCCGATACGGTGCTCGTGCCGGCGACGGGCGACGAATTGGCGGACTTCGACTATCCCGCCGACTTCGGGCCGCCGGCCGCATAAGCGCCATTGACGCCGACGCGGCAATCGCCAGCATAGCCGCAGCAAACCGAACGCAGACGCGTCGGGCGTCATGCCAGCAGCGGGAAACCAGATTGCGCTCCTATCTCGGCTCGGTCATCGCGGTCCTGGCGCTCACCATCCTGCTCGGCGCCACCGGATTCTATTTCGCCGAGGTGGGCACCAACCCGACCGTCCACAATTATGGCGACAGCCTCTGGTGGGCGATCGTCACCATCACCACCGTCGGCTATGGCGATATCTACCCGGCCACCCCGTCGGGCCGCTTCATCGGCGCGCTGCTGATGATCATGGGGGTCGGCACCGTCGGCATCTGGACCGCCGCGATTGCCGCCTACCTCATCCGCAGCAACCGGCTCGACGCCCTGCTGATGCTGCGGATCGACGGCCACGTCGTGGTCTGCGGCCTGGGCGAGGCCGGCCAATTGCTCGCCGAAGCGCTGCGGGCCGAGGGGCGCAAGGTCGTTGTCATCGTCGCCGACGAAACCAATCCACGCATCGCCGCCTGCCAGGATGCCGGCATTTTGGTCGTGGTTGGCGATGCGACTCGGGTCGAGACGCTGAAGCGGGCCCATGTCGACAAGGCGCGGCAGCTGATCGTCGTCTGGGGTGCCGACGGCGACAACATGCAGGTGACGGCGCAGGCGCACGGCCTGAAGCGCACCACCAGCACGCCGCTGCTCTGCGCCACCCAGATCGTCGATCCCGAGCTGTGGTACGCGCTGCGCACCTGGGAGCTTATTCCTTCCGGCGGCTTCCGGCTCGAATTCTTCAACCTCTCCGAACTCGGCGCCCGGGCCCTGCTCGCCCGCTACTCGCCGTTCGAGCAGCCTCCCGCCGTGTCGGGCAAACCGGTGCCGGAGGAGCAGGGGGCGCCGAGCGTGCTCATCGTCGGCGCCGGCCCGGTCGGCCAGAACCTGCTCCGCCACATGGTCCGTCGTTGGCGCGACGATCGCGGCACGCACAAGAAGCCGATGCAGGTGACCTTCATCGACAAGCACATCGACACCGTGCACGAGCACCTCTCGTTCCGGCACCCCGAACTGCACGAACTGGCCGAGGTGAAGCCACTCGCCATCGATCCGCGCTCGGCCGAGTTCCAGCGCGGCGCGTTCCTGTTCGATGGCCATGGCCACTGCGCCGTCAACATGGCCTATGTCTGCCTCGAGGAAGAGGGTTACGCGCTGTCGACCGCCCTGCTGCTGGTCAACCATTTGCGGCGCTTCCGCGTCCCGGTGATCGTCCAGATGTCGCAGGAAGTGGGGCTGGCCGCCCTGCTGCAGGCGGTGAGCTCGCCCGACGACCACGCGCTCGACCATCTGCAGTTCTTCAACCTGCTCGAGGAAGCCTGCACACCGGAACTGGTGCTGGGCGGTACCTACGAAATCCTCGCCCGGGCCCTGCACGAGGACTATCTGGAGCAGTTGGCCGACCGCGCCGGCAATCCCGCCGCTGTGCCGTGGGAAGAGCTGCCGGCCGACCTCAAGGAGGCCAACCGGAGCGAAGCCAGTCACATTGCCGTTAAACTCCGGGCGCTCGATCTGTTCCTCGTGCCGATGACGGCGCTCGATGCCGAAGCGCTGGCCTTCACTGACGCCGAGGTCGAAAAGCTTGCCATCCTCGAGCACGACCGCTGGCTGCAGGAGCGCATGGCTGCCGGCTGGAGCCGCGGCCCCCGCGACCCGCAGAAGAAGACCAATCCCAACCTCGTGCCCTGGGCCGAGCTCGACGGCGGCATCCGCGAAATGAACCGCGCCGCCGTGCGTCGCCTTACGGTGTTCCTCACCCGCGCCGGCTTCACCGCGCGCCGCGCGACCGGTTGAAACGCCCGCTCAGACGCTGGCGCTGCCCCCGCGGTGCGGCGCATCCGCGGCCCCCGCGACCGATGCCTTGATGGCGGCGAAGCGCTTGTCGTCGACCGCGATCCGCGCCGCGCGCAGCGCCAGCACGCTGGCACCCACGGCGCCGTCGGTGACGAGGTGGATATCGGGCACGCCGCCCGCAGCACGAACGACGGCGCCGATGGCGGCCGACAGGCCGGTGAACTGAGCGATGACTCCGCCGCCCAACGCGATCGGTCCGGGCAGGTCATCGAGGAAGGCCGTGGCGAAGTCGGTGGCAAGGTATTGCTCGGCGGTCGCGATCAGCCGGCTGGCGACGGCGTCACCCCGATTGGCAAAGACCAGCGGCGCGAAGCGGGCGAGCTCGATCGGCCGCAGCGCATAGACCGCATCCATCAGCGCGCTCAGCGGCGCCGGGCGGCTGTTGCGCGCCATGTCCGGGGTGCGCT
>Ga0209233_1000471_pt1 | contig 25420 bp, 23 predicted proteins | sample AraplaCL_Cvi_mCL_FD_184269 | JGI IMG/M metagenome (GOLD analysis project Ga0209233, IMG submission 184269) | Arabidopsis root microbial communities from the University of North Carolina, USA - plate scrape CL_Cvi_mCL (SPAdes) (version 2) | ecosystem: Host-associated > Plants > Roots > Endosphere...
GCGACCGGATTGAAGACGACATCGAAGAAGCTGGTGATCTCCATGCGCATGGTCTGCGGATTGAGCGCCGAACCCACAGGGTTCTGCATCCAGCCATTGGCGATCAGGATCCACAGCGCCGAGAAGTTCGAGCCAAGCGCGACAGCCCAGGTCGCCACTAGATGGCCGACCTTCGACAGCTTGTCCCAGCCGAAGAAGAACAGGCCGACAAAGGTCGCCTCCAGGAAGAAGGCCATCAGGCCTTCGATCGCCAGCGGTGCCCCGAAAATATCGCCGACATAATAGCTGTAGTAACTCCAGTTCATGCCGAACTGGAATTCCATGACGATGCCTGTGGCGACACCGAGCACGAAATTGATGCCGAAGAGCGTTCCCCAGAACTTCGTCATCTGCCGCCAGATCTGCCGCCCGGTCATGACATAGGTCGTTTCCATGATGGCAAGCAGCACGGACAGGCCGAGTGTCAGCGGCACGAACAAGAAGTGATACAGCGCCGTCATGGCAAACTGCAGACGCGATAGCGCCACGATATCAAGGTCCATAGTCTTTCTCCAACGCCTCAAAGGGTGGTTGATGCACCTTGGCCTTGAACGGCCTCGGTTATGATTGATCGATCAGACGTCTCAGTCCTGCCTCAGTCGAGCGAGCGCTGCGTCGAATTTGGGTTCTCCTCGCCGCGCGGTCGCGACGATGCGGCCGTTGTCGAGAACGACGATCCGGTCGGCGATCTCTGCCTCACGGCGAATATGGGTGGCGATTACGAGCGACCGGCCGCAACCGTGACCGGCAAGGCGCCGCATGACATCCCGTCCGGTTTCGCGGTCGAGACCTTCGGTCGGCTCATCGAGCAGCCAGAGTTTGGCGCCGCGCAGGAACAGACGGGCAAGCGCCAGGCGACGGGATTGTCCGCCGGACAGACCAAGGCCGCCTTCACCCAGGCGCGTGTCGATGCCCTTCCGCAGGGCCAGTGCATCTTCAAGGAGGCCGGCATCCGCAAGCGCGGTGTAGAGCATCTCGTCGTTTGCAGCCGGAGCAGCAAGACGCAAGCTATCTCGCAGACTGTCTTGGAACAGCTCCGTGCGCTGGGTCAGCATCGCGGCCGTTACGGTTTCGACCGTGCCTCTTTCGGCGGCGAGTTCGCCGGCGAGAATGGCAAACAGGGTTGATTTTCCGGCTCCGCTCGGGCCGATCACCGCGAGATGCTCGCCCAATGCCAGAGAAAGCGTGATATCCTCAAGCGAAGCCATCGCCGCTCCGTCATATCGGGCGGAGACACCGGAGACCCGGACGGCCAGGCCTTCTGGCGGCGTCAGATGTGCGGGGGGGTGAGCGGTCTGTACCAGGCGAGGTGAAAGGCGGCGGGCGGCAAGCACGGTACGGCCGAGTTCCAGCGCCCCACGGCGCAGTGCTGCAAAGGGTTCGAGCGCCGCGAGGGCAATCAGCAGGCCGAGTGCGGCAACCGGTGCACCGATAATGCCGCGTTCGGCCAGCGAGGTGACTATAAGCAAACTGCCGGACAGCAGCGCTGCGGAGGCAAGGCCAAACCCCACTGTTACTCCGCTTTCGATCCGGTTCAGTCTGTCGTCTGCCTCGCGCAGGCGGCGATCGGCGGCAGCGATCGCAGAGCATTGGGCCTGCAATCTCCCGGCCATGACGAGTTCGGTCTGTCCGGCGACGAGATCGACAGCGCGCGAGCGCAGCGCCTCGATTGCATGTGCGCGCCGCCGCGCCGGTTTCAGTGCCAAGCGTCCCGCAATGATTGGAATGCAAAGACCGGCAGCGAGCAACCACAGGCCGGCGAGCAGACCGAACGGAACCGACAGAAGCATCAGCGCGATGCTGACCGCCAGGCCCGAGACGATAGCGACAGCGGCCGGCACCAGGACACGCAAATAGAGGGAATCGAGCGCATCGATATCCGCCGTTAACCGAAAAAGCAGCTTGGCTGGCCTGCGCATCAACATCGTTGCCGCATTGGGTGCCGCCCAGCCGCGAAAAAGATTTTCGCGCAACGCGGCAAGCACGCCGAGTGTCGCATCATGGGTGGTCAGCCGTTCGCCATAGCGCGCAGCGGTGCGAAGGATCGCCAGTAGCCTGATGCCCGCCGATGGAGCGAAGACGTCGAAGGTGATGGCTGTCGCCGTGAGGCCAGCGAGCGACGCCGCCGTGATGAACCAGCCTGAGAGCCCGAGCAGTGCGATGCCGGCGAACACGGTCAGGGCTGACAAGAGTGCGCCGAGAAGCAACGCGCGCCCGCGCGCTGCCAGGAAAAGGCGCAATACGGGATAGAGGGCGGAGAATGTCGATGTCATGCCGCTTTCTCCCGGGCCGATGCGTCAATATGGATGATCCGCTCCATCCTTGCGGCCAGAGCCGGATCATGGGTGGCAACAACAAGCGTCCGTCCATGCGCAACGGCCAACAATGCGTCGGTGACATCGCGCGCGGTTTCTGCGTCGAGATGAGCGGTCGGCTCGTCCGCGAGGATGATGTCGGCATGCGGGGTCGCGGCAGCGCGGGCAATCGCCAGCCGTAGGGCCTCACCTCCGGACAGCCCCGCCCCACCTTCGCCGATCGGCGCCCCGCCACGCTGAATTGCGATCCGCCGGAGAGAGGCAAGATCGATTGCTTGTTGTACGTCATATGGACTGACTTCGGGGCGGCCGAGCGTGACGTTGCTGTTCATCGTGCCGGCAAAAATATGCGGCCGTTGCCCGATCCAGGCCATCCGGGCGCGCAGTGTCGCGGCGGACGTGTCATCAAGCCGCTCTGCGCCGACATGGATCGTACCGCTCTGTGGAGGGGCCAGACCCGCGATCAACGACAGCATCGTTGTCTTGCCCGCACCGCTTGTTCCCAGGAGCGCCACGTGTTCGCCAGCTGCGATTGCAAGGCTGAGATCATCAAAAACAGGCGCGAGGTCGGGACGATGCCGGAAACAAAGGCCACGGATGTTGATTGTCGGCAATGGACGATCTCGGCCGGTTTCCATCGCCTTCTCGTCGCTCCAACCCGACATAACCATACCAGTACCGGACAGTGCGTCGAGCGCCTCCAGCGCCGCTTCTCCCGCCGCCCGGTCGTGCCAGACTGCCGACAGTTCGCGCAACGGCTCGAAGAAGCTCGGAGCCAGCAAGAGAATGAATAGGCCCTGGGTCAGGCTCAACCGTCCGGACCATGTGCCGACATCGATCGCGCCGAGCAGGCTGAAGCCGACATATACGGCCACTGCGGCAACGCCCAGCGCGGCGAAAAGCTCCAGTACCGCGGAGGATAGAAAGGCAATTTTGAGCACCGCCATGGTTCTTATTCTGAGCTGTTCGGCATCGGCCCGCAGCCGCAAGGCGGTACGGTCGACTGCGCCGAGTGCGCGAATGGTGGCAAGCCCGCGCAGCCGGTCGAGCAGGAAGGCATTGAGCCCGCCGGCCTCAGTCAGTTGTTTCTCGCTCGCCGCCTTGGCGCGCCAACCGATCAGGGCCATGAACACCGGGATCAAAGGCGCCGTGAAGAGCAGAATAAATGCGGCTATCCAGGAAACCGGCGCAACGCAGATAAGAATGACAAGTGGTACCGCACTCGCCTTCAGCTTTGCGGGACGGAAGCGGGCAAGGTAGGGCACGATGGTTTCGGCCTGCTCGGCGATGAGACTGGCGGCAAATCCGGATGCCGCACGGTTACTGTCCAATGGTGAGCGGGCGGCAAGGGCTGTCGCCGCAATGTTGCGCCGAAGGGTCAGTTCGGTGCGCGCTGCTTTAAAGGCCAAGCGTCCGCCGAGCGCATCCAGCCCAGCGCGGAGTGCGCCAAGAAGAAAGATGAGCAGGGCCGGTATCGCCATGGCGGGTATGCTATGTCTGTCGGCGATCACACCTATCCCGCTGGCAAGCAAGGCAGCCTGGGGAATCCAGAGAAGGGCTGACAGGGTCTGCGCGAGCGCAGCCAGTGACAGCTTGGCGGGAACTATCCTTCGCGATGGGACCTCCGTAGATCCCGATCGGGTCGAGACTTTGGCGACCTCGGTATCAGGCTCTTGTCCGGCTTCCGGTATTGCTCCTATGTCGAAGAAAGCGCTGGTCATCACCTTACCCCTTGTCGGTGGGTGTGTTGTTCGTGCGCCTCCGGCTGAGCGAAACCATGGGTTTGTTCAGCTCCTCGACAAGTCCGAAATGAGGAATGAAGGATTGGACGAAAGGCGGAGGCATCGCAGTGATTGCCATTGCTGCCTTGCCTTCCGCCGGTTCAGAAGACCGGGCATTTCGTTCGAAAGCTTTGGCGAATGTGATGTCACTCATGCGTCGGTCCAGGCCGTTTGCGTATTGGTCTTGACGTTTTCTAGTTTGCCTGAGCGGACCTCGCTTTGACTTAGGTCAACCTCGAGAATTATGGGAGAGATAGGCCTTGCCACGCGCGCCCACCATTGCCGCAAGATCCCAGTCGTCACGAACAAATAGGTTCTGGTCGCACTAGGCGCCCGAATAGCGACTAAACGGTCGGGACGGGGTCGAGCCAATCGATCGCCACCCGCCCCACCGTCCTCCCTTACGCCGATAGAGATTGCGCTGTTCAGACTGTTTCAGTCGGCGCCGGCATTGCAACGCCAAGATAGGGGTCGATCCATGCGATCTGATCGGTAACAGACTTGACGCCTGGCACGTTCTCCGCCGCAACCTTGGCAGCCAGTCGTTCTCGTTCGTCGAAGATACTACCGGATAGTTCGACAACGCCATTCTGAACGCTCACCTTTATGAAGCCATTCTGGCTCCAACTCTGATGCGACAGTTCCGCAATGACCGCGTCGGCGATCTGATCGTCGCTGGCCTGCGCCTTCTCCTTTGGCAGCATGTTGGCCAATGCCCGTAACAGATCCGATCGGCAGACGATGCCGATCACTTTGCCTTGTACGACGACGGGCAATCGCTTGATCCCATGCTTCTCCATCAGACCGACGGCATCGGTGAGCGCGGCTTTGGGGGCAATAGTGACAACTTCCGACGTCATCACTTCTCCAACGCTACGGCCATGCGAAAGAACATACTCATCAGCAAGCTTGCCGGGGCTGGTCAGAAACTCGAGCAGCCAGGATCGCTTGCGCTCCGTCTGCAATTCCCCGCGGCGAAGGAAATCGCCTTCGCTGACAATGCCGACAAGCTGTCCGCCGGCATCGACGACCGGAAGACCGCTGACGTGACGGTCGAGCATAATTGTGGCCGCGTCCACGACAGATGTCTTGGGGCTTACAGTGATAGCTGGCGCGTTCATGATTTCTTGAATGAGCATGGTCGTCTCCGGGCGATGATTTGGCTTGTGGTTGCCGATAGGGGTGGTCGTTCTATGCCGAGAAGTTATGGCGTGCGGGATGGCTATGCTTTGATCGACATCAAATGAGCAGGACTAGTTGAGGTCATTAGCAAGCTTTGTTTGCGCGACAACCGACCGCTTGCTTGAAAGCAGTGCGGCAACTTCAAATGACCACAGCGGGAGAATGGCGGGGCGGCCGCTATGAGACGAACATCATTACGGCTGCGACCGCCATCAATGCGACCGTGGCCCAGCCGATGCATGCTGCCAATATCCCTATCGTGTATGGACCCATGACCTTTGGGTTTGCCGCCAACAACAGAATGACGGCAATCAGGGGAACCGCCAGCAGCCCATTTATGACGGCGCTCCAGAACAGTGCGCTCATCGGATTGATCGGCGAATACTGTATGACCAGAGCCAGCAACACACTTATGGCGATCACACCGTAAAAGCCTCGGGCATCATTGGGAGTGCGCTCCAGTCCGAATTTCCAACCCATGGCCTCTGCAAGTGCATAACCGGCGGAACCTGCGAGAACAGGCACGCCGATGAGGCCGACACCTAAAATTCCGAGCGCGAAGATAAGGGCGGCAAACGGTCCAGCCAGTGGCCGCAGTGCGCTTGCCGCTTGCGCGGCGGTGTCGATCTGCGTGATGCCGGCGACATTCAGCGTCACGGCGGTTGCCAGTATGATGAAAAAAGCCGTGAGGTTGGAGTAGAGCATGCCGCTCCAGGTATCCCAGCCAATCCGTCGGAGCTCTTTGGGGGCTGACGCATTGTCTTTGGATAACGCCGTCGCATTGGGTTGCGCGTTCATGTCCTCCACCTCCTCTGATGCTTGCCAGAAGAAAAGATAGGGGCTGATTGTAGTCCCGAAGACGCCGACGACCACAGCGGCGTAGGCTGGTGTCGGGGTGATGGTCGGCCAGATCGTTCTCAAGGCAACCTGCTGCCAGTCGATATGGACGGTGAAAAGGACGGCCGCATAGGCAAGGAGCGAAACTGTCAGCCACTTCAGGAACGCGACGTAGCGGTGGTATGGGATGAAGACCTGAAGCGCGAGCGTCCCGAAGACGAAGAACATCGTCATCAGATGGCGGTTGAAGCCTGCGACCAACTCCGCGACTTCACCCATGGCCGCAACATCTGCGGCAATATTCAGAATATTGGCGATCAGAAGCGAGAACACCACGGCATAGAGCACGAAGGGCGGGAAGGTTTCCTTTATGTTTGCCGCCAAGCCCCGCCCGGTCACACGCCCGATCCGCGCGCAAGTCGCCTGGACGACAGCCATCATCGGAAACGACACCGGCATGGTCCAAAGCATGTTCAGGCCAAACTGCGCGCCTGCCTGGGAGTAAGTCGCGATGCCGCTCGGGTCATCGTCGGCGACGCCGGTAATGAGACCCGGCCCGACGCTGGCGAGCGGGTGCTCGCGCAGGCGAGCCAGCCGACCCGATATGCGCGAACGCCACGAGGTTTGTTGAACAGTGGTGAGTTCCTGTGTCATCGGCCATCGTCGGGCGTGGCTGAGAAGCCGACAACGTTCGAAGGCGAGAGTATTGTCCGATCAACATATCCGCCGACACCTCGAATGTTCTCCACAAGTATCCGGATCGCCTGACGTTGGATATCGGAATCGAGGTTTCCGCGCACCTCCACCTGTCCGTCTTTAACGGTGACGTCGACCCTGTCGCTCCCGATCCCAAGATCCGTTACCAACCGGGTTCTGATGGCGAGCCTCACCGCATCGTCACCAATGGCGACATTTTGAACAGGCGCGTCAATGATCAGGTTGAGCAGATCGCTCCGACTGACGATACCGACAAGGCGATGCTCATTGATGACCGGAACTCGTTTTATCTTGTGAGATAACATCAGGCCGCCAATCCGCCCGACATCCGTATCCGGGGCGACGCTTATAACGTCGTGGCTCATGGCCTCGCCGACCGACCAGCCGTACATTTGAATATAAGTGTTCAAACCATGCTGATCGTCACGTTTCAGGGTGCCATTCACAGCCGACGCGCAATTATTGCCAAAGCGTCGCATGAGATCCCCTTCGGTCAGCATGCCACACACCTTGCCATCGTCATCTATTATCGGCAAGCCGCTGATATCATTGGCGCGCATCAGCAATGCCGCATTTCGAACGTTCATTGTCGGCGGTGCCGTGATGACGTTCCGTGTCATGATGTCCTTCGCTTGCATTGCTCTCATCCCTGGTTGCTATGGATATTCCTGTTACAGTCGTGCTTATGGAAGCTGTAGCGCGGCGAAATGAACATCAGGCGTTCCCCGAGCCGCTCGATCTTCCGAGCGATCAGCAGGCATGTTTTCGGGTTTTCTCCAGATCGATCGCTTGTTCTTGTGCGCAAGCCAGCAAACCTTCCGCATATTTCTCGGCGGACTCAGTGTCGGTTCCGCACAATCTGGCATCATGGCATTTTCGATCGATGGCGTGCCGCATCGCTTTCATGAGATCGCCTCTCTCGCCGACGTCATGAAGGCGTATCAGCCGAGTGAGCGCCGTCAGCGCGATGAGTTCGAGGATCATCATGCGGCCTTCTACATCGCCGAGGGAGGGGATGGCTCTAGAAGCTGCACCGCCGAGGCTATCGCGCTTGGCTCTGAGCATTGGCTTGTTCCTTCATGGGTTGTTTGCATGAAACAGTTTGTCAACAATCGTTGCGGCAGCATTGATCGGTATCAATGATGCAAGGAATCTTTCCGGCCACGCGAAAGTGTTAGTCAGGCGATTTATCTCTTAGGACAACTGTGTATTGGAGGCTGGTCTTGCCTCGGCATTCCTGCGGTGCGTGGATGAACCATCCTCCAATTCAGACGATAATCCCAAAACGCGCAACGCATTCAAGATGACCGCGACGTCGATGGCTTCCTGCAGCAGAGCCCCATGCAGCGGCGGCAGATATCCAAACGCTGCGGCGATCATGCCGGCGACCGAGAGGCCAAGCCCCACCATGATGCTTTCGCGCGCGATCGTAACGGTCCGGCGTGCGACGACCAGCGCATTTGCCAGAGGATCGAGCCGATCCACGAGCAGGACGACGGATGCCGCCTCCGAAGACGCTGCTGCTCCGCGTGCGCCTAAGGCAACACCCACGTCCGCGGCCGCCAGCGCCGGAGCATCGTTGACGCCATCCCCCACCATCATGACCGGGCCGAAGCTTCTCGCGGCAACGACGGCGTCAACTTTCGAAGCGGGCGTCTGTTCGCCGAGCACCCGTTCAATGCCAAGTATGCTGCCGACATGCGAGGCAACATCCAAACGATCGCCGGAAGCAAGAATGATTTTCTCGATTCCAGCGCTGCGCAATCGCTGCAGAACGCCCACCGCTTCTGCACGCACCGGATCGGCCATGATGATACTTCCCGCAACCATACCGTCGATCGCGACCGTCACAACAACCTCGCCGGCGCGATGATGACCTTCAACGGTGTAGGATGGGCGCTCAGAGCTTCGACTTTTCACAAACCGGTCGCCGCCGACCACAACTCGGCGTCCATCGACCGTTCCTTCAAGCCCGGTTCCACCGATCTCTTCGACGTCGGTCGGCGGCGAGAGTGTCAGATGGCGCGCTTGCGCTTCTGCAATCAGCGCGGCCGCCATGACATGACTCGAGGCTTGATCAACCGAAGCGGCAAGACGCAACAACTCGTCCTTGTCGATCCAGTCGCTACAGCGAATGGCCACGATTTGTGCCTTACCGTGTGTGAGCGTGCCGGTCTTGTCGAGCACGGCAACCCGCACTCGGCTGAGAGCTTCAAGAGCGCCACCGTCTTTTACCAGGCAGCCGATCGAGGCGCAGCGCGAGATGCCCGACATAAGCGCGACCGGGACCGCCAGGATAAGCGGACATGGCGTCGCTATGACCAGCACCGCCAAGGCGTGCCGCGGATCGTCGGACAACAGCCAAGACGACGACGCTATCGTCACCGCCATGAGCAGAAACACCAGGCCATAGCGGTCGGCGAGGCGTGTCATGGGCGCTTTGCTGTTCCGCGCCGTCTCGACGAGGCGCACGACCGCAGCGTAGGTGCTCTCAGACGCGGGGCGCAGTGCCTCGAGGGTAAACACAGGACCTATCGATGCGCTCCCGCTTAGAACCTCTTCGCCGGTCAGATGATCGACGGGCAGCGCCTCGCCCGTCAACGCTGACTCATCGAGGACAGCTCGGGGAGACAGGAGAATGCCATCAACGGGCAGAACTTCTCCTTGGCGAATCATGATGCGATCGCCTGCGCCGATCGCCTCGATCTGGATCAGTTCCAATTGGTCGCCAGAATAACGAAATGCAGTTCGTGCCACTCGTCCGACAAGGGCTGCCATTTCACGAGCTGCGCGGCCGGATGCATATCCTTCCAACATCTGTCCGCCCGCATACATCAGGGCTACGACATTGGCGGCCAGATACTCACCAAAGAAGAGCGCGAATGCCATCGACAGAGCGGCCAAGATATCAAGCCCAAAATCGCCGCGGCGCAAGGAACGGAAAGCCTGCAGCAACAATGTCGCCAGGATCGGCAAGGTAGCGAAAGTCCAGATAAGAGAGGCAAGCGCAACACTGTCGATCGATAGAAGGATCAAGCCTGCGAGAAGCCCAGATGCTGCGATCAGCAACAACAATGCCCCTTCGATCTTCAGCGAGGATGTGAGAATGCTGATCACTCCGACGAATGGCATGTTTTGCTCCGGTGCTGCCTGTAGCCGATATGCGGCTCAACCAATCGGCTCATTGAAACCGGATTCCTCGGAACAGACATTGATCCGTCGCAATGTGGCCGGCTCCCCGACATCGCAATTTCACCGAAGGCGGCAGTCGTTCGTGTGTCGCCGCCTCTCTGCCAAGTATCGAACTTCTTTTTTGATCGCCTTTCGCGTGTCACGGCCGGTTGACCTTGATCAATGAAGCGATCCTCGCTCGGCCCTATGCTTCTCCAGTCAATTGAGTTTTAAGGAGACGGCCATGGACGACATCGCTCTCAGACAGAATATTCTGGATGAACTGGAATTCGAGCCGAGAGTGGATGCGGCCGATATTGGTGTCGTCGCACGCGACGGCATCGTCACTCTCACCGGACATGTTGGCACATATGCGGAAAAGGATGCTGCCGAGAAGGCCGTGAGACGCGTCAAAGGCGTCCGCGCCATAGCCCAGGAAATGGACGTTCGGATCTTGGGTCCAAGGCGCACCGATGACGACGACATTGCCCGTCGCGCTGTCAAAATGGTGGACTGGAATATCTCCATTCCAAAGCAAATGGTGCAGATCCGCGTATGCAGGGGCGTCGTCACGCTGACCGGCAAGGTGGAATGGCAGTACCAAAAAAATGCTGCCGCTGCCGCTGTCAGGGATCTCGCCGGAGTCGTCGGCGTCTCCAATCTCATAGATGTCGTTCCCGGCATCAGCGCCGACGACGTCAAGAGGCGCATTGAAAATGCGCTGGAACGCGACGCGGAATTAGAAGCCCAGGCAATCCGGGTCGATGTTTCCGATGGCAAAGTCACCTTGAAGGGCAACGTCAGGACCTTGTCCGAGCGTCGTGCGGCGGAACGTGCCGCATGGTCGGCTCCCGGCGTCCACACGCTCGATGATCAGCTGTCCATCAGCTGATCCGCCTTCGACATTAAGAGAGGATGCAAAAACATGAGCACGGATTGCACACGAACGGGGGAAGCTCTGCTTGCAGGTGCAGGATATCCCCTCCCGCACCACCAGGACTGCGACTTTCGCCTCGACCGAGCAGACAGCGACGAATGGGAGATTGCGGTCCTGTCGCCTTGCGCCCAAGCGTGGGTTCGCGACGAACTGTGCTATCCTTTGGGCCAATCTCTGGGCGGCAGCTTCAAGGTGGACATACTGAGTGCGGACCGGTTTCTGAAGCAGGCGCGCGCGCGAGGATTTCGAACCGAATTTGTCGGCACGGGCGGTAAGGATCTCTTTTGAGAGGTGGGGGCATGTATAAGACAATCGTCTGTGCCATTGGTCCTGGATCGAAGGAGAGGGCCGAGCATCTCCTGCGTACCGCCCACGCGCTTCTCGATGCCGATGGCACCCTGCATCTCGCTCACTCCGTCGAGCGTTTTCCGTCCCTTGGGACGCAAGGACCGGATGATCGGGCTGTCTCTATCATCAGCGAGGCGGAAGAAAAGCTCTCGCAGCTTTGCAGGAAGCTTCCAATGCCGGCGCCTGTCCATGTTTCCACCGGCCGTGCCGCCGATGCGGTCCTGGCGATTGCCGCCGACGTGAAGGCCGATCTGATTGTCGTGGCCGCTCACGAGCCCGACATTCTCGATCATGTCTTTGGATCGACGGTCGATCACATTGTCCACCATGCAAAATGCTCCGTTCACATCGATCGGATTCCCCCGGCGCCGAGACAATAAATATCCAATCTATTCAGATGCTGGACTGCGTCGTCGCATTGGCCGTTCGATCATACAAGCGTAGGCTTGATGGCGTGTGTTGCGACCATTCACGGCCCTCGATCTCAAGACATATGGTTTGACCTCAGACGAGGTGGCGATACGCCGCCAGACAACAGCAAGTGCGGACGTCGACAGGATCACCGTGCCTCAACAACCTTGTGTTCAGTCAATACGGGCCATCCGTCGCCGATCTGAATGCTATCGCCGGCCTCGCACCTCATTGAGACATGTCAAAGTGTCCGTTCAAGCGCCTTGCTAAGCATGACATGTGCAACCATTCCGTTGGGATTTGCCCGCCCTTGCGTGGTTGCTGATGTTATCGCGCTGTGGAGACCATGCGCTATGAAATGGCATACATCGCATCAGTTTCCCGCGCTGAGGCTTGTCGTGCGCTCCGGTGAGAAATGCAGGGTCGTCAAAACCGTTTGGGATGCGGCGGTAACTTTGATCTCGGACTGGCCAACCGACGATGGCGAGGAATATGTCGTGGCGATCAGGGCATGCCTAGATGCCTTGCATGACGTCATCCCCCCGGAAGCGGTCAGGGAAGCTCTCATCCGCGCCGCTGCAGAAGAGCGGATCCTGTATATTTCGGTCATCGAATGACGAGGCTTTGCGCACACGAGGCTTACTCGCTTCACCCAACGACGCCGAACCTTGGCCTGTTGATGTATATCAAGGCCCCAAGTCCCAAGAGCGCCTATCAATTAGTGACGAATGCTCAGCGGAAATCTCATTGTTTGCTGTGGCTTCAGGACGATAGATTCGTGACAAGGAGAAGAACATGCGTGCAGCTTTGCTGATCGCCGTGATAGCAGGTGCTATGTTCGGTGCTTACACGTACCAATCCAGCGGCTCCGACAAACCAAAAGAACCGAGCCAACAGTCGTCGACCAATACGGGTAACGGTGCTGCCAAGCCTAAGCTCGGCTACCCAGATCCCTATATTCCCCCGACAAAGGGTAATGGCTTTTGACTTCTGACGGCATTCAAGGGATTGGTATAATGTCAATACGTAGCCCGATTATTGTGGTCAAGCGTCGGCGCCCCCGCGCGCCGAGATTGGCCAGGAGCCTATCCGAGACTTCGAACTTCCGTCCACCAGATGGGTCTCCCTCGAATACGCAAAATCTGCGAACTCGTCGGGTGCTCCATCTGTCGGCCGTTCCTTCCAACGATGTGACAGCTCGTTTGCCGTGGCTGAATGCCCGAGCCCAGGCTTCTGACGAAGCCTGACGCCCTATCGATCTTCAGGTCATCCACATCAGGCACTGCAATTTTCACAGCCATCGGCCGAATTTCTAAGACACACAGGCGGGGAATACGGTCCCTATCGATATCGGGGACCTCCTCAGGCACGCTATCGCTGTGCATCATCGATTTTTCTCTCAATATACACGCGAACACGTTCGCTGCGCGGTTGCGGCAGCTGTCTCAGACAGAACTGGTCGGACGCGAGATCCCTGATCAACATCGGCGAGAAGTGCAGTTTGCAGCACGGCTGCTCGACAGATCAATCCAGATACAGGTTTGCCACTTTCCGCAATATCCTGATCCCGGTGTCCGAGATCACCTGCGGAGGCAACGAGCCATTTTCAAGTCTCAGGAGCGAGCCGCTGGAAATGGGGCAGAGCCTGGTAATTCGCCCGCTATAGCGGTGCCAACCTGAGCGGAATTGTATATGAGGCCGTACTTCACCTGCGTCACACGCAGATCGCGATACCAGTTGACGAGATCGCCCCATGGGTCGTTTATTTTTGACAGGCCGGATACGAAGGCGACGACAGTCCCGATTTCGGTCTTCCCGCTGACCACGAAATACCCGCCCATCGCGAAGATTCCTGCGTAACCCATCTGGGTCATCAGGTTCATCATGAAATTCATCGTGAACTTGATTTTGTAGATGCTCATGTTGATCCGGAAGACACCTCCGATACGCGACGCCTGAAGGCCGTTTGTGTCAATTGCTTGCCCCATTTGGACGATATCCTCGCTGACGTTGCGCATGATGCCGATCCTTTTCCCGACGCGCCGGTTGATCGCTGCCTGCATGATCGGGACGAAGCCACTTTGCGGAAGAAAGATCGTGACGACGATGATCGTCATGAGTGGCTGCAGATAAACCAGATAGCCGCAAACAGCTGTTAATATGCCGATCTGCAACAAAGGCTCCGAGACACTCGTGCCAACGAAGCCACCGACAGGCTCGGCTTCGGCCAGGATGATCGAGAGCTGGACACCTTCGCTGGCCATCATGGTGCCGTCCGTCAACGATGTTTGTGATGCCTCGAATACTTGGAGACGGAGCCATCGGACGGCCACTTCTCCGATCCAACTGCTGTAGATATTGAGCCCAAGTTTCACGGCTCCCTCGATCAGAGCCAAAAGGACGTATATCAGCACCAGGATGGCGATCGTTCGATAGGAACCATTCTCCGTTGCTGCATTCACGATCCGTCGCTGTATCTCCAGCGGTATGGTTCCTGCCGTAAAGAGCACGATGGACAGCATTGCGACGGCCAGCTGATGCCATCCCGATACTCGAAAGACGAAACCGTAGAGCGTCCGGGGCAGAACTATTTCTTTCGGGATCTGGCGCGATGTCGCCGCCTTCGAACCTCGAAATTTTTTCAGGATGGTCATTGCGTCGCCGATTTCTCAAGCGCCGCCTGTCGCCCGGTACCGGCGATCGGCTCCACCCACAAAATGCCGATGATCGTGGCGATCATGACGATCAATATGATCAGCAATAGCTTTTGCACCGATGCCCTCCTGGCGTGCCATACAATTTGCCCTGTCTTTGGACGTTTTCACGTTCTTGCTATGCGCGCGTTGATCCGGGTCAAAGCCGAGGCAGCATTTGTGTGGGAGGAGAAGGGTGGTAAATCAAACTGCTCGCCGGAGTGATCCAGTGGCGGAAAAGGTTGCTTGAAACGCAGATGGACGCGCCGTTTCTCGGCTTCTTCTTCCGACATTGAGCTTCGAAGCGAGCCCGAATTTGGATGGGCTTCAGCCATGAAAGCGATGGTTCTTCGACAAATCGGGAAACCGCTGGTATTTGTCGAACGTGATGATCCAAGGCCTGGCCCAGGCGAGCTGAGGATCAAGGTTGAGGCCTGCGCTGTCTGTCGTACTGATCTTCATGTTGTAGACGGTGACCTCGACAATCCAACGCTTCCGCTCGTACCGGGTCATGAGATCGTGGGTATTGTCGATGCTGTGGGCTCCGGCATCGAAAGCGCCAAACTTGGTCGCCGCGTCGGCGTTCCCTGGCTTGGCCACACATGCGGAACATGTTCTTTCTGTCAGATGAAGGCTGAAAACCTATGTGACCGGCCGCAATTCACCGGCTACACCCGCGACGGCGGTTTCGCGACGCATGTTGTGGCCGACGCAGCCTTTGCGTTCGATCTCGATGCGGACGCCGATCCGGTATCGCTCGCGCCACTTCTGTGTGCCGGATTGATTGGCTGGCGTTCGCTCAAGAAGGCCGGCAATGGCAAGAGCATCGGTCTCTTCGGCTTTGGCGCCGCCGCGCATATCCTGACCCAGATCTGCATCTGGCAGGGGCGTGACGTCTATGCGTTTACGCGCAGCGGCGACCGTGCAGCGCAACAGTTTGCGCTGGAGCTGGGCGCGGTATGGGCCGGCTCGTCGGAAGAGAACGCTCCAATTCTGCTCGACGCAGCCATCATCTTTGCACCCGCAGGCGATCTGGTGCCGACAGCGCTCAAGGCTATTCGCAAGGGCGGGGTAGTCGTGTGCGGCGGAATTCACATGAGCGACATACCGTCCATGCCCTACGCTGTTCTATGGGGGGAACGCGAGCTTGTCTCGGTCGCCAATTTGACACGCGCGGACGCAGCTGAGTTTTTCCCGATTGCCCAGAGCGCCGGCGTGCGAACCCACACCACGGCCTATCCACTCGAGAGGGCCAATGAGGCGCTCGCCGATCTGCGCGCCGGGCGTCTTGTCGGTGCAGCTGTATTGGTGCCCGAGGCAAACTAACCCGATATGAAAATGGGCTTTTCCATACTGCCGACACCATCATCCCCGGCGGAAATAAATTCGTTTCACCAGCTCGAGCGTCGCCGCGTAGATTACCGAGATCGCGATCAGCCCTCCCATCAACGGAATGGGTAGCGGTGTGAAATCGAATATGCTCGCGACCAGCGTAAAATAGGGCAACACGAGGGCGATGAGGGTGATAAGCGCCGTCGACCAAAGGAGTAGGGGACCGGGCCTATCCTTCCATGCCGCCATGGTCGTGCGGACGATCAGCATGGTCACGAGCTGCGTAATGAGTGATTCGACAAACCAGGCCGTGCGGAACTGACTGGTCGTCACGTGCACGACAAACAACAGAAATCCGAACGTCACGAAATCGAACAACGAGCTGACCGGGCCAAAGAAGATCATAAATCGTTGGATACCACGAATGTCCCATCGCCTCGGACGCTGCACTTGCTGTCGATCGACCCTATCCGTGGCGATTGCCATAGATGGAATGTCCGCAAGCAGGTTGTTGAGCAAGATCTGTTTGGCGAGCAGCGGCAGGAACGGGAGGAACAGAGAGGCGATCGCCATGCTGATCATGTTGCCGAAGTTCGCGCTCGTCGCGATCGATATGTATTTCATGGTGTTGGCGAAGGTTCGCCGACCGTCGTCCACGCCGCGAATCAGCACGTTGAGGTCCTGTTGCAACAGCACGAGATCAGCAGCTTCCCGGGCGACATCGACTGCGCCGTCGACAGAAATGCCGACGTCGGCGTCATGGAGGGCTGGAGCGTCGTTGATACCGTCACCCATATAACCGACCACATGACCGGAACGCCGCAGCGCTTTGATAATGCGTTCTTTCTGGTTGGGATCAATCTCGACAAACAGATCTGTTTTGGGCGCACGGGCGAACAATGCGTCGCTGCTCATCGACGCCAGCTCTCCGCCGGTCAAAACATGTTTCGTTCGCAGCCCGATCGTGTCGGCCAGGTGTTTGACGATGTAGCGATTGTCGCCGGATATGATCTTGATGCCGATGCCGCGATGTTTCAGTCCTGCCAGCGCATCCTTGATGCCTGCCTTCGGCGGATCAAGAAACAGGAGAAAGCCCTCGAGGCAGAGCTCGCGCTCGTCGCCAACGTCATAAGATCCCTTGTCTTGAGCGAAGCGCCGAGTGGCGATTGCGATCACGCGAATGCCGTCCTCGCCCCATTTGCGATAAAGCGCGTCGACGGCCGCACGCGACCGGTCATCGAGAGGCCCGGCAGCGTCGCCTGTCCTGACGGAGGTACAGACGGAAAGGATATTGGCGACGGCGCCTTTGCAGACCATCATCCTATCCTGGCCGGCGCTATTGACGATGACCGATAGCCGTTTGCGCATGAAATCGTATGGAATCTCGTCTTTCTTCACGAAGGCTTTCAGATCCGCGCCAATTTCGCCGGATGCCAGTATGGCATCGTCGAGCGGGTTTTTGAGGCCGGCCTGCAGCGATGCGTTCAAAACGGCGAGTAAGTGGACCTGCTGCGAGCGCTTGCCGCCCGGATCGACGAAATCGTCGAGTTTTATGATGCCTTCCGTCAGCGTGCCGGTCTTGTCGGTGCACAGAAGGTTCATGCTCCCAAGATTTTCAATGGCGTCGAGCCGACGAATGATGACGCCGCCGGCAGCCATGGCGCGCGCGCCGCGGGCGAGCGTCATGCTGATAATCGCAGGTAGAAGCTCAGGAGTCAGCCCGACGGCTAACGCCAGAGAAAATAGCAGTGAGTCGATCAGCGGCCGGTGCAGGAGCAGGTTGGCAACAAAGACGGTAATGACGATCACCAACATGATGCGCGTCATCAAATAGCCGAAGCGACGTATACCTCGTGAAAAATCCGTTTCGGGTATCTGTTTCGCGATTGCGCCGGCGATGGTCGCGTACTCGGTGCGTCCACCTGTTTCGACAGCGACGACGGTTGCCGTGCCGCTGCGAACCGACGTGCCGGTGAAAACGCAATTGGACCTGGCGGCGATCGGAGCGTCGGGTGGACAGACACCGGCAAGCTTGCCGACCGGGAAGGTCTCGCCCGTCAGGGTGGCCTCGCTGACGTTCAAGTCACGCGACGAAAGGATCACACCATCGGCCGGAACAAGACTGCCAGCTGCAAGCTTGATGATGTCACCGGGGACGATGGTGTTTGCCGGCACGAGGGATTCTATTCCGCCCCTTACAACTGTTGCGGACAACGAAATGCTTTTCTTCAGCGCCTCCAACGCCTTCGTCGCTCCGTACTCTTGAGAAAAGCCGAGCAGACAACTCGCAAGGACGATGAGGCTTATGATGATGGCATCATGCATCTCCCCGACCAGCGAAGATACCGTCGCGGCGAAGATAAGAATGAGAACGAGGGGATTCAGAAATTGCCGTGCCAGAATATGAAGCGCATTCGTGTGCGTCGTAGCGACGACGGTGTTCGGGCCGTAGTTCCTTAACCGGGACGCTGCCTCCTCGGGCGAAAGACCCCTTGCCTGTGAGCCGAGATCGTGCAGCAGGAGGTCTTCGGCCTTCGACCAATAGGGCGAGGTCGACGTCGTTGTATCTTGGCTTGCGGAAGCCCGATCTTTAAGCGGAGCGTTCATGTCAATTGACCCCTTGAGTGAAACTGACGTTAGCCGGTCCATCCCCATCGCTTCATTGACGCTCATCAAAACTCGCGGTTCATAGTGTTCGACGTCTTCCCGTTCAGAGACGTCGCGCGGGAGAAAACGCCGAATAGGTCGAAGCGGGCGCTAATCGAGCGACTTGCGAAACCGCATCACACTCAGTGTCAGCATTCCAGTTCCGAGGATTGCCATCGCGGCGAAATCGGGCCAGAGAACATCGATACCGGCTCCTTTGAGGAACACGGCGCGGATGACGACCAGGAAATAGCGCAGCGGATTGATGATGGTCAGCCATTGCAGGACTTTCGGCATGGCTGAGATCGGAAATGCAAATCCTGAAAGAATGAACAATGGATTGAGCAGAAAGAAATTCAACGCGAAGGCCTGCTGTTGCGTCCGCGAAAAAGCCGACAACAGAAGGCCGAGGCCGAGTGCTGCCAAGAGGAAGAGACAGGCGCCCAGAAGCATGATCCAGGGACTTCCGACAAATGGCACGCGAAACCAGAGCACCCCGATCGTCGCCACGAGAGCGATGTCGCCGAGGCCGATCAGGAAAAACGGCAAGGTTTTGCCCAGGATGAATTCGAAGGGGCGAATGGGGCTGACCATGACCTGTTCGAGTGTTCCCACTTCCCGTTCACGCACGATCGCAAACGCCGTGAGGCTCATCACCTGCATCAATGTCAACGTGCCGATAACGCCGGGAATGAAGAACCAGCGATCGTCCAGGCTCTCGTTGAACCAGGGGCGCTCTTGCAGCGACACGGTGACCGTGCGAGGTGCCACTTGGGTGTCCGGGCGCCTGTCGTCTGTGGAATTTTCTGCTTCAAACTGGGCAACGATCTGACTGACATAGCCGGCTGCGATCAGTGCCGTGTTGGAATTGGTGCCGTCCACCACGACTTCAAGAGCTGCGGAGCGTCCATTGTTCAGGTCCTGCTCGAATCCGGGATGGATCAAAACCGCGACGGTTGCTTGATCCGTGTCGATATCATGGGTGATCCTGCGTTCGTCGTCCGTGCGGTCGACGATGTCAAAACGCCCCGCAGCCGCGAAATGGGAGATGAGATTGCGGCTCGCCTGGCTTCGATCCAGATCGAGTACGGCGGTCGCCACATGATTGACGGTAAACGTTGCGGCATATCCATAGATGACCACCTGGAGGACCAGCGGGACGACCAGCCGGAAAATCGCCCAACGATCGCGCTTGAGTTCGATGAACTCCTTCATCAGCATAACGTATAGGCGCTCGAGCATGGCTAATCCAACCGTTTGCGAAAGGCGATGGCGGCCAGATAGGCAATCACGGTTGCAAAGATCACCAGCCCGAGAAGCGGGCCTGCCAGATCCGCTAGGGAGCTGCCCTTCAGAAATATGGAACGAAGGATGCTGACATAGTACCGGGCATAAACGAGGAAAGTCACGGCGCGGACGGGTGCGGGCATCTGATCGATCGGGAAAGTGTAACCGGATAACATGGTGGTCGGCAGCATCGTAAGGATTAATGCAATCTGGCTGGCGCCGAGCTGGCTGCGAATGCGAACCGACAACAGGTATCCGATCCCCAGCACCACGACGGCAAACAGCGCGGTCGTCATCACCAAGGTCGTGACGCTGCCCCTGAACGGTACCTGAAACCAGAAAATCGTAACCAGAAGACAGAAGGCGGCGTCGATCAGTGCAATCAGAAAATAGGGAACCAATTTCCCGAGCATGACTTCGAATGCAGTGACAGGGGTGGAGATAAGCTGTTCCATCGTACCCCTTTCCCACTCGCGCGATATGGTGAGCGAGGTCAGCTGAGCGCCGACGGCGGCAAGGATGACAGCCACCACGCCGGGAATGATAAAATTACGACTTTCCAGGCCGGCATTGAACCAGACACGCAGTTGCAGATCGATCTGGCCGGTGGCGTCAGGCTGTAGGCCGTGCGCTTGCGCCCATCGGTTTTTGAAATCGGTCAAGGCCTCGGCAATCACCCCTTTTGCATAACCCGTCGCTATATTCGTGGTATTAGCATCGGTGCCGTCGAATATCGTTTGGATGTTGGCCTTGCCGGCGGAGCTCATGCTCTTCGTGAAGGTTACGGGAATGACCAGCGCGCCGATGCAGGTGCCGCGGTCGATGGCCTGTCGAATCGCGCGGTCGCTGTCGAGCGCGTGGACCGCTTCAAACCATCCCGATGCTACGAAACGGCTGGTGAGATCACGGCTGGTCTGACTGTTTTCCTGATCGTAGACGCAAAGGGAGACGTTTTTGATGTCGAGGCTGACGCCGTAGCCGAGCAGCGCCATCTGCAACAGCGGCATCAACAACGCTATCGCAAGACTGCGTGGATCACGGCAGACTTGCAGTGTCTCCTTGTAGGCAATGGCGAACAATCGACGTCCATTCATGGATGAGCGCCTTCGACGTGGCCGCGGGAGACAAGCTGGACGAAAACGTCCTCCAGACTTGCCGAGATGCGATTGGGGGAGCCGGCGATGATGCCGCCTTGGCTAAGCAATAAGGGAAGACCTATCGCCATGGCGCTATCGCGGAGCAAAACATGCAATTTGTCTCCAAAAATTGCTGCATCGATCACGCCTGGGGCCTGCCGCAGCTTTGCAAGGCCGGCTCCCAACATGTTGCAGGAGATCTCGAACAATTCGCCACCGAGTTCGCGCCCTCGCAGTTCGCCCGGGCTTCCGAGAGCAACCAGTTTGCCCGCATTGATCAGCGCAATTCGGTTGCAATACTCGGCCTCGTCCATGTAGTGCGTCGACACGAGGATGGTTACGCCGCTACCGGCCAGATTGTGGATCATGTCCCAAAAATGACGCCGTGCTTCAGGCTCGACGCCCGAGGTGGGCTCGTCGAGAAACAGGACTGGCGGACGGTGCAGAATAGCGCAGCCGAGCGCCAGCCGCTGCTTCCAGCCACCAGCCAACGTTGCGACGAGAGCGTCTTCACGGCCTTCTAGGCCGGCGGTGGCTATCGCCTGCGCCATTCGCGAGGCCATTTCCCGGCGGGGAACGTGATACATCCCACCGAAGAATCGCAGGTTTTCCCTGACCGTAAGATCGGAATAAAGAGAGAATTTCTGCGACATGTAACCTATATGCGCGCGAACATCTTCAGGACGGCGTGCAACGTCATAACCCGCGACGAATGCCGATCCGGCGCTCGGCCGTAGCAGGCCGCAAAGCATGCGCAGCGTCGTCGATTTGCCCGCGCCGTTCGGACCGATGAATCCGACGATTTCACCCTTGGTGATGGTAAGATCAAGGTCGTCGACGGCCACAAATGTGCCGAACCGTTTGGTAAGTCCCTGCATCTGGACGGTTGGTGCCGATGGTGTCGGATCAATGTTATCCATCCCGCCGCTCCTTGCCCAGAAGTGCGACGAAGACATCCTCGATCGCCGGCTCGACCGGCGTGATCGCCATCACGGGGATAGCGCGCCCGACGAGCCGCTCACGCAGTTCGGGTTCTCGCATGTCGGCGTCGTCTACCCGGACATTGACCCTGTCTCCCATCAGAAGCAGGCCAAGAACGCCAGGAGCGCCCACCAAGGCATCGCGTGCAGCGCGAGGATTGTCGGCAGAGACGGCAAGAAGGGCACCCGGCATCGCTTGTTTCAATTTCGCCGGCGTGTCGCAATGATGTATTTCGCCGCCGCTGACGAGCGCCAGGCGCGAACAGCGCTCGGCCTCATCCATGTATGCCGTTGAAAGGATGATGGTGACGCCTTCTTCGCGCAGGCCATAAAGGATCGCCCAAAAGTCCCGGCGTGAGACAGGATCGACTCCAGTTGTGGGCTCGTCGAGGAGCAGGACTTTCGGGGTGTGTATGAGTGCGCATATGAGCCCCAGTTTCTGTTTCATGCCGCCGGAGAGCTGACCGGCAAGACGGTGTTCGAAGCCACGAAGGCCGGCTGCATCCACAAGTGCCCCGGTACGTTCTCGGCGGATCGCCCGCGGAACGGAAAACAGCTCCCCATAGAAGAAGATGTTTTCGGCAACGGTCAGATCCTCATAAAGCCCGAAGCGCTGCGGCATATAGCTGATCTGCGATTTGGCCAGCTCCGGCATTGCAACGACGTCGATACCCTCGATGGTGACGGTGCCTGCATTCGGTCGCAGCACACCGGCGAGCACGCGCATGATGGTGGTCTTACCGGCACCGTCCGGCCCAACCAGCCCGAATATCTCGCCACGCGCGATGTCGAGGTTGACGTTACTCACGGCCGACAGCGAACCGAAACGGCGAATGAGGCCCTGCACGTGGACAGCGATGTCGGTTGCCGCGCCGATCATTGGCCTGACGCCAGGAGAGAAATGGTCGCATCGGCCGGCATGCCTGGCAGCAATTCATATGTCGGGTTGTCGATCTCGATGCGGATCCGGTAGACAAGCGTGATGCGTTCGGCGTGGGTCTCGACGGTTTTCGGCGTGAACTCAGCCTGCGGGGAGATGAAGCTAATTCGGCCCTTATAGATTTTACCAGGATAGGTATCGGTGACGACGTCCACCGCTTCACCCAGCCGCACCTTGCCAATATCGGGGCCGTTCACATAAGCGCGAAGCCAGATGTGATCGAGGTCATCAAGTGTGAGGATGGCGACGCCCGGAGCGGCAAGTTGACCGAGTTCGGCTTCGCGAACGGCGACAACCCCGGTGAAAGGGGCGCGAAGCGTGGCGTCGGCTAGAGTCATTTCGTCCAGCTTGATCCTCGCTTCAGCTGTCGCGACGCTTTCCGTAGCGAGCCGGACGTTGGCTTCTGCCACCCCGACCAGGGCTTGATCGTGCGCAAGAAGCGCTGAAGATTGCTGTTGCGCGGTCAATGCGAGATCTCGTGTCTGCTGCGAGACAACGTCACTCTTTGCCAGAGTTTCCGCGCGAGCGAAGTCGCGCTGTTTCTCGGCAAGATCGAATGTGTCGCTCACAACGCTATGCTGGGCAGCCGAGAGATTACTTTGGTTGACGCTGACCTGGGCAATTGCGACGTTGAGATTGGTGTGGTCTATTGCCAGCTGCTGTCGATAAAGACGGTCGTCGATCCGTGCGAGCACCGTGCCGGCCTCGACACGCGCCCCTTCGTCGAAAGGAAGCTCAATGATCGGAGCCTGTACTTGGGTAAAACTCAGGACGCTCTGATGTGCTTCGATATTGCCGGAGATCGTGATGTGATCAACTGCGAGGGAGGGGCCGAATAGGGCATTTTGGAGCGGCTGCCGATACCAGAAGCCTAAACCGGCCATTGCAACGATGATCGCGACACCCGCAGCCAAGCGACGGTTTCGACGCATTCGCTCTCCAGCCCTATGATCTGCAGCTCGTCCAGTGATTGGATCATGCGGTGATCCATCGGGGGCGGGTGCGATCTTCATCGTCGCGATATCCCTCTGTCGATCGATCCCCTCCGCTTTGTTGACGGCGGGTTCAATCGATTTCTCCGCGGAGTTTTTGGTGGTTTCGTCAGTTTCAGTTGGCATCAGCGTTCACCTCTAATGCCTTGCTAACCATTGCACGGCGCGCGCGCCTTGACCTTTGTCAACAGGCGATCGTCTGAACGCGTTGGCTGCGGGAATGGGTTGAGTGCCAAGCGTCAAGTTGGCTGCGACGGAGCAATTCCCTGCCCACCTACCGGCAATCCGCGCGCCAGGCCGGCATGGAGGAATAAACGCCTTACCGACCTTCCATTGCTTGATCAGTGAGCGACAAGAACCGGCATTTCGAGATCGGCCAGCAATGATCGGGTGACGCCGCCAAGGACCAATTCACGCATTTTGGAATGCCCGTAGGCACCGGCGACAAGCAGATCCGCGTGAAGGGCTCTGGCGGCCGATTGGATAGCAACGGCTACCTCTTCGCCATTTGCACGAGCAACGACAACTTCGACATCCAGGCCGCTGTTGCGAAGGACATTCGCGTATCGGTCCCGAGCCTTCTCGTTCATTGGAGCCTCGTTGGTGATCGAGATCAAGATGATCTTCGAAGCACTTTCCAGGAATAATCTGGCACCGGTCAACGCAGTTGACAGCGGCGCGCTCCCATCCCAGGCGATTGCTACGGTATCGATCCGGCTACAAACATGGTTTACAGGGAACAGGACGAGAGGTCGGCCGCTTTCGAACAGAAGGTTCTCAAGCAAAGGCATCATGGTCTCGGACGCTTCGACGATTGAGAGATCATAAGCGCGCGAGATTTCCACCAGAGTATCCGGGATCAGCGGCTCCGACGCTTCGAATGTCTGAATGACGGCCCTTATGTCTGCTTTGTTGGCGTAGTCGCACACTGCTTCGCTCAATGCGACACCGCTGTCGCGGCTGAAGCGCTTTGCCTGCGAACTCAATCGTTCAACGTCGTCCACCCATGGGGATGATTGTCCGACGAGCGGCGTCTTGATCTGCAGAACGCTCGCGGTGAGATCTGCTTTTTGATGTCGCGCCAAGTCGACTGCGTTTTGAACCACGGAAAGCGAACTGGCACTGGGATAGGTGATCAATGGCAGATGGAATTGCGGTTTCATGTCAGTGTCCTCCAACAGGCTGACATAATGATCGCGTCGCTGCCCCACCGCCGCTTTGATGAAGATCAAGGTTGTCCCGCCCCGAAGGGGGCGCCGATCGATTTCATGATCGGCAAGATGACGATCGCGATCGCCTCGGGACGCGCGACAGCGCGCCATTTTGATGCTGATCAATGAACAACGTCGCAACACCGTCTTTGATGATATCGCGTCCTGCAAAGACGATTTGGAAAAGGGCCGGGGCAAGGTCGTCCTCCAATGGTACTCGCAACGAAGAGGAGAAATGATATGGCCGATATGGCAAGGAAGCTCCCCGTGAGCACGGAGAAGAAGGCGGCACCCGCTATGGAGCGCTGGGCGCCATTCGAGAGCCTGCGATCGGAAATTGATCGCGTCTTCAATGACTTAACCCCTGGCTTTTTCGATCGCACACTCGCACGTTTCCCGAATGCTTTCGCACGTGGCATGCCGGCCATCGACTTCGTCGAGTCCGATAAGGCCTATGAGCTCACG
>Ga0209233_1000472_pt1 | contig 25059 bp, 31 predicted proteins | sample AraplaCL_Cvi_mCL_FD_184269 | JGI IMG/M metagenome (GOLD analysis project Ga0209233, IMG submission 184269) | Arabidopsis root microbial communities from the University of North Carolina, USA - plate scrape CL_Cvi_mCL (SPAdes) (version 2) | ecosystem: Host-associated > Plants > Roots > Endosphere...
ACATGCCTGAATCCTAGAACCGGGAAATTTCGTCGAAGATCCTACTTTCCCTTATTGGGGCATCTGATGTTCGACACGGCAACCACCGCGCTTTTGCGCGCGATCTTCGAAGAAGTATGCGAGGGTCTTCCGCAGCGCGAGATCGGAGCGCGTACGCATGTGGCATCGAAGATCCTGGAGGCCGCCACCTGCGGCGAACTCTCTCCAGATGACCCCAGATAGGTCGGCCGCAAGGCCCTTTCGCACGCGCCTACCATGTGGCGCTGATGGCCGGGAGGCGGACATGAATTTCCAGGTCACTGTTTTGAAGATCTGGGGGGCATACCCGGACGGTTTGCCGTGATGGAAGACCTCAAGCGTGACATGGTTATCCTAGCGATGAGTGGCTGCGACTCGGCGGACCGGACCAGACGGCTCGCGGCCAAGGCGCCCGGCCTAGACATCTGGTCACAAGGACTTGTCGAGCGCCTAAGCGGGGGATGGAAGATCAAAGCCAAAGGACGGGCAGTGCTCGACCTCATGGAGACCAGCCCAGCGGCGTCGGAGGCTGTCCAGGTGCCCGCGGTCGCAGATTCCATTGCGGCGTCCACGTCGCCCGTTTCTCCGCTGCGGAGGCCCGCAGATCGTGCGAAACGGCGGCGCGAGCGCCAGGAGCGTCGCCGTGAGGCCCGTGAACGAGAGGGCGAACGCCTCCTGAGGAGGTTAAACAAAAAGCCACAGCGGAGCTGAGCGGCTTGATAGTCTCGGACCGTCGCTTGCCTCCCCAGCCCCAGCTTTGCCTTCATGTCAGCTGCTCGGCTCTTCATTTGGGCGACTTCAACCTATGCGCCGCAGCATGGTCACGGTGTTGATTAAGCAGTAATCACCTTCTCGTTGATTGCCGCCGGTTGTCACCTGTTCGTCTTTATGAAGGCGAGAGCGCTCCTCTGAAAATCTCGTGCAAGTCGGCTGTGGGGCCAACAGCGAACTGTGGTGCTGCCGATTAGATCTGAGCAAATCGAAGAACGGCCAGTATGCCACGGATCATTCTTTGCTATCCAGAGAGAGCAGAAAGTCCACCAATATGCTCTGCTGTGCCTTATACATATCGATCCCAGTCGCGCTAATGCACCCAATCTCTCGTGCGGCTTCGATGAAGGGCGAAATCTCTGGCTTGGTTATAACGCAGCCGCAATAGGTCGATGGCGCCAATCGAGAGACCTCGATCGGCGGAACATCACCGGCGTTCATTCCCGCCGGCGTGGCATTCGCGACCAAATCGTAGCCATGGGGATCCGACGTACCCGCACGCACACGTCCTCTGCCGAGCGAGGCCAGGCGCGCGACGAGGACGTCGCGTCGTTCGGCATTGCCGTCATGAATTGCGAGTTCGTCAATGCCCGCATCGATAAGGGCGAGGGCGACGGCCGATCCCGTTCCGCCTGCGCCTACGAGCAGACCTCGCTTACCCCAGGGATTGAACCCGTTCGCGCGCGCGGCACCGAGGAAGCCGAGCCCGTCCACCATATCGCCGTGCCATTTGCGGTCGGCACGACGACGGCGCATGAGGTTTGCCGCGCCGAGGAAATGCGCGCGTTTGGTTGCGCTTTCGCAGGCTTTATAGCAGGCAAACTTGTGCGGAATAGTAACGATGATGCCATCGAGGTTTTCAAGGCGGGTGGCGACGGAGATGAAGTCGGACAGGTCCGCAGCCGAGACCTGCACCGGGACCAGGATTCCGTCGTGGCCTCGCTCGGCGAACGCTTTGGTTATGCCTGCCGGCGCGCGCACCTGTGCGACAGGATCGCCAACGATGACGTTGAGCCTTGTTGCACCGCTGAGTGTTGGGATCATATGGACTCGCCCTTTTTAGAAACGCCGCCGGCGCAACGATTGCGATTGCGTACCGTGTCGCCTACTCGCGCACCGCAAACATGCAAAATGCCCCGATTAGCGGTCCTGCGGCGAGAATCGCGAAAGCGATCGAAAACGAGCCAGTTGCGGCGAACACCACGCCCACAATGGTGGGAACGATGACGCTCCCCAGCTGCCAGAATGCATTGATGACGCCGGTCGCCGTGGCCGTGAAGCGCAGATCGACCTTCTCGGTGATCATGGCGGCCAGAAGCGGGCTATAGACCACCGCTGTTAGCCCAAGGAATGGAGCAGCCAGCAGGAAGCCGGCTTTCGTCTGCATTAAGCCGAACAGCATCAGGATCGCAGCAAAAGCGATGAGGTCGTAGATGACCAGATTGCGTCGCTTGCCACCCAGCATGTCCGACAGAAGGCCGTAAAGCGGCTTTGAGACCGCAGCCGCAATGCCGAAGATCAGCGCGACCGCGCCCGCATCGGTTGGGCTGAGCTGATAGCCCCGCACCATCAGAGCGGTCGCCCAGAATGCAAAGCCCCATGTCCCCCAATTGGCACCGAAGCCGGCAAGCGCAATCAACACGAGGTTTCGATCCTTGCAGAGCGCCGACAATCCGCTGCTCCAAGTTGCGGCACCCGCGGGCGAAGACCGGACGCCATCATTACCCGCCGTCGGGGAATCCGTCAGCAGCCAAAGGCAGATCGCCGCGACCATCGCGGTCAGGCCGCCGAGGCCCCAATAGAGCGTTCGCCAGTCGACTATATCCAGCAGCCCGGGAAAGATCGCGTTGGCGCTTGCGACGCCTACTGATGGCGCCATCGAGAACAGGCCGAACGCCCTGCCGCGTTCAGCACGGGGAAACCAGGATGCCACCACCTTGACGCAAGCGGCATAATCGGCGCCGGCGCACAGGCCCATCAGGCCTTGCAGCGCAAGACCTGTCGCAAACGAGGTTGTGAGGCCGAACAGGAAGGTGCTTGCGGCAAGCGGAGCAAGCGCGAAGAACAGCATCAATCGCGGGCCGACCCGGTCCGTGACGAAGCCTGCCAACGCGCTGGCGGTGACATAGCCGACGTAGAATACGGTGACAAACACGCCGAGCGCGGCGATCGGAATTTCCAATGACTTGCCAGCGAGCAGGTTGGCGTTCGCCCATGCCAGGCGATCGAGGAACGTCACAAGGAAGGCCGAGAACGCCACCGCAAGGACGACCCAGCGATAGCGCAGGATCGCAGTCTCGGGCTCATGGACCTGCGCAACCTTCGATGCGCGAGTCGGTGCATCCGTCAGTTCCGCAGATATACTCATCTCATTCTCCTGCTCAGCAAACGATAGGTCTCTTCCGCAACGATGCTCAGGCGACCAAGCCCGCCAGCGTCTCGGCGGTCAGTTGCGGGTCGGAGATCATGCATGCGTGGGATGCGGGGACGCTGTGAAAATGCCAGTCCGGTCGTGCTCTCGCGCTTGCACGGAAGGGATCAATCGCGGCCATGGCCGGCGCTTCGCAGCTCACATACACCGTGTCGGTGCCGGCACCGACCGGCTTTGCGAGCTTGGGCGGCTCGAGATAGGTCCCGATCGGTTGCGGGCGCAGCCGCCTCTGCAGCCAGTCTGCCTGATCCGGGTCTGCCGTTCCGAATGCGGCGACCGGCGGCGGCGGGAAACCGTTTGCGGGCGTGGCTTTGGAGGCCGCGACGCGCTCCTCCCAGAGTTTGGGAGATGACAGCGTCAAGAGAGGCTTTCCATCCTCCGGCAGCACCGCATCCAGAAATATGAGCCGGCGGACCCGTGCGTTGGCTCGCTCGGCGACCATCGCGCACGGCACTCCCGAATAGCTGTGAGCCACAAGAACAACGTCGCTCAACTCCTCGGCATCGAGGACGTCCATAACATCAGCGACATGCGTGGAGAGCGTCACGTTCGGCGCCGCCAGATGGGCCCGGTCTCCGAGGCCCGTCAGGCTCGGGGTGAACACGCGATGGCCCTTGTCGCGAAGATGGTCCGCGACCTTGGCCCAGCACCATCCGCCGAACCAGGCGCCGTGAATGAGAACGAACGTACGTCGGGATGCTGGCATAGGATCGGCCTTGGCGGCAAGCGGGGCTGCCAGCGTCGCGGCAGCGAGCGTGGCGAGGCATGTTCGGCGATCGAACTGAGATGAATCGCTCATGAGAATGTCTCTCAGGCAGGCCGTTTATCCGGCCGCCGTCGCCGCGGGCAGATGCCTCAGCGATGGCAACGCCCCCGCCGCGGCCAGACCGGCTTGGACGATCTTGGGCGGGACTGCCCGCACGTCCCACCCGAAAGCCCCCGCCTCGGCCGCCAGATGGCCGGCAGCCTGGCCGAGCGCCATCGCCGTGGCCTGATGACGTATGGCCCCATTCGCTTCGCGGCTCGCCGAGATGGCGCGACCGGTGACGACAAGATTTTTCACCGACGCGGATGTCATCGTGCGCACCGGGATCTCGAAAGGCTGCGAGGGCATGAGCAGCCGCAGCCTGCCGTCCTCCTCGTGCACGTCCAGCGGACCGCATCCGAGCGCGATGGCGTCCTCAAACGGGGTGGCGCCGACGACATCCTGTTCCGTGAGGAGGTAGTCGCCGACCAGCCGGACGCTCTCCCGCACGCCGATATGGCTCGCGATGGCCGCGAGTTCGCAAGCTGCAAATCCGGGCATTCTTCGCTTCAGGAAGCCGCTGATCCTGCCGATCTGATAACGCCCGATGAACTCCGCTCTGGTCAGATCGTTCGGATCGAGACTGTCGAGACCATCCAGGTGGCTCATCAGACAGATGGCATCAGATTGGCCCACCGGGGAAATGGACAGGACGTCCCAGAACAGCTCGCCGGCGGCGATGCCTTCGAGCGCGATGGCGCGCTTGTCCTGCCTCGATAGCGCGCGAAACCGGGCAATGTCGACATGCGAAAGTCGGAACACGAGGCTCATTCCCATCCGATGCTCGCCCGGTCCGACGCCCTTCAACGGCGCACCAGCGTAGCGCGCAACGACGGCATCGCCGCTCGCGTCCACAAAGCAGTTCGCGCGCACTTCGAGCCGCCCCCCTGAGGTTTCGAGCTGCACGGCCGTGACGCGTTCGCCTTCCAGGCGGGCCCCGGCGATACGGGCGTGAACCAATGCGGACGCACCGCTGTCCAGCACCAGTTCGTCGGCGATAAGCTTGGCGATTTCCGGATTGAACGGCAGGCGCTTCAAGCGAAGCGGCTGCGCAGTCGCTTCGGCCAGGACGTAATTCTCGAAACCCTTGGATCCGCCGCGCGCGATGACCCGTTCGGCAAACTCCATCGGCAGGCCGCCGACGGCGCAGGTCAGGCCATTGTAGAAGCCGAGCCACTGCGCCACCATGGACGTGGTGCCCGCGCCACCAAAGCAGCCCGATGTTTCCACGACGAGGACGCGCGCGCCACGCCGCGCTGCGGACACCGCGGCCATCAAGCCTGAAGCTCCGCCGCCGGCGACGAGAATGTCGAAGTGATCGCCTGAGCGCACCGGCGAAAGCCCGGTCGCGCGCTGCAATATTTCATTGTTGCCAGGGGTCATGTTGTTCCTCCCTTATCGCGCGTTCCGGCGCCCGTGTTCTGCACGAACTATGCGCGGCAGCTCCGGTCGAATGCGAGAGCGAATTGTGCGTTTTTCGGCTAATCTGTGCGCTGAGCGCACAACAGCTAGGAGACACGCTCTATGGGGACATCGAAAGCTACGCCGAACCGCTCGGTCGAGGACGACGAACCGGGCCGCGACGTCGTAACCGCGTTTGCGCGCGGGCTTGCGGTGATCCAGGCCTTCGGTGCCGAAAACAGGGCGATGACGCTGTCGCAGATCGCGGAACGCACGGGACTGGACCGGGCCGTGGCGCGGCGGCTGCTCCTGACGCTGGTCGGGCTCGGCTTCGCGCGCGTGCACGAGCGCAGGTTCGAGCTCACGACGCGCGTGCTCCGCCTTGCCTATTCATTCCTGTCGTCGGCCGGTCTGGGCGCTTCGCTTCAGCCGTTCCTCGACGAACTCGCAGTTTCGATCGGCGAGACAACCTCCCTTTCCGTACTGGACGATGCCGAGGTCGTGTTCGTCGCACGCTCGGACATTCCCGGCCGCCGCCTGTCATATGTCGTCACCACCGGCATGCGCCTGCCAGCATTCTCGTCTGCCTCTGGACGGATGCTGCTCGCTCACAAGCCACGCATCGAGGTCGAGCGTCTGCTGGCGCGGACCAGAATCACACGATACACGCGTCACACGATCATGCAGAAGCGCGAGATCCTGACGCTGATCGCGGATGCTGGGGTGAAGGGCTACCACATCAATTACGAGGAGCTTGAGGACGGCTTGGTCAGCGTCTCCGTTCCGGTCGTCAATCGCGCCGGCGTCATTGTGGCAGCGCTCAACGCGAGCACGAGCAGTGTCCGCGGAAGCAGAGAAAAACTAGCAGGAGAATTTGTTTCGAAATTGAAGGCGATGGCTGCTGAGCTTTCATCCATGCTCCCGTAACGGTACATGCCGCACAGCATGGAAAAGACCGCAACGCTTGGAGGATCTCGACCATACCGCGGAGAGACCGAAAGGGCCGTCCGGCCGCCATGGCCCTGCAAAGATGCCCTGATACAGGGCCCGCTTTGGGTCATGAATGACAAAACTCAAGGTGAGTGCAGGCTAAAGATAGCCAGAACCGAGGACTCCGCCGGTCACCGGCGCGGCGTCTTCCTTCACGCCCCTTGCCACGATCTGCAACTTGCCGTCCGGAAGGGGGCGCTGCAGCTTCAATGCCTCCTCGGCGGGGGCGGTCATCCAGGTCTCGACCTCGTCGGGCGTCGTCATTATCACCGGCATCGCCTTCGGATGGATGGCGCCGACTTCGGCGTTTGGCTCCGTCGTCAGGAACGCATAGAGGTCGTTAGTGTTCTCGCCCTCCTTGACCTTTCGGACCGACGTCCAGTTGGTCCAGATGCCGGCGAAGCATGCAAGCGGGCGAGTCTCGTCCAACGCGAACCAGATGTCGCCGCCCTCGGCCTTGTTGAACTCGCTGAACGAGTTGAACGGCACTACGCAGCGGTTCTCGACGCCGAGCCAGCTCGTCCAGTGTTTGCTCTTCACGTTGCGGATGTTGGTGGTTCCAGAATCCGGCTCCATCCGGAGCAATTCCTTGAAGTCGACGGTCTTGCCCTTCGCTTGCAGCTTCTCCGCCCGCTTCTTCGTCGCGTCCATCAAAGCTTTCGACGACGACGGCATCCTCCAGCTCGGGACGCCCGCGGCACCGCTGGTCCTCAAGATAAAGACAATTTCCGCAGAGCTTAACGTGCCTGAATCCCCAAGCCGGAAGAACCGAGCTAGAATGGTGTTTTCCCTTGTTGGGGGCACCTCATGTTCGATACGGCAACCACCGCGCTTTTGCGTGCGGTTCTCGACGAAGTCTGCGAAAGCGTCTCAGACCAGGAGATCGGCGCGCGTACCCACGTCGCATCCAAGATCCTGGAAGCTGCTACCAGAGGCGAAGTCTCGCCCGAGCGACGCTCTTTCCCGCGCGCCCACGATGTGGCGTTGACTGCGGGAGGGCTGGCGTGAACTTCCAGGTGACGGTCCTGAAGATCCTGGCGGCATATCCGGACGGGTTTGCCGTGATGGAGGACCTCAAGCGTGACATGGCTATCCTGGCAACCAGCGGCCCCGATTGGGCGGACCGAACCAGGCGGCTTGCAGCGCAGGTCCCGGATCTCGACATCTGGTCCCAAGGGTTGGTGGAACGCATCAGCGGCGGATGGAGGCTGACTTCGAAAGGGCGAGAAGTGCTTGAGTTCATGGAAGCACGACGGGCACCGGAGCCGATCCAAGGGATGGGGGCCAAAGAGATCGCCCTACCGCCTACTGACCAGATGCCGGTTCCTTCGCTGCGACAGCCTGCCGATCGCGCCAAGAGGCGGCGCGAACGCCGAGAACGCCGTCGCGAGGCCCGTGAACGAGCCAGGGCGAACGCCTCCTGATCAAAGAAAAGCCGCAGCGAAGCTGGGCGGCTTGATAGTCCGAACCCGGACAGGACACCAACTGGTGCCGAAAGCTACTTTCTCGACGGAAGCGGCTTCCGTTGTTTTTCCGGGCCCGCGCGGACGGGGGTCACCGCGGTTCACATAACTGGATTCGTTCAGACGTTGGATTGGTCCGCGGAGACATTGCTTGGCATGCGAAGGACCTCCGCGGTGGCCGGGAGACCAGGCACGACATTGTGGCTAGTGATCCGGAACGACCTGAGGGAACATCCCCCGGATAGTAGCTGCGACCGGCCTTCCGCCGCGGCGATACCTGCCGAGTAGCGTCGGCACAGTCCACGCGAAATCGGGATGCGCGGGATCCTTGCGAGGGTTCCGTCATCTGCGGCCGAACAGCTTCGTCGACGCGACGGACAAAATTGATCTTGGAGACTATCGCAAACCACCATCCAACCGCGAAGGTGATGCCAATGGAAGCGAACAAACAGACCTCCTCCGATCCGGCACTGGGCAAACTCGACGCCCTGCTTTCCGACCTGGTCGACCTTTACAAGGACATCCATTCTCACCCGGAACTTTCGATGCAGGAAACGCGCACGGCCGACATTGCGGCGAAGCGGCTCACAGCGGCCGGCTTCGAAGTGACCACGGGCGTCGGGAAGACCGGAGTTGTGGGCTTGCTCCGCAACGGCGATGGTCCCACCGTGATGCTGCGTGCCGACATGGACGCGCTGCCGATCCAGGAGGCGACCGGTCTTCCTTATGCAAGCAAGGCGACCGCCACCGATCGTGACGGCCACACGGTCCCGGTGTCTCACATGTGCGGTCACGACATGCACGTCACCTGGCTCGCCGGCGCGACAAAGCTGCTGGCGGAAGCGCGGTCGTCCTGGCGTGGTACGCTCATGGCCGTCTTTCAGCCGGCGGAAGAAACCGGCGAGGGTGCGCAGGCGATGATCGACGACGGCCTGTTCAAGCGCTTCCCGAAACCGGACGTGATCCTCGGACAGCACGTGATGGTGGGGCCGGCCGGCACGGTCGCCGGGCGCGCCGGCGCGATCACCTCGGCCGCGGACAGCCTGCAGATCAAGCTGTTCGGGCGAGGAGCCCACGGTTCGATGCCGCAGGCCAGCATCGATCCCGTCGTCATGGCGGCCTCGACCGTGCTGCGTCTGCAGACGATCGTTTCGCGTGAGGTGGCCGCGACCGAGTCGGCCGTGCTGACCGTCGGGGTCCTCCAGGCCGGCACGAAGGAGAACGTCATTCCGGACGACGCCATCATCAAGCTCAACGTGCGGACCTTCGACGCGGGGGTCCGCGCACGCGTGCTCGCGTCAATCGAGCGGATCGTAAACGCGGAAGCGGCCGCATCGGGAGCGCCCCGGAAGCCCGAGATCACGACCATCGACCACTATCCGCTCAACGTGAACAACCAGGAGGCCACCCAACGCGTGGTGGAGGCGTTCCGCGGACACTTTGGCGCCGAGCGCGTCCGACCCACGGGTCCCGCCCCCGCGAGCGAGGACTTCGGATCGTTCGGCGCGGAGTGGCACGTCCCATCGGTCTTCTGGTTCGTCGGCGGCACCGACCCGGAGGTCTATGCAAAGGCGAGGGACGCGAACAAGCTCAACGAGCTTCCGGTGAACCACAGCCCGAAGTTCGCGCCGGTGCTGAATCCCACGTTGCAGACCGGCGTCGAGTCGCTGGTGGTCTCGGCGCGGGCGTGGATGCCGGCGTAGGAATCGTCACCGCGGCGGAAACGACGCGTGATCGACCCAAAAAGAGGGTTGGGAGCATGGAAAAGCTATCCTTGGTGCTCGACTTGACGGGCACCTTCGTCTTTGCGCTGAGCGGAGCGTTGGCGGGTGTCAAAAGACGATTGGACATCTTCGGTGTCCTCGTCCTGTCCTTCGCGGCCGCAAACTCCGGAGGCATAACGCGCGACCTCTTGATCGGCGCGGTTCCGCCCGCGGCGCTCGTCGACCTGCGATATCTCGGCGTGTCGCTGTTCGCCGGTCTCGTCACGTTCTACTCCTCATCTCTGATCGCGCGGCTAACAACCGCGATTTTGGTGTTCGATGCCGCGGGGCTTGCGTTCTTCGCCGTGGCGGGCGCCTCGAAGGCTCTCGCGCACGGGCTGAACCCGGTCATGTCTGTGGTGCTCGGCATGGTGACTGGGATCGGGGGCGGCATGGTGCGGGACGTGCTGCTTGCGGAAATACCTGCCGTGCTGCGTGGCGAACTCTATGCCGTAGCGGCCCTCGCCGCCGCGGGGGTCGTGGTGATTGGTCAATTGATGCTTTTGCCGATCACGCCGGTCGCCGTCGTGGCGTTGGCCCTGTGCTTCGGGCTTCGCGTGCTGGCGATCCGCTACAAATGGCAGCTTCCCGTCGCGAAATTCCCGGAGAAGCCCAATCCTAACGACTCCGACGGAAGGCGGTAGCCTCGACGGATGCTCCGTCACAACAACCGGCGAGGCCACGACGTGCCTGCTGGCGCTATTGCCCCGACTTCTCCGAACTGACGCGCCACACCGCGTTGCCGGTATCGTCGGCCACCACCAGTGCGCCTGTGCGGTCAAGCGCTACGCCCACGGGCCGCCCTCGCACCGTTCCGTTGTCGTCGCCGAGAAATCCGTTGACGACCGGCACAGGTTTGCCCTCCGGTCGCCCGTTCACCAGTGGCACGAAGATCACCTGATAACCGTTGACGGGGCTGCGGTCCCAACTGCCGTGCTCACCGACGAACACGCCGTTGCTAAATTTGGGTGAGAGCTTCTCGCCTCGGCTAAATGCAAGGCCAAGCGCTGCCACATGCGAACTCAGTCCGTAGTCGGGCTTGATCGCTTTGGCCACCAAGTCGGGGCGCTGCGGATGAACTCTCACATCGACGTGGTCGCCCCAGTAGCTGTAAGGCCAGCCATAGAAGGCGCCCTCCTGCACCATGGTAAGGTAGTCCGGGACCAGGTCGGGACCAATCTCGTCCCGCTCGTTCACGACGGCGAACAGCCGGCCTGTCTCGGGATCGATTGCGAGATTGGTCGGGTTGCGCGTGCCGGAGGCATAAACGCGCTTGGCACCTGTCAGGCGGTCGACCTCGTAGATCGCGGCCCGGCCTTCTTCGACGTCGAGGCCGTTTTCGGTAATGTTGCTGTTGGATCCGACGCCGATATAGAGCTTGGATCCATCCGCGCTGGCGACCATCGATTTGGTCCAGTGATGGTCTATTGGTCCCGCCGGAAGGTCGGCAAGCTTGACACCTGGCTCTTTGATCTCAGTCTGCCCCAGCGAGTATTTGAACGCCATGATCGCGTCGGTGTTGGCGACGTAGAGGGTGCCGTCCACGTAAGTCACGCCGTAAGGTGAGTGAAGGTGGTCGACGAGAATTGTTTGCTCCTCCGGCTTTCCGTCGCCGTCGGCGTCGCGAAGCAGGGTGATGCGATTGCCGCCCTTGCCGGCGGTTCCAGCCCTTGCCTTTACTTTTCCTTGGATAAAGTCCTTGGGACGGAAAGGTGTGGTGCCCGGGCTGTTACCTTCGACAACCAGGATATCACCGTTCGGCAAAGGGTAGACGATGCGGGGATGCAGCAGCCCGGTTGCCATCGCCTGAATTCTCAATCCAGCAGAGACGGTCGGCGTCTCCCCCGGTTTCCAGCCCACCTCCTTGGGAACGCTCATGGGCGGCAACAGATAGTTCTGAGGCTCAGGGAGATAGGGGTCTGCCCCGTATTGTCGCATGGGATCACCGCCTTGATCGCAGGCGGTCAGCGTCACCAAGGCGCAAAGGGCAGGCAAGGCTTTGAACAACGCGTGTGTCACGGCTTGTCTCCGACCGCGAAGGTACGAACTGCGGTTACCTTCCAACCACACACTGCGGCCGCAAGGAGCAAAATCGTGACGATCGCGGAGAGCGATATGCCCTGCGGCACGACCGAGGTCCAAGCATCGCGGCTATGGACGAAAACGTTCAGAAGAGAGAGAAGGGCGGCCGCCGCGACGAGCAAGAAGGAGATCCAATTGATGCGTCCTGCGCGGCCCGTCAATAAATCGACGATCAAGGCGAGCGTGGCGATGAGAGCCAGAACTAGACCGGCAGCAATCAGCCACGCTGACGCGTTAGCCCACTGCCAGTTGGAAGTGTCCCAGTACATGATGTCGGTGGCGAACCCGGCGATCAGGAGCGTGGCTCCGGCGCCGATGAAACTGGGATGCAGCAGTGACCTCGGACGGGCTTCTAACGCCGATCTTTCCATGTGCGCTCCGAACTGGGTTGAGTGCCCGCGACGAGCGACGCGCCGCGCTCCTCGGAACAGGCGGACGTCGAAGACCGCGTGGCAGATTGCTTGTCAGCGCAGAAGCATGATCAGGATGATGAGCGGGATGGGAATTCCAACGAGCCAAAGCAGAATGGGCATGGTTCTATCCTCAGTTTCTTGCCAGTGATGATTGAGTGGTAGCGTAGCGTTTCTTTCCCCATGTCCCGTCCCGAAGTCCGCCACCTTCCATGGCGGCGAGGGTCGCGGAAAACGCCCCGATGAACAGCGACAGCGTCAACCAGATGGCCGTTTGCATCGCGGCCTTGCGAGCGGCATCGAGGTCGGCTTTGGCTTGGGTCACGACGTCGTTCACGCGCTTCTCGGCATCGGCCTGGCTGAGGCCGGTGCGCGCGGCTACCACTTTGGCGATGTAGGCCTTGTCGTTCGCGTTCACATCGCTTCCGGTACGGAAGTCGGTGGTCAGCAAGCGCACCATCTCTGGACGCGGATCTGACTGCCCCTGTGCCTGTGCGGAAGGATCGTTGGGACGCAGTAGCATGTCGACGTAACCCGCCATCGGCCCGGAGTTCGCGGCGCTTGCCGCGCCCTGGGTTGCGCCGCCGAGAGCGTTGCCGACAAGTGTGCTGGCCGGCGAGGCCAACAGCACCGCCCCGAGCACGGACGCGACCGCCCAAGCCAGGAAGCCATGGGCCGTGTCCCTGAACAGGACCTCGGTCGTGTGCACCCCGACCCACTTCGTCCGGAGACGCCCAGCGAGATAGCCGCCGATCGACGACGACAACATCGCCATCACGATGAAATAGAGACCAGTGCCGATCTTGAATGTCGTCGCCGACACTCCGGAATTGCCCCACGGCGACACGACCGCGAAGCCCATGCCCATGCCGAAAGACAGGAGAACGAGGGTGATGGCGAGCGAGGCCGCAGCGCCCGCCAATACTGCCGCCCAGGACACGCCGGCCACCGACGGTTCGACGATTTCCTCCGCCGCCGTTCGTGCGAATCCTTCTGCCATGTAGCTTCCTTCCTTGAGACCCAATGCCCAAGAAATGCGCAGCTTGACGGTAAGTTCCTCGGATGAAACTTGGGCGACCACGACCTGAGTCACCCCTTGCGGCGATCCCCATGCCCGGCGCATGTGGTCAAGACCCGCCGTGTACGGGTCCGGCTTGATGCTACTGACGCGAGCGCTGGAAGCTAATGATACCGCACAGTGATCTCAAGAATCACGGGCCGTTCCTCCTCTTCGTCCTGGCACTCGCACCTCATCCCCGCCCCGCATTGGCATCCATCGACCTCGTCCAGCCAGGGACGGTTTGGGTGGCTTTCGCACACCCATCCCAAGCCGCGGCAGATCCGGCATTTCGGATTTATCATCGATGACTTGCAGGCCGGTTGAGCGATGCGAAGCACGCCATCACAACGATCAAAAAAGAGCCCGCGATATACGTGCACATACATCGAAAACGATGGCACCTCGCAGACGTTCCTCGAACGACAAAGCCCCCCACGACGGGCCTTCCGGTGGGATTACATCGCCCTCACCGTCGACGATCGCTTCGATACACGAAGGTTAGAGGAGCGATCACGCTTTTCCTAGCAAATTACTCAATGATCTCTGTTCCAGCCCGCGACCACAATCGAGCAATGGGCACGCCTCTTACCGCAGGCTTCCCGCCTTCCAAGGTTGTCGGATTCAGCGAAGTCCAGGATGTGTCGACTGAGGGTGTTTGCACCCGTCAGTCTCTGACCGCATCAAGAAGTTGGCGTGGGACGAAGGGTTTCTGCAGGAAGACCGTTCGCGGCGGCAGGCGATCGACCACAGTGCCCGACATCACGATGATGTTGAGCCAAGGGTGTCGCCCCGCGCGTATTCGGCCAGGTCCGCTCCCGTCATGTTGCCGGCAAGGTTTTGATCGGTGACCAGCGCCCGCAACTCAGGTCCGGTCGAAGTCACGATGAGCTCCGCCGCTTCGGCCGTGGCGCACTCGACTACCTCGAAACCTTCGTCCCGGAGCAGGTCGGACATGACCTCCCGTTGCAGGGGGTCGTCTTCGACGAGCAGGGTGACGAAGTTGGACATCCGGGTCTCCTCACGCATGCACGTCAATCCAGAAACGACGATTTGGTTCGAGGCAACCGCCTCGGCCGCTAAAGGTCCTCGCGCAGTCCCTTGAAGAACGGATGCCGGACTTTCCCTTCCGCCGACTTCGCTCGGTATTCGATCTCGGCAAGCAGCTTCGGCTCGACCCAGATACCCTTGTGAGCGATACGCTTGGCGTAGGGCTGGGTCTTTCGGACCAGCGGCTCGAGACGCCGGCGGAGCTCGGCCGTCGAAGCCTTGTCGAAGCCGTGGTCGACCTTGCCGGCGTAGACGAGATCCGGTCCCTTGCGGCGGCCGACATAGAGGCCGTCCCACTTCGTGCCGTCGAGGGCGAAACCTGCAATGGTTAGCGTCTCGCGCTGCGCACAGGTCTTCTTCACCCAGTCGTTGCTGCGGCCGCTGGCGTACGCGCTGTCGCGGACTTTGGAGACCACTCCCTCCAGTCCGACCCTGCAGGCGTGCGCGAACATCTCGCTGCCTTTAATCTCGAAGCTTTCGCTGAACTGGATCTCGGTGCCGTCGACGATCTTCTTGAGTTCGGTCTTGCGCTGGAAGAGCGGCAGCTTCCGGAGATCGCAGCCGTTCAGGTACAGGAGATCGAACGCGACCAGTACGATGCTGGTCGACCTGCCCTTCAGTTCGTTCTGAAGGACTGAGAAGTCCGTCGTGCCGTCCGCGGCGGGGACCACGATTTCGCCGTCCACGATCGCCGACCCGGCCTTGATGTGCCAGGCGTCGTCGGCGACCTTCTTGAAGCGGTTGGTCCAGTCGTGACCGCGGCGGGTGAAGACCTTCACGGCTTCGTTCGCCAGATGGACCTGGACACGGTAGCCGTCGAACTTGATTTCGTGAATCCATCGCGCTCCGGACGGCACCTTCTCGATTGACGATGCCAAGGCCGGTTCTACGAAGCCGGGGAACGGCGCCTTCTCGCCGATCGCGGCCGGTTTACGCCGCTGAAACGCCACGCAACGAACTCCAACGCAACAACCTGCGGACTCAAGCCGGGCCGGCAGGATTCGTTTCCGGAACCCGCGAATCCTTGCGGCGTTGCATCGTCATCAAGTTCGCAAGAGGAGGAGCCGATGGCGGCAGCGAAGAAGAAGAGCGCGCGTGGACGCAAGCAGGACCGGGCACGCGTCGCCAAGGGACAGGACTACGAAGTCCGCTACGAAGCGAAGAAGACCGGGCGCTCGGCCTCGGCGGTGAAGAAGGCCGTCAAGAAGGTCGGCAACAGCCGCAAGCGGGTCGAGAAGCGTCTCGGCCTCTAGGCCGCCTCAGATCCGGCCGGAGAACCGTGTGAATGCGGTCAGCCTCTGCACGGTCGGCTCGACGTCCTCCATGTAGATCTCGGTCCGCAGGAACGCGATCTCGTCGTCGAGCGCGGTCTCCTCGACATCGATGAACCAGGACTTCGGCCGCCCGTCGCTGCCGTCATTCCATCGATAGCCGCGTCGCTTGAGTGAGTCCTTGAGCTGGAATGCGGTCTGCTCCGCCCAGATGCGCAGCGTCGGTCTGCGGGCCGTCTCGAGAAGCAGGGCGAGCGCCGGGGCGCCAGTCGCCGGCAACACGAAGTCCAGGATCTCCAGCAGCGCGTGGCAATCGTCGACTGCCCGGTGCGCCTGGTGGAAGTAGCCGGCTCCGTTCAGGAGATAACCGAGTTGCGCGCCCGCGAAGCCGTGTTTGCGCCAGTCGATCTCGCTCATGCTGCAGCCCCAGGCCTTGTGCTCAAACACGGGCCAATATCGCTCGACGAACCTTCTGTCGAAACCGCTGTTATGCGCGATCGTAATGGCCCCGCTTTCGGCGAAAGCCGTGACGGCGGCATCGTCAAATTTGTGTCCGGCCACCATTTCGTTGGTGATTCCGGTGAGTGCCGTCACTTCCGTCGAGATCGGCGCACTCGGTTCGTTGAAGGCGGAGAACGTGTCTCTGACGCCGACGATCCGTCCGTCGGCGGTATAGTCGAACGCGACCATCCCGAGCTCGATAATCTCGTCCTTGGCGTGGTCGAGGCCGGTCGTCTCGGTGTCGAGCAGGATGCCGGTCCGGGTCTCGCAGCCGGCCGGCGACTGGTAAGGCTGCCGGGGAACGAGTCTTCGCAGCACGCGGTAGTCGGCCGACCGGCTCAAGGCCGCTGCCATCGCGGCTAAGTTCATGGAGTCCTGAAGCATCGATCTGGTTTGCCACGATCGGTCGCCGGACGGTACTTCAAACCCAAGCGATTCACCGGCTTTTCGCTTCACATCCGACCGTTCGAGTCCCGCTGCGAGGTGCAGCGGCGCCCCGGGCCAGCCGATACCCTGCGCGCTTGCGCTCGGCCCACGCAACCGATGGCAGTTCTGCGCGGCACGCGAGGAACGACGTCACGGGCGCGTGGTTGGCCGGCGGTAGGGCGCAGATTGAGGAGCCGAAACGATGCTGGAAGCGAACGATCTACTGGTGAAGTGTCCGAAGTGCGGAACCTGGCCGATGGCCGTCCAATCGCGAAAAGAAACGTTCGCGCAGCGAGAGATCTCTTTCAAATGTCCGAAGTGCGGAAGCGAGGAGCAGGGTCGGCTCGGCCGTACAGCCCTCTCGCCCGTGTCGGCGCCGCGCGGTCTTGACGCGGCCTGAGTGGGCTCTCTGCTCGTTCCTCGGAACGGGCCGGGGCCCCGCGACTTGATCAGAAACTGCTGGAGAATGGAGACGATCATGAAAATCACTCTTGCCGCCGCGTGCCTGTTGGCGCTTGCCTCGATCTCGCCCGCGGAAGCGAAGGGCTGCATCAAGGGCGCAATTGTCGGAGGCGTAGCGGGCCACATGGCCGGACACGGCAAGCTCGGCGCCGCCGCGGGATGCGCGATTGGGCACCATGAGGCCAACAAGCAGAAGAACCCGAACGACTCGAATGCCCAGGCGCCGTCGGACCAGAAGTAAACGTGCCGGGCGTCAGGCGCGCGTCTCGTGAAGATCCGCTCGCATTCCGAGAGCCACATCGTCGAGCTCGAAGACGGCTCGCGCTGGCAGATCTTTCCAGGCGATCTCGATCTAACGCTCGACTGGAAGCCCGAGACCGAGCTGATCGTGGTCGAAGCCGAAGATGATATCGCCACCCATCAGCTGCTCGGCGGCGGCGGGAGAGTACGCGTGAGGCCCGTTGGCGACAGCTGGCCCGCGAGGGAGGTCAAGGAGGCGCTGAAGGACGGCTGAAGCGTCGATGTTGCGGGCGAGGGCCAACCTGCTCGGAGAAAGCGGGAGTGGAATTCGCAGGGAGGACGAGAAGACCCGACTGCTCGCGGAGGCCCAGAGGTGCCGACGGCTGGCAGCCTCCATCAGTGATCCGGAGATGATCGAGCGGCTCACTGCTCTCGCGCAGGAATACGAACGCCGAGCCGTTGCTCAGCCGGGCCCGAAGGACGAGAAGGACCGAGTCCTAGGCCTCTCCCGCGCCCGAGAAGAGCGCCGTCGGCGGAGTTGCGCGGGGCGGCGGTGTTCGCCCGTAGCTCGTTCCGCTGCCCTTGAGATCGTACCTCTTGGCGAGATCGAGCAGCCGCCGTCTGGTGAACGGGTCCGCCTTCTCGGCCAGATCGCGCGCCCGCTGCGCGAAGCCGCTGTAGAACTCTTCCATGACGCCACCCTCGCAACATCGCTGAAAGCCCGATTTCAGTGCGGGATGCAAGCCACGTCAAGCGGCCTCACGCAGCAGGACACGTTTCGCGATCCACTTGTGCTCGCCGTGCAACCGGAACTAAGCTACCCGCGGCAGGGAAAAACCGATTACTCCGCTCTACTCGTGCCGGAAGCTGTGCCCGACGTGCGGGAAGCCGATGATGCCTGTGCCCGACGATGCCGCCAAGGGGCGACCGCGCTACGTCTGTCTCCTGCGAGGACGATCCGTTACACCGCCCCGCCGCCCGGAAGTGGGCTGACAGCTCGCTGCGGCCGCCGGCCAAGTAGCGCCACACAAATCGGCCCCGGCAGCCGTATTGCTGCCGAGGCCGATCGCGCTCTCAAAGCTTTTTAATGCTTCGCCGTCCAACCCGCAGTCCCGGACTTTGTTCCATCGAATTGCCCGCCGGTCGCTCTCGGAGCCGACGACGCATCTGCGGTTGCAAGCAGAGGGGGCGGAGCCCGGAGTGCCTAGGAGTCCGGAACTCCGCAACCGTAACAGCACCAGCGCGCTGATGCCGCTCGGTACGTTGTCAACTTTACGCCTCATGGGCGGGTTCGCTTTGAGCCAGCTCAACTTCGCGTGGCTGCGGCGTTCCCTTTTCTGAGCGTATTCCGCTCGCGGCAGAGATCATCATCGACCTTTGTTCGCATCCGTGCGACCAGCAGTTCGGCCGAAGCGGTCGCAACGCCGGCCCGCCGCAGCATCCAGATCTCGCGCTCCTGGGCGCGATCTGCCCGTGCATGCGGGCGATCTCGCTGCGGACCCCGTGGAGCTTCATAGGGCGCTGAGATCGTCTGGCACGTCGCCGAACTTCCGGATCAGCCTGGCGTCGCTGAAGTCGCCGGACGACGGGTCACCCGTCCTCGAGAACGCGATGGCGCCGGCGTGCCCCGGTTTGCGGGATAGCGCCTCGGCCCGCATAACCGCGGCGTTGGCGCTCATGCACTCGGCCGGCTCACCGGCAGCCATGCCGTCGTCGGAGAAAACGAACGGCAGAGCGACGTAGTAGGTCACCTCAGACATCTGCTTCATCCTTGCGTTCGCGCGCCCCTGGAAGCCTCCCTCGGGCGTAGCCGGTCGAAACCTTCCTCCTGAGCTCGTCCAGCTGGGTCTCGAGAAAGTCGTTGGCGACGATCAGAGCCTTGACCGCTTCCCGGGCGTCGCCGCCGCACGCCGCGATGGCCTGGTCGGCGGCCGCGTCGAGGTCGGTTGGGGCCGTCCCGGCCTGCTCGAAGGAAGCGTTCATAGAATTATGTTCACTTTTCGTTCCATAGAGTCAAGAGCGCCTCCTCCGAATTCCCATGGCGCAGCGGGGGCCTCTGGATGAATCTCGGGGATGGCGGCCGGGCATGTCGGAACCGGTCGCGCCCGTTCGTCTTGAGTCCGAGCCGTTCGAATCGGAGTTCTGCGTACATGGCACCGCGCGCCAACTGGAAAGGCTTCCTGCGTCTGTCCCTGGTGACCTGCCCGGTCGCGCTCTATCCGGCCACCTCGGAGAGCGAGAAAATCAGCTTCAACCAGCTCAACCGGCAGACCGGCCACCGCATCAAGTATCTCAAGGTGGACGCCGACACCGGAGACGAGGTGCCGAACGAGGACATCGTCAAGGGCTACCAGCTCGAGAAGGACCAGTTCATCGAGGTCACCAAGGAGGAGCTCGAGGAGATCGCGCTGGAATCCACCCGCACCATCGAGATCGACGAGTTCGTCGACAAGGCCGACATCGACCCGCGCTACCTGATCCGGCCCTACTACATCCGGCCGGACGGCAAGGTCGGTCACGACGCCTTTGCCGTGATCCGCGAGACCATCCGCGAGATGGACAAGGTCGCGATCGGTCGCGTGGTGCTGACCAACCGCGAGCACATCATCGCCCTCGAGCCGATGGACAAGGGCCTGGTCGGCACGCTGTTGCGCTATCCCTATGAGGTGCGCAGCGAGCAGGAATATTTCGCCGAGATCCAGGACGTGAAGGTCACGAAAGACATGCTCGACCTCGCGAAGCACATCGTCAATCAGAAGGCTGGCCGGTTCGACCCCGAGAAGTTCGAGGACCATTACGAAGCAGCGCTAATCGACCTCATCAACCAGAAGCGCGCCGGCAAGGTTATTCGGCCCAAGGATCGGCCGAAAGGCGAGAACGTCGTCGATCTCATGGACGCCCTGCGCAAGAGCGTCGGCGGCGCGGCAGCCGAGACCAACCCTCCCAAGAAGCCGGCAAGGAAGGCGAAGAAGGCGGCCGCCGGTCAGAAGGAAATGCTGATGCCGATCGCGGGCAAGAAGCCGGCGAAAGAGGCCGCTGCGAAGAAGCCGGCCGCGGGGGCACGGCGGAAGTCGGCGTGAAGCATCCCGTGACGCCCGACGGTCGCTACTTCGTCGTCCGCGGGCGGCTGTGGCGAATGGCCAATCCAGGCTTGGACGAGGCGGAGAGATCGAAGTTGACGAAGCGGCTGATGGCCGCCAGGCGGGCGGTCCGAGACTCCAAGGCAGCGGGGGACCCGGAGGCCGAAGCCGTCGCCCATCGTGCCGTGGACGAGGCCAAGTGGGCCCTCGGCGAACGCGGTCCAGTATGGTGGAAGGACGGCTCACCCGACCTCAACCGCCGTATGGCGAAAAACACCCCTTACGCTGACTGGTATGCGAAAGTTGCTCGATCGCGCTACGGAGGCTCCTGAATGCCGAAAGCCGCAATCTTCGATCTGGACGGGACCCTCATCGACTCCGTGGATCTGCACGCCCTAGCTTGGCACGAAGCGATGGTGAAGTTCGGCCACGACGTCAGCTTCGAGCAGGCTCGGAGCCAGATAGGTAAGGGAGGCGACCAGCTCATTCCGGTTTTTCTGTCCGCCGACGAGCAGCGGGATCATGGCAAGGAAATGGAGGAATGGCGCGGCCATCGCTTCAAGACCGCATATCTGCCGCTTGTGCGACCCTTTTCGGCAGTCCCCGACCTACTGCGCCGAGTGCGCGACGCCGGCGTCCAAGTCGCCATTGCTTCGTCGGCCAAGAACGATGAATTGGCCGAGTACCTCGATATCGCGGGCATCGGCAACCTGGTCGACGTGACGACCTCTTCAGACGACGTCGAGGAATCGAAGCCGGCTCCCGACATCTTCGAAGCGGTCCTGAAGAAGCTTGGGGTCGAAGGCCACAAAGCGGTGGCGATCGGTGACACGCCCTATGACGCCGAAGCGGCGAGCAAAGCGAAGATCGCGACGGTCGGCGTCCTGTGCGGCGGCTTTCCAGAGAGTTCGCTGAGGCAGGCTGGATGCGTCCAGGTATTCCCCGGCCCGGCCGCCCTGCTTGCCTGCTTCGGGGTTTCGCTGCTCTCGAGATGAGTTCTAATGGGGAAGGCCATGAGCAACGCGAGCCTATAGGACGCGGTTTGCTCTTGAGTATCGGGCCGCCTTCTCGCGTATCATCCGACCAGCTATAATACGCTACCATAGCGGGGACGGGTCGTTGTTCGACGGTTTGTACAAATGCGAGTATCGCGCTGGTCCCGTGCAGAACCGTAGCGTCATGCATGTGCGTGGTGGCCGCATGCTCGGGGGAAACTCAACTTTCGCCCACGTCGGAAGCTACGAAGAGATCGATGGCGTGATCGTCGGTCGCGTAGCCGGACAGCGCCATGCCCTCAATTCCGAGGTTCCCCAGCTCTATGGCGCGGACGATGATGAGCTGATCATACGCGGCCGTGCGGTTGGCAATTCCTATCATTTCGACGCCTCTCCGGTCCGGCTTCCTGATCAAGTGATGCATGCGGTGATGACCAGCTTGGATGAGGAGTCATTGCCGCCGCCTGGAAAGGTCGGCAACGGCGGCATCCCGAATGGTCTTTACGGGCTGCGCATCCGCGCGCTCGACGGAATTGACGGTGGACTGACCGGTGTGATGCTGCTGGAGGACGGCCGCATGCTGGGCGGAGACGCCTTCTTCTACTATCTGGGATCTTACTCCTCTGCGGATAATCGCTGGCGCGGTGAAATCGTCAATCAGGAACACACAGCGGCTCGCGACGCGATCTTTGGTGGGTACGAAGTGGGCATTGGCTTTTCGGGTCGCTGGGAGGGCAACGGCGCAGTTTGGGAGGCGACGGCGCTGGCCGGGAAGCGAAGTTTCCAGCTGGCGGCCGAGATGAAGCTCCTGCACAGGATCTGATCAAGAGTTAAGGCCGTGCTCGGGTGAGGCCGCTGAAAGCCACAAAGCTACCAAGTCAAGCTGTCGCTGCGGTTCAGTCTGGCTGGCACTCAGGGCAGGTGTCGCCGATCGAATCCAGACTCCGCGGACTTCGGCGACAGCCTGATCGGGAGACAGGCCGTCAGGAGGCTCCTGCCTCGCGATATCCAACGCGCGCTCCCGCGCGTGTGGATCGGCCCGATCCTTGGCCCAGCCGTGCTCCTCACATTCATGGATGGCGCCCGCCTCCTGCAGCACGTGGATCGCCCAGCCGCGCAGCGTCCGGATCGCCGGTCGTCGTTCCTTCGTCATCAGCATCGAGATAGCTCCTGCCGAGACGAATCCTTCCGCTGCCTGCTCGTTCCCAAGCGGTTAGCACGGGTCAGGGTTTCGCAATCGGCAGCGCCAGTCCCTGTCACGTGTTCTCCCGGCGAAACCGAAGAGGTGGGCGACGACTGTGGTGCCTCGGCGCGCGGGAATGGCCGCACACGCGAAGCAACGTCTTCGGGCAACGGGTTTGGGTTTCCGGATGAGCCACGAAAAAACCTCGAGCGAAGTCAGGCGATCCCCGTCATGTCCCGCAACGTCGCGATCAGTTCCACGCCACGATATGGTTTTGGCAGGAAGACGCTGCCTTCCGGCAGATCCTTGGCCGCGGCACGCACGTGGCCCGACGTCGCCACGATCTTGATCGGCGGCCACCGGTCCCGGACGAAGCTGGCGAGCTTTAACCCATCCATCGAACCCGGCATCTGAATATCGGTGAAGACGAGGTGAACATCAGACCGCGCAGAGAGGATAGCGATGGCTTCGTCGGCGTTCGCCGCCGAAATGACTTCGAACTCCGCATCCTCCAAAATCTCGACGGAATCCATCCGCAAAAGGAACTCGTCTTCGACGATCAGGATGACAGGCTTCATACTCGACATTTGTGCGATCCTCTCCCGCCCAAGCGATTCGGGAGCACGTTGTTCCGAAGATTAACGACTTAAGGCTTGCCAATCCGCTCATCCGCCTGGGCCAGCGGCATCGAAAATGCGAACCGGGTCTCCTCGGGGCTGGATGTAACGTCGATCCTTCCCCCGTGCGCCTGCGCAATCTGCGAAGCGATATGAAGCCCGAGGCCGAGACCCTGTCGGCTCGCGCGGACGTCGCCGCGAAAGAACGGCTCGAAAAGTTTTTCCATGGCGGAATCGGGGATCGGTTCGCCTGCGTTGGCGACCCAGAACTCGAATTCATTGCCATTCGTTTTCGCCCCGACCCGCACTGGCATGTCCCGGGCGCCATGGGTGAGGGCATTGCCGATGAGATTGGACGCGAGTTGCCCGATCCGCGTGTGATCGCAATTGACCGGGTCTGCGATCTCGAAGCGGGTCTGGATGACGCGCTGTGGGGAGGCCGTCCGCAATTCGTCGACGACCTGTTCGAGTACCGGCTCCAGCGGTCGTATGGCCCGATGCAAAGTGATGCCGCCTCCCAGCCGCCCGCGAGCAAAGTCCAGGATGTTGTCGATCAGGTCGGACATCCGGGTGACCGTCGAATTGATCATGTCCAGGACGCGGAGTTCTTTCTCGTTCTGGAGGTTTCCCGAGCGTTGAAGAATCCTGGCGCCGGCGCTGATGGCGGCCAATGGATTCCGCAGATCGTGACCGAGAACGGCTATGAACTGCTCGCGCAGCTCTGCTGTTTGGCGCTCGTTCGCAAGGCTTACCCGCAGCTCCGATCTCGAATCGACCAATTGGCGTTCGTACAGACGCCGGTCGGCAGCCTTGATGAAGACCAGGGCCGTGAACTGAACTCCGCCGTCGGTATCCCGACGCTCGGCCGCGTTCGCGATCGTGGGGAGCCGCTCGCCGGCGGCCGTCTCGAAATCCAGTGCGAACTCGTTGAAGGACCCCTGCATCCACAACAAAGGCGCGATGTGCGTTTCGTAGTAGATGCGGCCCGCCATGTTCAGGAACTGATGGAGCCGTTGGCCGATGAACTGATCCGGGGCGAAGCCGGTCCACTTCGCAAGGGTCGCATTGACCTTGGTTATGCGCCCGTCCGGTCCGATCGTGAGGTAACCGCAAGGGGCATGCTCGAACAGTTCGCGATATTCGTCGGATCCGGGCTCAGACATAGGCTCGGATCGCCGTCACGACCTCGGTCGGCGCGCTCAGGTTCGGACAGTGACCAGTCGCCTCGAGAAACACAATCTCGCTGCCGGGAATTCGGTCGCGGACGAACTTTCCGACCTCCTCGGAAGCGATGATGTCCTGGCTGCACTGAAGGATCAGGGTAGGGACGGTCACCTTCGAGAGGTCGCTTCGGTTGTCGGATGTGAACGTCACCCGCGCAAAGGCCTTCGCGATCTCCGGATCGGTTCGGCAGAAGCTGTTCGTCAATTCCTCGCCGAGCTCCGGGCGATCCGGGTTGCCCATGATGGAAGGCGCCATCGCGGCGGACCAGCCCATATGGTTGTCTTCAAGGAATTCGAGAAGTTCGGCGATCTGCTTTTCGCTGAACCCCCCTTTGTAATCACCATCATCGATGTACCTGGCGGAAGGCCCTACCAACACCAGTCGACCGAACAAGTCCGGAGCCTTGATCGAAGCGAGCACTCCGATCATGGCGCTGACGGAGTGGCCAACGAAGACGGCGTCCTTCAATCCCAACGCGGCGCCGATCTCCACCAGGTCGTCGGCGTAGCCGTGGAGCGTCGAATATTTCGTCTTGTCGTAGGCCGACAGGTCGGACCCGCCGGCGCCGACGTGGTCGAAAAGTACGACCTGGAATTCGTTCTCGAACTCCGGTGCCACGAAGCGCCACATGTTCTGGTCGCAGCCGAAGCCATGGGCCAACACCATGGCCCTCTTGCCATCGCCAATTACGCGGACGTTGTTTCTCTTCAACGCATTCATGCTGAACCCTTGGCTGTCGGACGAGCGTACCACAAAGAAGGTCCGCCGACGCGCCTGCGGAAAAAGCGCGGGTCACCACGCCAGCGACACTAGTGGGTA
>Ga0209233_1000473_pt1 | contig 25011 bp, 23 predicted proteins | sample AraplaCL_Cvi_mCL_FD_184269 | JGI IMG/M metagenome (GOLD analysis project Ga0209233, IMG submission 184269) | Arabidopsis root microbial communities from the University of North Carolina, USA - plate scrape CL_Cvi_mCL (SPAdes) (version 2) | ecosystem: Host-associated > Plants > Roots > Endosphere...
GCTTGTGGATTGACCTGAGGGCGCTCCTGCCTGCATATTTGGGACGATGGTTCCCCAAGCAACGGGGATCAAAAGGGAACACGGTGCGACGTACCCATCAGGGCGCTAAGCCGTGGCTGCCCCCGCAACTGTAAGCGACGAGTTCCCTCCAGACTATGCCACTGGGCCGCATGGACCCGGGAAGGCCGGAGGCGACAGCGACCCGCGAGCCAGGAGACCTGCCATCACCGGACGTCAAAGCAGAAGCATCGGGCGGGGTGTCCTGGTGTGGTGAAGTCGCCTTCGCCGGCGGCGTTTCCATGTTCTGCGATGACAGCGACGTCAAAAGGCAGAAAATCCATGTTCGCAAACCTCAAACAACTCTACGACCATAGTGCGCCCGACCTTCGGGCGCGGCTCCTCACCATCTACGCGGTTCTCGCTGCCCTCAATATCGGGGCCTGGCTCTGGGCGTTGATCGCCTTCCATGACCAGCCGGCACTTCTGGGTGTGGCCCTACTCATCTACGGCCTCGGCCTTCGTCATGCGGTCGATGCCGACCATATCGCCGCCATCGACAACGTGACCCGCAAGCTCATGCAGGAGAGGCAGCGGCCGGTCGCCGTCGGCTTCTTCTTCGCCATGGGCCACTCGCTTATCGTGATCGTGGTGGCTGTGGCCGTCGCCGGCGCAACGACCCTGCTCGGCAACTTCCAGAGCTTTCAAAGCGTAGGTGGCACCATCAGCACCAGCGTCTCGGCGCTGTTCCTGCTGGCGATCGCCGTCATGAACGTCGTCATCTTCGCATCGATCTACAAAAGCTATCGGCGCGTGCGCGGCGGCGGCACCTATGTCGAGGAGGATCTCGACATCCTGCTCAACAACCGGGGATTCCTTGCGCGCATCTTCCGGCCGCTCTTCAGGCTGGTGACGACGAGCTGGCATATGTTCCCGCTCGGCTTCCTGTTCGGCCTCGGCTTCGACACCGCTACCGAAGTGGCCATGTTCGGTGTCTCCGCCGCGCAGGTCGCCAAGGGCGTGCCCGTCGAAGCCATTCTGGTGCTGCCGGTGCTGTTTGCCGCCGGCATGTCGCTTGTCGATACAACCGATGGCGTGATGATGCTGGGCGCTTATGACTGGGCCTTCGTCAAGCCCATCCGCAAGCTCTACTACAACATGACCATTACGCTCGTGTCGGTCGTGGTTGCGGTCCTGATCGGCGGGATCGAGGCGCTCGGGCTGATCAGCGACAAGCTTGGCCTCAGCGGCGGCCTCTGGGACGGAATCGGTGTCCTGAACGACAATTTCAACAATCTCGGCTTCGTCATCATCGGCGTATTCCTCGCCGCCTGGGTGATCTCCTACGCCATCTATCGCGCCAAAAAGCTCGATACCTTCGAGGTGCGGACGAGCGCCTGACGCAAAAGCGACCGGGGTCGATTGACAGCGCCCCGGTCGCCGCCAAAGCTGGCCCCGATGCAGCCCGCAAGGGCGGACAGGGAACAGGGTGCGGCTGTACCCATCAGCGAGCCAAGACCGCGACTGCCCCCCGCAACCGTAGAGACAGCGCCTGCTGCAAGCCGGGCCATCCCTCCCCTGCTCGCAGAGTTACCTCGCCTGGCGCGTGCCGGCCGGACCTGCCGCGATGAGCTGGTCGATCCCTTTCAGGAACGTCCCGAGCACCGATGATCGATTGTCGGCCCGATAGCCTACGGCCAGATCGATGGTGGGCGGCTCGCCCTTGAGCGGCCGGCTCACCACGGACCAGGGGAGCAGCGGCTCGACATAGGCCGGCAGCAGCACCACCCCGCGGATGGAGGCCACCAGCGACAGAGCCATCGCAAAATTGTCGATGCGGTGGCTCGGCGAGAGTTCGACGCCCTGCGCGGCGAGGTAGCTCTCGACCACCTGCTTCAGCACGTGCGGCACATCCGAGAAGCCGACGAGTGTTTCGCCTTCCAGCGACTTGGGGTCGATTTCCCTTGCCTCGGCCAGACGGTGGTCGCTGGGCAGAATCACCACGAGCGGCTCCTTTGCGATCACCTGATAGGTGACATCCGGCCGCGGCTCGACGCGCAGGAAGCCAAGGTCGAGCTCACCGCCCTGCAGGGCGTCGGCGACGTCGGGGGAATAAAGGCTCACCACCTTGAACTCGATCCTGGGCAGCTCGGCCCGCAGGAGACGGGTGACATGGGGCAGCCAGTCGACCTCCTGGCCCGTCAGGAACCCGACTGAAAAGACCGCCTTCGCCGGGCGCGCGGTGCGACGGGCGGCCTGAACGGCCTGGGTAGCCTCAGCCACGGCCAGGCGGGCATGAACCAGAAAGGCACTGCCTGCCTCCGTCAGCTCGACACCGCGGGCGCCGCGCGTGAAGAGCGGCGTGCCCACCTCAAGTTCCAGGTCGCGCAGCTGGCGGCTGAGCGATGGCTGCGCCGTGTGCAGGCGCTTCTCCGCGGCGACCGTGACGCTGCGCTCCTCGGCGACCGCAATGAAGTAGCGAAGATGCCGGAGCTCCATGCTCGACCCATGCCTTTCAGCTATGGGTCGTGACCCTACAAAGTCTTTCTCGCGAGCGCAACGTCGACCTAGATATTGGGCAACGAAGAGCGGCGCACGAGAGCAACTCACCAGCCGATCTTCCGAATTTCGACGCAATGACAGCAGTTTGCGGGAGATTGAAGGTGAAGAAGGTCATTCTGATCACAGGCGCGCTGACTGGTATCGGTCGAGCAACGGCGCTCGCCGCTGCTGCCGAAGGATATCAGGTCGTTGTGTCCGGTCGCAGCAGCCAGATCGGCGCGGCATTGCTGACCGAGCTTCGCGCACTTGGCGCGGAAGCGGCGTTCGTCAAAGCCGATGTCCGCCACGAAAGCGATATCGAGGCCCTGATCGAGGCGACGCTCGAGCGCTTTGGCCGGCTGGACGTCGCGGTCAACAGCGCTGGCACCGAAGGCAACCCAGCCCCCGTCGTCGATCAGACGCCCGAAGCCTACGCGTCGACCTTCGAGACCAATGTGCTCGGCACGCTGCTCAGCATGAAGCATGAGCTGCGGCTGATGCAGCGGCAGCGGTCGGGCAGCATCATCAACCTTTCTTCGACCATGGGCAGCCGCGGCGCGGCGAACGCCTCGCTCTATGTCGCCAGCAAGCACGCGGTCGAGGGCCTGACCAAGTCCGGGGCGCTGGAGGCCGCAGGGTTTGGCGTGCGCGTCAACGCGGTCGCGCCGGGGCCAACCGATACCGCGATGCTCGATCGCTTCACCGGCTCGGCCGAGCGGAAGGAGGGCTTGCTGGCCTCGATCCCGCTCGGGCGCGCCGGCCGGCCCGAAGAGGTCGCGGACGCGATCCTCTTCCTCGCCTCGCCGAAGGCCTCGTTCATCACCGGCCAGATCATCAACGTCAACGGCGGCCGGACGGCCAGCTGAGTGCCCCGCGCGGGCAATCCAACCCAAATCACAAGGAACCCATCATGACCCCCTGCAATGGAAAGACCGCGCTCGTCACGGGCGCTTCGCGCGGCATCGGACGCGCCGCGGCTTTGGCCCTCGCCAAGGCGGGTGCCCAAGTGCTGGTCCATTACGGCCGTAACGCCGCCGAAGCGCGGTCGGTCGTCGACCAGATCAGAGCCGAAGGTGGCCGTGCCGAAGCGATCGGCGCCGATCTTGCCGCCCCGGACGGCCCCGCCATGCTCGCCGCTAAGGTGCGCGAGATCGTCGGCGACCGGTTGGATATCCTCGTTGCCAATGCCGGGATTTCCAAGGCCGCGTCGATCGAAGACATGACGCTCGAGGACTTCGACGCGCTGTTCGCCGTCAATGTCCGGGCCCCCTACTTCCTCGTCCAGCAGTTGCTGCCGATCCTCAAGGAAGGCTCGAGCGTCGTCTTCACCTCCTCGCTCGCTGCTCATGCGGCGGTGGGGAACCTCTCCGCCTATGCTGCGACCAAGGGCGCGGTCGACACGCTGGTCAAGCACTTCGCCGCGATCCTCGGCGCCCGGGGCATCAGGGTGAACGCCGTCGCGCCGGGTGTCGTCGATACCGAAATGTCGAACTTCACCAAGACCGACGCCGGTCGCGACATCACCCTCGGCATGCAGGCGATGAAGCGCCTGGCGCAGCCCGAGGACATCGCTGGCGCGATCGCCTTCCTCGCCTCTGACGCCGCGCGCTGGGTATCCGGCGACACGCTGCGCGTCGATGGCGGCTCCAAGCTCTAGGCCAACAAGCTCACAGGAGGCCAGCATGTCCGAACGAACGATCAAGATTCCGGGACCCGAACATCCGATCACCATCGAGCGCAACGCAAGCCGGGTGCGCGTGCTGCTCGGCGGCCGGGTCATCGCCGACACACGCCGAGCGCTTACGCTGCGCGAAGCGAACTATCCGCCGGTCCAGTACATCCCCCGCCGCGATGTCGATATGACGGCCCTCGGCCGAACCACGACGCGGACCTACTGCCCCTACAAGGGCGAAGCTTCCTACTTCAGCATTCCGGCCGGCGGCGAGCGGTCGGTCGACGCGATCTGGACCTACGAAGCGCCCTACGGCGCCGTGGCCGAGATCAAGGACCACCTCGCCTTCTACCCCGACCGCGTCGACGCGATCGAGGAACTTGCCGCCTGAGGCGGCCATTCAAGGAAAACCATCATGTCAAAGCTCAATGGCAAGGTCGCCATCGTTACCGGTGCGTCCAAGGGTATCGGCGCCGCCGTCGCCAGGACGCTGGCCAGCAACGGCGCGGCAGTCGTCGTCAACTACGTCTCCGGCAAGGCAGGAGCGGAGAGCGTCGTCGACGCGATCAAGGCGGCCGGCGGTCAGGCTACCGCCGTTCAGGGCGACGTGTCCAAGGCGGCTGAGGCCAAGGGCATCGTCAATGCCGCGATCACCGCCTATGGACACCTCGACATCCTCATCAACAATTCCGGGGTCTATGAGTTCGGGCCGCTGGAAACCGTCAGCGAAAGCCAGTTCCACAAGATGTTCGACGTCAACGTGCTCGGTCTGCTGCTGACCACGCAGGCGGCCGCCCCCTATCTTGGCGAGGGGTCGAGCATCATCAACATCGGTTCGGGCGTCACCGCGATCACCCCGCCGCAGACGGCGGTATATACCGCCACCAAGGGGGCGGTCGACGCGATCACCGGGGTGCTCGCCAACGAACTCGGTCCGCGCAAGATCAGGGTGAATACGGTGAGCCCCAGCCTCACCGAAACCGAAGGCACCCACAGCGCCGGCATGCTGGCATCAGAGTTTGAGGCCGGCATTATCGCCCAGACGCCCCTCGGGCGTCTCGGCCAGCCGCAGGACATCGCCGATGTCGTGGCATTCGTCGCGTCCGACGATGCCCGCTGGCTCACCGGCGAGCGCATCTCGGCAGGCGGCGGGCTGCGCTGAGCCCGCAAGCGACGAAATCAGGCCCGCCTTCCGAGGCGGGCCTGAAGACGTTCCCCGATCAGGTGGCCGCGAGGCCGCCGTCGATGGTGATGATCTCTCCGGTCAAGAAGGAGGCCTTGTCCGACGTCATGAAGATGATCGCATCGCCGATTTCCCTCGGCTCGCCCACGCGGCCGAGCGGGATCATGCCGGCAACTGCCGTCTTGACGTCTTGATTGTCGCCGATGACGCGATTGAACATCGGCGTTTCGACATGCCCCGGGGCGACCGCATTGACACGGATCCCGAGGGGCGCCCCCTCGAGCGCGGCGCACCTAGTTATCTCTTCGATCGCGGCTTTGGTGCCTGCATAGATCGAACCGCCACCGCCAAAGCCCTTGTGACCGTAAACCGACCCGACATTGACGATCGCGCCCTTGCCCTGACCTTTCATCGCCCGAAACTCGTGCTTGAGACTCAACAGGGTGCCAAGCACGTTGGTGCCGAACGCCTCGTCGAAGGACTCGGGCGTGATGTCGGCAATCGCGGCGATGGTGTCCTTGCCGGCGTTGTTCACGGCGATATCGAGACGGCCGAACTTTCCGACCACTGCGTCCACGAGAGCCGACACTTCATCTTCGTTCCGCACGTCGGCTTTGACGAAAAGCGCATCGGCCGCGCCAGTGGCCATGAGTTCGGCGACGAGCGCCTCGCCCTTGTCGGGGTGACGGCCCGATACGGCGACGCGCGCCCCCTCGGCTGCGAAGGCGAGCGCGGTGGCACGGCCGATACCCGTGAGTGCACCGGTAACGAGAACGACGGAATTGGACATAAGGCCTCCTTAAGCGATCACTTTGATGTCGCCCAGGTAAATGGCCATGCCTGTTGTGGAGGGCAATCGAGCCAAAATACATAACATTCATGTCGTGATAACATGAATGCCAAGGAGGGCGAGGATGCCGGACCGTATTGAAGCTCTGCGGCTGTTCGTACGAACTGCGAGGACAGGGAGCTTTTCACGCGGCGGCAGGGATCTGGGCCTGTCGCAACCGGTCGCATCGCGCACCATTGCGGCGCTCGAGAAGGATCTCGGAACCGCGCTGTTCACGCGCACCACCCGGGCGGTGGTTTTGACAGATGCCGGGCAGGAATTCCTGGCCCGGGTTGATCCTATCCTTGCAGACCTCGATGCGGCCTATCAGGTTTTCAACGGCGAGACGGCGCTGCGCGGCACGCTGCGCATCGGGATGTCGTCCACTTTCGCCATGCGGGAAATCATCCCACGGCTGCCGGACTTCCTCTCCGCTCACCCGGCATTGCAGCTTGAACTCATGACGAGCGATCAGAGGCAGGACCTGGTGCTGGAAGGCGTCGACGTCGCGTTGCGGCTCGGCAGGCTTGCCGACTCGACGGCGACAAGCCGGAGGCTAGGGCAATGGCAGCGGGCTTTGCTGGCTGCGCCCGGCTACCTCGAGCGCATGGGAACGCCGGTCACACCGAACGACCTGTCCCGGCACCAGATCATCTCGGGCCCCTCGTCAAGTGCGGCCGGTTTGACCTTTCGCCAGGGCGATCGCAGCGTGACGGTGAAAGTGGAACACCGCATCGCGGCGACGCTGAACGAGGCGGCGATTGTGGCGGCAGTTGCCGGTCTCGGCATTGTTGCAACGGGGATCAGCGGCACCTTCGCGGAAGTACAGAGCGGCGTTCTGCGGCCTGTCCTCACCGAATGGAGCTTGGAGCCCGTCGAAGTCCACGCGGTCTATCCGGCGGGCAAGGCGGCCAAGCCGGCTGCCAGGCTGCTGATCGACTTTCTGATAGCCGATCTCAACCGCCGGCCGTCCGTCGACCCGGATCGATAGTCGGCCGTGTTCCTGGTCGCATGAACGCCATCGCGAGGTCTTCGCGGGGTGCCGAGACTTACTTTCGGCTACCTCGCAAGCCGGCGAAATCCGTCCAATTTACTTTGGGCCAATGGGGAAGCAAGAGATGCCACGCTGGCAGGCTTCTTCAATCATGCCGTAGACGATCTGCAAAGCAGTTCGTGGCTTCGACAACGCGCGAAATGCCCCCGCTGCAACGCGATTCACGCAGCCGCGACGCCGTCGGGCAATGAGGCGTTGTCTTCGATTTGCCTGATCAGCGCCAAGTTGCCCTCGTTCAGTTCAACCAGCCTGCGGCAGAACTGGGCGTCTTCAACCCCTCTGGGGAGCACGCCGCCGCAGTCGTGCGGCGCGTTGAGCCATTCGATGAGCCTGTCCCTCGCGGCATTGTCCTCTTTCAGCATCCTGACCAGTCGTTCCATCGTCGTTGCTCCCCGGCCAGCGGCGCGCCCCTTCCGACGCTGCCTTGCCGTCACGAGCAATTGCGTCATCCCGCCGAACAAAGGATGAAGGCCTGCAAACGGTTTAAGTGCTTATTGTCGGCCAGCTGAAAGCGCCGGCCCCTCTCGGGCGAAGAGCCGACGCTGCAGCGCCTCTCGGAATGCGTTCGACATCGCGCTACTCGCTTCTGCGCTGCCTGTCGCGTGGGCCCCGCACGCAACGCCCCGTTCGGTTCGCCCGTTGGTGCAGAAATGGGAGAACTGCCAGCCTTTGACTCTTCGAGCCCGCGGGCCTCCTAGGTCAGCGGTACGATGGTGACTGCGAGGCATTCGTGGTCGGACGACGGCATGCCGCCTGGGCGGATGGCGGGAATGATCAGGGGGTCGGTGACCTTGAGCCCGCGGGTGAAAAACCAGTCCAGCTTGTGGTTCGGCCGGTCGCTGCCGACGGGGAAGCGTTGCGTCGGGACGCCGGGCAGGTTTGCCTCATGCCAGTCGTAGCCGAAGGATCGCGCGACCTCGAACAGCGGCTCGTAGTTTTCCGGCGACGTCAGCCGGTCGGGCTGCTGCCGGATGAGCTCCAGCCAGGCGGCGCGGTCGTTGTAGCGCTCCCCAAGGCCACCGGTCGAGGTGTTGAAGTCACCGCCCAAGATTGCCGGCTCGCCGGGCGCGACGCTCTCGATGCGGCGCAGCAGGCCCTCCATGTCCGCGGCGCGGGTCTGGGGATCGCAGTGACTCTCGAGGTGGACGCTCACCGCGGTGACCGGCGTGCCGGAGACCGTGACCTTGGCCCCGATGGAGATCGTGCCGCCGACCCGACGTTCGTGAAATACCCCGTCGAACCAGTTGCCGCGCGCGTCCATCCGGATCAGGAAGGGCGATTGCAGGGCAACGCCCGAGAGCAGCGCAGCACCATGAAATCCTTGGGCGTTTTCTTCCCCGGCGTGACGCGCCTGCTCGTGCACATCCCCGAGCCCGAGTTCGACGAACTCGACGGCATAGAGGTAGGCCTGGTCGAGCCGGCCGGCGAGATCGACGATCCGGTCCGTGTTCTGCGTCCGCGCCATGCCGCGATCGATTTCGCACAGCAGGTTCACGTCGGCGCCGACCGTCTTGAGCGTTTCGGTGATGGCATCGATGTGACGCAGCCGCTCGACGTTCCAGAAGACGATGCGGGCCGGTCCCTCTATTTCCCTGCGCCGGGCAGACCCGCCCGCCTCGATTTCGCGCAGCACGGCGAGCCGGTCGAAGTGGCCGCGATGTTGGTCGTTGCTGGCAGGACCGGCGAGAATCTCGCGCCGCTCCGCCAGGGGCACGGGAGTGAGCCGCGGCACCACCCGGGTCAGGACATCATCGTTCCAGTCGTTCATGCCGGCTCTTCCTCGCGAGAAAGCTGCGCCGCTGTCCGGGCAGCCGGCGCGAAGTTGATTTCCTCGACGTCCGAACCGTCGCGGTAAACGAGCGCGCGGTTGACGACGACGTCGACGCTGTCGCCCTGTCGGGTGAGTTGACGGCGACCGAGTTGCACTTTGACGGTCGTGTCGTTCCCCAGCGTCACTGTCGCGATGCGCGTCGAGCCGAGGTCGACAATCCGGTCGACGGTTCCCGAAATGGAGCTGGCGCCAGGGGCCGAGAGCTCGCAATCTTCGGGACGCAGCGCCAGGGTCCACTGCTTTGCCTCACCCCTCGGCAGGAACGGCAGCCGCAGCGGCCCGGCGGCCAGCTGCCCGCTCTCGGCTCTTGCCGGCAGCATGGTCATCGTGCCGATGAACCCGGCGGCAAACAGCGTTGCGGGCAGGTTGTAGACGGTGCCCGGCGGCGCGACCTGCTCGACCGCCCCGCGGTTCATCACCACGATGCGGTCGGCGAGCGACATCGCCTCTTCCTGGTCGTGGGTCACGAACACGGTCGTCAGGCCCAGGCGTCGCTGGATGGCCTTGAGTTCGTCGCGAAGGCGAATGCGCAGGTGTGCATCAAGACTCGAGAACGGCTCGTCGAGCAGCAGGATCTTGGGCTCGAGCACCAGCGAACGAGCTAGCGCAACGCGTTGCTGCTGGCCGCCCGAAAGCTGCCCCGGCCGACGCTTCTCGAGGCCGCTCAGACCCACGAGTTCGAGCGCCTCCGACACTTTCCTGGTGATCTCGTTGCGCGGCAGGTGCCGGAGCTGCAGGCCGAAGGCGACGTTGCCGAAGACGTTCATGTGGCTCCACAGCGCGTGGCTCTGGAACACCATGCTGGTCGCCCGGCGATTTGGCGGTACGTCCACCGTGCTGGCGCCGTCGATAAGGATGTCGCCGTCGTCCGGGGTATCGAAGCCGGCGATCATCCGCAGGGCCGTCGACTTGCCGCAGCCGGATGGTCCGAGCAGGCAGATGAACTCGCCGTCGGCCACGTCGAGGTCGACCCGATCCACCGCCAGCGTCGTGCCGAAGCGTCGGCTGAGATTCCGCAAAGTGAGCGTCGTCATGGCTTCAGGCTCCAAATCCGGCCGCGAAGGCGCGGCCCTCGAATAGACGGCGTGCGAACACCAGCAGCACCAGCGACGGCACCCAGAGCAGCACCGAGAGCACCGCGCCGTATTGCACGATGACCTGGCCGGTGATCAGCGACAGCATGATGATGGGCAGCGTCTGGATGTCCGGGATGCCCACCAGCAGGGCGCCGTCGACGTCGTAGAAGGTGTTGACGAAAGTGAGCAGCAGGGCGGCGCCGAGCGCCGGTGCCGCCTGCGGCAGGGTGATCCGCAGCAGCACGGTGAGATGCGAGGCGCCCACGTCGCGCGCCGCCTCCTCCATCCGGGGATCGATGCCGCGGAACGCTGCCGACGGGATCCAGATCATGAACAGCAGCGTGAAGACGAGCTGCACCAGCACCACCGCGGTGTAGGTGCCGATGAGGCCGAGCGACAGGAAGACCACGGCGATCGACACGTAGAGCGGAAAGCGCGGGAAGGCGTTGACGGCGATGAAGGAGAGCAGCAGCCAGCGCCGCCCGGGGAACTCGATGCGGGCGAAGGCGTAGGCAGCCGGCCAGCAGATGATGGCCGACAGCAGCGTCACGATGCTCGAAATGCTCAGCGATACCGGCAGCGCCTTCTGGATGTCGGCGCGCGACAGCAGCATGCCCCAGTATTTGAACCCCCAGCTTGTCGGCAGCACCGCGGGCGGCCGCCAGACCTCGGCGAAGGCCCAGATCAGCACGCCGAGGAGCGGTCCGAGCACGAAGACGACGAGCGCCGCTAGGAGGACGAGGCCCGCAAGGTCGTCGGAAAAGCGCGAGCGACGGCGGGTCATCGAGCCGTCCCGCTGCCGGCGGCGTCGCGGAACACGGCGATCGTGTAGATCAGCCCCGCGATGAGGCAGACGAAAAACGTCACGGCGGCCTGCACCTCCGAGGTGCCCGCCTCCTGCAGCTCCGAGAACGTATTCTGCATGAAGATCGACATCATTTGAGGGGCGGCGGGTCCGAGGATGTAGGGCACGGTGAAGGACCCGAAGACGCCGAGAAAGTTCAGGCCGACGACGACAATGATCGAGCGCGTGAGTTGCGGCAGGATGATCCGGACCAATATGCGGGCCCAGCCGGAGCCGACATCGCGCGCCGCCTCGATCGAACTGTTGGAGACCTGTGCCAGCCCGGCGCTGAGCAGCATCACCGTTAGCGGAATGTTCTCCCAGATCAGGCCCAGCATGGCGCCGCTCGGGTGGAGATAGGGCGTCTGGTACTGCGTGATGCCGATGAGGCGAAGGAAGGTCGCGACGTTCCCGGTGGGGCCGATGAAACGGATCAGCGCGAACGAAATGATGATACCGGGGACGAACAGCGGGAACAGCGCAATGATCTGGATCGCGCCCGTGAAGCGGCTCTGCGAGAAACGCAGATAGAGCGACAGCACGAGGCCGATGCCGAGCAGGATGGCAAGCGTCGTCCCGGTCACCTCGATGGTATAGACGAGGTTCTGCACGCTGCGCGGATCAGCGAAGAACTTCGAATACCCCGACGTTGTCGGCCCCGCGCTGCCCTCCGGGAAGATCGTTCCGAGGAGCGAGCGGAGCATGGGCAGCAGCACCAGCAACACCATGAGGCAGAAGGCCGGCGCCACCAGCGCCAGCCCGAATGTGGTGGCCCTCCGCCGGGCGGCGCGTGCGCGCCCGCCCGACGAAACCACTGTGCCTACCGTCACGTCCATCAGCTGCGGGTAACCTGGGTGGCGACGTTCGAATACCAGCCGTCATTGAGCGCCGCGCTCCACTTGCCGCCGGGGAAGGACGGCATCGAGGTCGAGGCGACCGACTTGTACTTGGCGGCGAGGTCGGCCGAGAGGCTGTCCCACTTCACGGCCGGGAAGGCGCCGAAATCGGCGATCATGCGGGCCTGCACCTCAGGCGACAGCATGAAGTTCGCAAGCTTGAACGCCGCGTCCTTGTGCGCCGCCTGGGTCGGGATCGCCGACCAGGCAAAGCCACCGGCGAACGGCAGGTCCTGGAGCTGCGTCAGCTTGGTCGAAGCCGGCAGGGTGCCGAGGCTGATGCCCTGCAGGGCCATGTCCGACCAGGCCGAGATCATCGATACCGCACCGTCAGCGAAAAGCTGCAGCGTCGGGTTGTTGCCGGCCGGGTAGGCGCCGTTGTCGTAGAGCGAGGGCTGCAGATCCTTGAGGACCGACCAGCCGGGGGTCAGCAGCTTCTTGGCGAGATCGTCGCTGTAGTTGTCGGCGGTGAACAGCGACGGATCGCGACCGTTGGCTTCGTGCACGGCGCGGACAACGAAGTTGCCACCCGAGCCGCCTTTGTCCGGACGGCAATAGATGAACTGGCCAGGGTTCTTCTTGATCCAGGCGACGAGATCGGCCCAGGTCTTGGGCACATCGGCGGCAGCGACCTTGTCGCTGTTGTAGGCGAGCAGCACCTGGCTGGCGCGGTAGGGGACGATGAACTTGGTCTCGAGCCCGGCCGGGTTGACCAGCGACAGGTTCGGGATCTTGGTCGCATCGATCGTCTCGAAGGCACCCGACTCGGCCGAGCCCGGCACGCGGCGGGGATCGAATTCCTCGAAGAAGTCGACTTTCGGGTCCGACTTGGTCTGGAAGGCCGCGACGACGCGCTGCGCCACGGTGTCGTTGCCGCCATTGGCGCGGGTGATCACGACGTTGAGCTTGAGGCCCGGATTGGCCTTCTCGAACATCGGCGCCAGCGTGTTGGTCCACCAGTCGGTGATGTTGGTGTCGCCGTCGCTGACGATGTCGATGACGGTGTCCCCGGCGGCGCTGACGCGCGTCGAGAGGAGCGGCAGCGTAGCCGCAGCAGCGGCGGCCGACTGAAGAAACAGGCGGCGCGAAAGTTCGATGGGCATGGAGATGCTCCTTGGCCGGCAGCGGCAAGTGAATGAGGCGCGGCGACATAACAGCCGTTGCGTGACGGCTCCCCGACGGATCGATGAAGCTTCGATGACGGGGGAAATCGGTCGCAGCTGCCGCGTGCCCGACCGTCACAGAGCCGAAATCCGGCCGTGCTAGCGGGCGGCCTTTATGCGGCGACAGACGGCCGCGGCCGAGGAGTGCAGCCCATGAACGAATGGTGCAAACTGACCAATACGGAGATCGAAGGGCTCGATCGGCGCCTGCCCGTCATCCTGCCGATCGGCCTCATCGAGGCGCATGGCGCCCATCTCGAGACCGGGTTCGACGCCTATTCGGCAGGTCATTTCGCCCGACGCGTCTGCGAGGAAACCGGGGCCATCCTGCTGCCGACCATTCCCTACGGCTTCGCTGATACGACGTGGGAATACCCCGGTACCGTGGGGGTGAAGGCCGAAACGCTGGGCATGATGATCGGCGATATCCTGAGCCTGCTCTGCCACCACGGCTTCGAGCGGGTGATCGTCCTTTCCGGGCACGGCGGCAATGGCCTCGGCGTGGGGCTCGGCTTCCAGCGTGCCTGGGAGAAATATCCCGACCTCAAGCCGGCGTACTGGACGTACTACGGCGTCGGCGGCGTGCCGATGAGCCATGCCGACGAGACCGAGACTTCGATCGCCATCGCCATAGGCGCCACCGTGCACCTCGATCGCGCCATTGACTTCGTGATGCCGAAACTCTGGCACGAGGTCTCATCGCGACAGGCCATCGCCCCGCAAAGCGGCGCCGTGAACGGTCGCCCGACCCTTGCCACGCGGGAGCAAGGCGAAGCAGCCGCCGCAAAGATCATTGGTGTTCTGGTCGAGAAGGTAGCGGGCATCATCGCCGATGGCTGAGCGACGCAGCCGAGGTCGGCGCTAATCGGCCGTGGGGCTGCCACCTCGCCGCCCCATCGGCCGGGTCACCGGCAAATGCGCGGCACGCCTCGACGCTGAAGCGCGACCCGAGATGACAAAAAAAATGTGTCATCACCTCGTCGCTCAAATGAAAAATCTTCTGCCGGCATGCCCGCCGGCTGGGAGAATGCTGGCCGCCGGGCGCCCCATCGAGGAAGCTCTCAAATGGATACAAGCAGAACTCAAACCGCGCGCCGCGCACGGGATCCGCTGCTGGCGAAAACCCTGGTCACCGCAGCTGCGCTGGTCACCACTCTCCTTTCGGTGTCGGTCGCGGACGCGGCGACCCTGCGGCTGGCTTACGACTCCGCCGTCGGCACGGCCGCTTCGCTGGATCCCATTTCGCCCAACCGCTATTATCTCGCCAACGAGCTCGTCTATAGCCGCCTGGTGATGCCCGATGCCGCGGGCAAGCCGGCGCCGGACCTTGCGACTTCCTGGTCGGCCTCCCCCGACCTCAAGGCCTGGACGTTCAAGCTGCGCGACGGCGTCAAATTCCACGACGGCAGCGATCTCACCGCCGACGACGTGGTCTATTCGCTGCTCCGCACCAAGAGCAGCGTGCTCAAGAGCCCGCTCGGCAGTGTGCTTTCGATCATAGACACCGTCACCGCCGATGACCCGCACACCGTCACGGTGAAGCTCACTTCCGCGTTCGCCGACCTGCCGCTGTTGCTGATGGATTATCGCGCCCGAATCCTCTCGGCCAAGGCCGAAAAGGGCAATCTCGATGCCGTCAACGATACCGGCATCGGCACCGGGCCTTTTACCGTGGGTAAGTACGACCCGCAGGGCACGACCGTGTTCAAGGCGTTCGACGGGTATTTCGGCGGAAAGCCCAAGCTCGACGAGGTCGACGTCTTCGATATCGCCGACCAGCAGGCGCAGGTCCAGGCAATGCTGTCCGGCCAGATCGACTATGTGCAGACGATCGACCAGCAGCAGAGCAAGCTCTTCGCCGATGCGGGCAAGTTCAAGGTGTTCTCGGTTCCGACCGGCGGCTGGCAGGCGATCGTCATGATGCTCAATGCCGCACCCTTCACCGATGTGCGGGTGGCCAAGGCGCTCCGCATGGCCGTCGATCGGCAGGCGATGTTGAACCTGCTCGTCGGCAAGGATGGCGGCACCGTCAGTTGCGACAACCCGGTTTGGGCCGGCGATCCCTACTATGCGCCGGCGTCCTGCCCCCAGGATATTGCCGGAGCCAAGCAGCTCCTCGCCCAGGCCGGCCATCCCGACGGCATCGACGTCGAACTGTTCACGTCGGACCTCAACAACCTCTGGATCAAGATGGCCCAGATCTACCAGCAGCAGGTCGCGCCAGCCGGCATCCGGGTGAAGATCACCCAGGTCCCCTCGGCCGACTACAACAACTACTACTGGATGCACAAGCCGCTCACCCAGACCGCCTGGGGCCAGCGTCCGGCCGACCAGATCCTCAACGAAGCTTACCAGTCGAGCGCGACCTGGAACGAAAGCGCCTTCAAGAACAAGCAGTTCGATGATCTGCTGGCCAAGGCGCGCGCCACGGCGGATTTTGACGCACGCAAGGCCATCTACGGCCAACTGCAGCAGATGCTGTGGGACCAGGGCGGCACGTTCATCCCGTTCCACACCAACCAGATCTCGGTGGTCTCGACCAAGGTGACCGGGCTGCCGGAAGCCTCGCTCGAGACGGTGCATTGGAACGAGGTGGCGTTGGCCAACTGACCGCCAGACGAGGGTCTGTGGCCTGAAGGAGCACCGATGCTGGTCCTAATCGTTCGGCGTCTCATTCTCGCCGCCCTGACGCTCGTCCTCACCAGCATCATTGCCACAATAGTGGTGCAGGCGCTGCCCGGCGACGCCTGCACCGCTTATCTCGGTCGCTACATCGAACCGGGTGCCCTTGCCCAGTGCCGGGGGCAGCTCGGCCTCGACCATCCCCTCGCAGAGCGATACCTCGACTGGGTCGCTGGTCTGGCGCGGGGCGATCTTGGAATGTCGCTCAGCACCCGGCGTCCGGCCATCGAATTGATCGGTCCGCGCGTCCAGAACAGCTTCCTGCTCGGCGGAGTCTCAGCACTGATCGGGTTGCCCCTGGCGGTCGGTCTGGGCGTCCTCGCCGCGACGAGGAGGGACCGTTTGGCGGACCTCCTCGCCTCGGGCCTCAGTATGGCGGCCATGGCGATGCCCGAATTCGTGACCGGAACGCTGCTTATCTTCGTCTTCGCGATATGGCTCGGCTTGCTGCCGGCTGTGACCCTGGTGTCGAGCAACGCAACCGTAATGGACCTGCTGCCCTACATCATCCTGCCGGTCTTGACGCTGGTGGTTGTCCTCATCGCCCACATCCTGCGGGTCACCCGCGCCAACGTCATCGACCAGCTGGAGAGCGAGCACGCCGAATTTGCCCGCCTGCGCGGCGTCGGCGGATGGCGCCTGCTGTGGCGGCACGTTCTGCCGGGCGCGCTGCCGGCAACCATCAATCTCTGCGCACTGACGCTTGCCTGGCTGCTTTGCGGAGTGGTCGTGGTCGAACGCGTGTTCAACTACCCCGGACTGGGCACGCTGATGATCGAGGCCATCAGCAACCGGGACCTGCCGGTCGTCCTCGAGGCGACGATGGTGTTCGCCGGGACCTATATCCTCGCCAATCTCGCTGCTGATCTCGCCACCATAGCGCTCGATCCGCGCCTTCGCCGGAGCGGCTCGGGATGGTGACCGCGGAACCCGGGGCAGATGCGGCAGATAGCGCATCGCATCCGCCGGCCGGGCAGCGGCGCGCCGTCCTGGCACGGCTGTTGGCCCGGCCGTCGGGGCGCATCGGGCTGGCGCTCGTGCTATTTCACATCGCTCTCGCGATGCTCTCGCCGCTCATCGTCCCCTATGACGCGGCGGCTCAGGGGCTCGACGCCTTCGACGCGCCCTCGGCAGCGCATTGGCTCGGCACCGATCAGCTCGGTCGCGACGTGCTGTCGCGCACGATGCTCGGCAGCCGCGAACTTTTGAGCGTAACTGCACAGGCCGCCGGAGCCGCCATCCTGTGGGGTGGCGCCGCAGGCATTTTGCTCGGGCTCGCCGGAGGGCTCATCGACGATCTCGCCCTCCGCGTCGTTGATGCCTTCCTCGGAATTCCGTCGCTGCTGTTCCTGCTGCTGATCGCTTTCGCTTTCCGGGGCAGCACGGAAATCGTCGTGCCGGCCTTCGGCTTTTTCTATGGCCTGCCGGTGCTGCGGATCGCCAGGGCCGCCACGCGCGGGGTGCGCGACGCCGACTATGTCACCGCCGCTCGACTGCGCGGAGAGTCCGCCTTTCACATGCTTTGGGCCGAAATCCGCCCGAACGTCGCCGACGTGATACTCGTCGAAGGGGCGATGGAATGGAGCTGGATGATCCTCGCCTTCAGCTCACTCTCTTTTCTCGGGCTCGGCGTGCAACCGCCGACGCCCGACTGGGGCCAGATGGTCGCCGATGCCCGCGGCTATCTGACGATTGCCCCGTGGGCGGCGGCCGCACCATGTGCTGCGCTGGTGAGCCTGGTGGTCGGGCTCAACTTCCTTTCCGACGCGCTCGGCAAGGCCCTCGGCATCGACGCGATCCGGGCGCCGCGATGAACGCGCCGGCGCTATCCGGGGCCGTGGCGCCCCTGCTGGACGTAGAGCGGCTGACCATCGCCGCGGTCGGACCGGACGGTAGACCGCGCCCTGTCCTGACCGACGTCGGGCTCCGTTTGCTGCCGGGCGAGGCGATCGGCATCGTCGGCGAATCCGGCTGCGGCAAGAGCACGCTCGGCCTGGCTTTGCTGGGCTATCTGAGGCCCGGTCTCACCCGCGTCGCCGGACACGTCCGTTTCGCCGGGCAGGATCTCTTCGCCCCCGATGCGCCGCTCGAGCAGATGCGCGGCCGGCAGATCGCCTTCGTGCCGCAGAACGCCGCCGCGGCCCTTACCCCCGGCATGACGATCGGCCAGCAGCTCGACGAGGCGCTTCGTTTGCACACCGGCGCCGAACGGGCGTCGCGCCGTGAAACCGCCCTGGCGCTGCTCGCCGACCTCCAGCTGACCGATCCGGCGGTGATTGTCGGCCGCTATCCGCACGAGCTTTCAGGTGGCCAACAGCAACGCTGCGTGCTCGGCCTGGCGCTGGCCGGCGATCCCAGGGTGCTCGTTCTCGACGAACCCACGACGGCGCTCGACGCCGCCACCCAGGCGGGCGTGCTCGAGGCATTGCGGCGCACCGGCGAGCGGCGCGGCATAGCAATGGTCTATATCAGCCACAATTTCGGCGTTGTCGCGCGCAATTGCGATCGTGTCGCGGTGATGTACGCTGGCGAGTTGGTCGAGACAGGTGCGACGCCTCGGCTGCTGCGCTCGCCTGCCCATCCTTACACGAGGGGCCTCTTGGCCTCGCTGCCCTCGATCCGCAGGCCCGGCCTGCCGGCGGCCATGCCGGGCACGCCGCCGGCGCCCGGCGTTGCCGGACTGGGCTGCCGCTTTGCGCCGCGCTGCCCCCACGCCGCTCCCGAGTGCGCCCGCCATCCCGAACTGTCGCAGGCAGGACCAGGCGCCTCGGTGCGCTGCCATTTCCCGGACCCTCCCGCTGCGGCAGCGGCGGCCCGCGACGGGCGGGACCGCCGTCCCGGCGAGGCGCTGCTCGAGGTGGCCGGCCTCGGCTTCACCTATGGTCAAGGGGGCTACCTCGGCCGGCTGCTCGGCCGCCCGACGGCGCGCCGGACGCTCGACGACCTGTCCTTCACCCTTCGCGCCGGCGAGACACTGGGCGTGGTGGGCGAGTCAGGTTCCGGCAAGTCGACGCTGCTCCGGCTCCTCCTCGGGCTGCAGCGGCCCGAAATCGGCTCGGCCCGGCTTGCCGATGAAGACCTGACGCTGCCGCTGGCTCGGCGCCCCCTCGAGTTGCGGCGGCAGATCCAGATCGTGTTCCAGAACCCCGGCGGCACGCTCAATCCGCGCCAAACCATTGCCGACATCATCGAGAGCCCGTTGCGGCTCTATTTCCCCGCATTGGCGGCGCAGGCGCGGCGGCGGCGGGCGATCGAGCTGCTCGACCAGGTCCGCCTTGGCGCACACCACCTCGCCCGCTATCCCGAGCAGCTATCGGGTGGGGAAAAGCAGCGGGTCGCCATCGCTCGTGCGCTCGCCGCGGAGCCGCGCCTGATCCTTTGCGATGAGGTGACCTCGGCCCTCGACGTGTCGGTCCAGGCAGCGATCCTGCAACTGCTAGACAGAGTGCAGGCGGAGACGGGCGCAGCGCTGATCCTGGTGTCGCACGATATCGCCGTCGTGCGCGCGGTCGCCGACAGGGTCGTCGTCCTCCACGAGGGGCGCATCTGCGAGGCCGGCGCCGCAGTCGAGGTCTTCGGCTCCCCCAGCCATCCCTACACCGCCACGCTGCTCGCCAACAGCTTCGACCCGGAAGCGCCCGCGCCAGAAGACCCTCTGCCCTTCGTTCCCAACCTCGCGCCTCTCTTGCCCTTAACCGGAGCCGACCCATGACCGACACACCCAACCACCTGCTTTCGGCGTTCGGCGCGACGGGGCAGTTCTTCAGGGGGAACCTGCATTGCCATTCAACCGCCTCGGACGGCGCGCTCTCGCCCGAAGAGGTCTGCCGGCGCTATCGCGAGCAAGGCTACGATTTCATCTGCCTCTCCGACCATTTCTGGAAGGACTACGACTTCCCGATTACCGACACGACGGCGTTTCGCACCAACAGCTTCACCACTATTCTCGGTGCCGAGGTGCATACGCCGGCCATGTCGACCGGCGACCTCTGGCACATCCTCGCGGTGGGGCTGCCCGCCGATTTCGCCCCTACCCCGCCGGATGAAACCGGCACGCAACTGGCGGACCGCTGCCGCGCCGCCGGCGCTTTCGTCGCCATCGCCCATCCGCAGTGGTACGGCCTCACGGTCGAAGACGCTCAGTCGATCGGCAGCGCGCACGCCATCGAGGTCTATAACCACGCGAGCGAAGTGAGCACGGCGCGCGGCGATGGCGCCTACCTGCTCGACCTTCTCCTCAATGCCGGCCGAACCATCGACGCGATCGCATGCGACGACGCGCACTTCGCCATGCCCGGCGATCCGAACCAGGATGCCTTCGGCGGCTGGGTGATGGTCAAGGCGACGGCGAACCAGCCCGACCTGCTGCTCGAAGCGCTGAAGCGCGGCGACTACTATTCCTCACAGGGTCCGGTGATCGAGGCCATCCGCCTCGAAGGCGACGAACTGATCGTCGAGTGCGGCGAGCCTTGCGATATCATCGCCGTCGGCTATGGCTACAGGACACAGCGCGTCCCCGGCACCGGCCATCTCGCCGGGCGGTTGCCGCTCGGCACGTTCAAGGACGGCTGGGTGCGGGTTGTCGTACGCAACGCCGCCGGTCGCCGCGCCTGGACCAATCCCATGTGGCGAAGCGCGCCTGGCGCTCAGCTCGTCGCCAACTCGTTCTAGAACGGCGAGCCTGCCAGCCTGCGTTGGGCGAGGCAGGCTGCGTGGCCTGTCATGTGCGCGACATCGAACCGGCCTCTAGCTGTCAGCTGGTATGCCGGTGGAGCGGGACGAGCCGTGGAGCTAGTCGGGATCGATGTCGGGGGCTCGACCATCAAGCTCGCCCGGGTGAACGTCGACAATGGCGTCATTGCCGACCGAATCCTGAGCGCCCCCACGCCGCCCTTGCCTTCGCTGGCCAATGTAGTGGATGCCATCGGCTCGCTGTGTTCGTCGCTGCCGCCCCTCGACAAGGGGCAACGGTTCGGCGTGGCGCTGCCAGCGATCATCGACGCCGGCCAGCGCTCGATCGGCGTGGGACTGGCACCAGACTGGCACAGCACGGAAGTACTGCCTTTGCTGCGGGCGCGTATCGGTCAGGAGGCGGTGCTCCTCAACGACGCGGACGCCGCGGGGCTCGCGGAAATGCGTTTCGGCTATGCGGCGGAGAGCGCCGGCACCGTCATTGTGCTGACCCTTGGCACCTTTATCGGCAGCGCGCTGTTCCACGCCGGCCGCTTGATCCCGAACGTTGAGCTGGGGCAGCTCGAAGTAGGCGGTCGTTCAGTCGAAGGTCGGCTTGGCGGCAAGGCGAAGCTCGAGCGCAAGATTGGCTGGCCCGCCTGGGCTGACGAATTCAACCTGTATCTCGACCGCCTCGATGCCTGGTTCTCGCCCAGCCTCATCGTGCTGGCCGGCGGAATGACGCGCCAGGCGACAGCCTTTGCGCCATTGCTCCACCCCCGCTGCCCGCTGCGGATTTCGCGCTTCGCGGACGCCGCCGGGGTGGTCGGCGCGGCGCTCCACGCCGCGAACAGCGAACCAGTCCGCTTTAGCGCTGCTCTCGGTCGATGACCGCATCCAGGCTTCGCCGGTAGCTTTCCTCCGCCGGGCCATGGGCCGAAAACAGCAGCAGGAACAGGGCATGAACGATGGCGAGCGCGGCGACGGACGAGGCCGTAGGCTCGACCCGATAGGCCGAGTCATGTGCAACGACCGGCAGCACGACATCGGCCAGGTCGAACAGCGGGGAAGCGCCGATCCCCACCACCGCTATGACGCTTGCTCCGCGCTGCCGAGCAAGTCGCGCCGCCCGCAGAACCTCGATGGTCCTGCCCGAGTGCGAAAAGACCAGGAGCACATCGGCGTCCTCGAGCAGCGCCGCAGCCATCGCCTGCGAATGGGAGTCCGGATCGAAGACGGCGCGGACGCCGAGCTTGCGCAGCTTGATCGCGGTCTCGGCGGCCAACACGGCGGACGACGCGATACCCGCGAGGACCACTTGCCTTGCGGCACGGATCAGACGGGCTGCTTCTTCGAGATCGGCGGCGGGTAGCGCACTTTCGGTCTCCGCCAATGCCTGCAGATCGGCGCCGAACGCATCCCTGATGGCTCGCTGCCCGGCGGAGATCGCCTTCGATGCGGAGGGGTCGCCACCCTCCGGGCGCGGCTCCGTCATCTGCTGGGCCACTGCGTCACGCGCCAGGGCGAAACGCAACTCCGAGTAGCCGCGCATTCCCAGGCTCTTGCAGAGCGTCGAAACGGAGCCGCTGGAGACGCCCGCCAGCCGCGCAACCTCAGTAATGGAATAGCCGCTTGCCACGTCGTAGGTTTCCAGCAGGAACGTGGCGACCTTCTGCTGAGCCAGGTTTGCGGACCGCGTCAGCCCCGCAAGCCGCACGCGCAACGGTATCTCGGACCTGTCGACGGTCGCCGCTATCTCGTCCGGTGGGCCATCCATGCCGTATTCACCTATGCAAGGCCTGCGGGTCACTCACGGTTGCGACGGCATTATGTCGGCCCCGAGCATCGATGGTATGCGCGTGACGATATCGGGCCTCGGCCCGCTGATCTAGAGCCGTGTCGTCACCCGGCTCAGCCATTCTGGCGATGCGGCAACGAGCAGCGTCTAGATCTGCTTGTCGAGGCCGAAGAGAACCAGCACGGCAACCGCGACAAGGACAGCGCCGAGCGCCATCCTACCGGCCTTGCCAGCGCGCATCAGGCGATCGCGACGAAAGGTTCAGGGCCGGCCGGCGGCCGGGCAACGGCCGCAACTGCAGCCGTCAGGAGGAGGTTCGTCAGACGGACGGGAAAGGTTGCCCCGATCCGGCAATTGAGGTCGTCGGGAGCACATCAAGTGATGAACCGGCAGCCACGCCTGCGCCCGCACCCGCGATCAGTTCGGCCACGTCGCCAAAGACGCCCGGGCAGTGCTACCGCCCGGGATGTTTCTGGAACTACGCCTGCACGTGCCACGTCTCCAGCGGCGTGTGGCGGCTCAAATTCTCGAAGCCGTCCTTGGTGACGGTATAGAGGTCGCCAACGTTGCAGCCCGCCACCATCGGCTCGACCCACTGGGCGTGCAGCACGAAGACCATCCCCTCTTCGAGGCGGTCGTAGTTGCTCGAGACCACGTTGAAGGCGTTCTGCGACCCGGCCATGCCAATGGCATGGCCAAGGTTCGGGTTATGCGGCCCGGGCGTCGTCGGATAGACGTGGTCCAGCGTCCGGCCCTGCGCCTCCCAGTCGATATCTCGGACGGACTGCCGCGGGATGAGGCGGGCGCCGCCATCCTCCGCCGGCTCCCAGTTGTAGGGCATGGTCCTGGCCTCGGGCGAGCTCAGCAGGCCACGCTCGATATAGGGCTCGAACGCGGCATTGTTGATGTCGCGCATCAGCGCGCCCGGCCTGATGAGCTTTTCAGCCCGCTTCACCCCTTCGGCGCACATGGCCAGCACCTCTTCCTGGTGCGGTGTGATGTCGCCGACGGCAATCATCCGCGCCGTCTGGGCCGTATAGCCCCGATAGGTGACGTTGGAAATGTAGAGATTGATCAGGTCGCCGGGCCGCACGACGTGGCCATAGGGCTTGCCGGTATGGGTGCCCCATTCGTTGATGCCGATCTGATAGCCGTCGCCGGTCTCGCCGCCGCGGGCCAGTTGCGCATAGGTGAACGCGGCATAGATCTCGGCATCCGTCACCCCCGGTCTTGTGACATGATAGGCCGCCTGCATGCCGATCGAGGCGAGCTGCGCCGCGGCGCGGAACATCTCGATCTCGCGCGGCGAATGAACGCGCTGCGTCCGGTCGAGGATCGGATTGTCGGCGACGAACTTGGCGCGCGGCAGCATCGGCTCCAGCAGCGCCCAGAAGGCCAGCGAGTTGTGGTCGCCGATGCGGCCCACCTGCCCCGTCTCGAAGCCCATCGAGCGCAACAGCTCGGCGCATTTTTCCGCCGTCTTGACCACGGAGGAGCCGGGCCGATCGGCGTATTCGCGGCCGATGGCGCCGATCTGCCAGATGTCTTCGACCAGCATCGGCTCGCCGCCCGGCGGCAGGATCACCGACTGGGTAAAGAATGACAGCAGTGTCAGCGGCTTATCGGTGTCGGTGGGAATGATCAGCACCCCCTCGCGCATCCAGTCGCAGAGGTAGCGCAGATAGGCGTTTGAGGCGTGGAACCAGCCGACCATGCCGGTGTGGACGACCACCACGTCGTGCCCGGCGAGCACGGCCTCACGGCGCAGCCTGCGCAGCCGTTCCTCATATTCGGCCCGCGGCAGGGGCGGCGGCGCGACGAAATCGAAATCGGGCTCGAAGCCATCGAGCAGCGCTTCGGCGGAACGGCGCGCAGAGGATGTAGACATGGATCGCCTCGCTTTATTCGTTGTACCCGTCCGGACCAGCTGAGCCCGGCTCGGTCAGCGACCTGCAAGTCACATGCCAAGGCCCCGGCAGCTCGAACGAAATCCATGTATCACAATGATTTATCACACATAACTCATTTTCGAATGTTTGTCCGAATTTATATGCGCTACTATCTGTGAATATGTCTTCGGATATAAAGTTGCACAAAGAATCATCTTGAGGTGCTAGATGAAGGCAAATTCGAGACAAGGGCACCCGATGCGCAGCCGTATTAAGCGAGTCCAGAAGCCCGGCCCCGCCGCCGGCAGTGCTGGCGACACGGCGGAGAGCGACGACGTCGACGATCGCATTTGCGCCACCCTGGCGGCGGCAATCAGCCAGGGCGCGCTGAAGCCGGGCGCCAAGATCCTCGAGGACTCGATCGCCGAGCACTTCGCCGTCAGCCGCACCGTGGTGCGCGGCGCCCTCGGCATCCTGCAGCGCGATCACCTGCTGGAGCGCAAGCGCAATCGCGGCACCTTCGTCGCCGAGCCCTCGGTCGAGGAAGCCCGGCAGTTGTTCGATGCTCGCCGGGCGCTGGAGCACACCCTGCTCGAAATGATGGTGCCGCAGGCAACGCCCGAGGCGCTCGACCGCCTCGACGCGATCTGCCAGGAGGAAAAGCGCATCCACGCCGGCACGGACGAGCCGACCAAGACCAGCCTCTCCGGCCAGTTCCATATCGAACTGGCCAAGCTGAGCGGCAATGGCGTGCTTACCGAGTTGCTCGGCAAGGTGGTGGCGCGGCTGTCGCTGGTGATGGCCCGCTACGAGGACCAGCACCGGGACGAATGCGGCGCCGACCATCACCTGGCGATCGTCGCCGCCATCCGGCGCAAGGATCTC
>Ga0209233_1000474_pt1 | contig 24973 bp, 25 predicted proteins | sample AraplaCL_Cvi_mCL_FD_184269 | JGI IMG/M metagenome (GOLD analysis project Ga0209233, IMG submission 184269) | Arabidopsis root microbial communities from the University of North Carolina, USA - plate scrape CL_Cvi_mCL (SPAdes) (version 2) | ecosystem: Host-associated > Plants > Roots > Endosphere...
GGGCGAAAACCTGCGCGAAGCGTTCTATCTGTGGCTGCTGCGCCGCACCGGCGTCAGCGTGGAGCAGTTGCAGGTGCATCGTCATCTGCCCGCGCTGGGCGTGCCCGGCCTGATCGTGCACGACCTCGACGACGACGACGTGCCATGGGGCGAGGGCGAGCGTTATGCCCAGTACTGGCCGGGCGCGCGGCTGTTCACCACGCAGGGACTCGGCCATCGGCGCGTGCTCGATGCGCCCGAGGTGATCGAGGCAGCGCTGGCGTTCGTTCGTGGCGAAGAAGTGGGTACGCGGGTGGTCGGCAGCCCGAATCTGTCGCTCTGCGTGTAGGTTTCCCTAAGGAATATTGCTGTCATCCCGGCGAAGGCCGGGATGACACATCGGAAGGCCCAAAACTCCGCACTCCCCGGCGATCCACTAGAATCGTGAAGTTCAAGCACACGATGTCGGAGTTGCCATGAGTTCCCCCGCCAAGCACGTCCCCGCCGGCGCCACGCAGGCTGAAGCCACGCCGCTGCGTTTCGTTACCGCCGCCAGCCTGTTCGATGGCCACGACGCGGCGATCAACATCATGCGTCGCATCATCCAGTCGCAGGGCGCGGAGGTGATCCACCTCGGCCACAACCGCTCGGTGGAAGATGTGGTGCGTGCCGCGCTGCAGGAAGACGCCGACGCGATCGCGCTGTCGTCCTACCAGGGCGGCCACGTCGAGTACTTCAAGTACATGGTGGACATGCTGCGCGAGCGCGGCGCCGGTCATATCCGCGTGTTCGGCGGTGGCGGCGGCACCATCACACCGGAAGAGATCAAGGAGCTGCAGGCCTACGGCGTCGAACGCATCTACCACCCGAACGACGGCATGAAGCTCGGCCTCACCGAGATGATCGAGGACGTGATGCATCGCGCCGGTTCGGCCGCGACCAAGCGCGCCGAGGCTGAAACCACGGCGGTGCCCAAGGTCGACATCGACGACGAAATCTCGATCGGCCACATGCTCTCGGCGATCGAGGAAGGCAAGCTCAGCGACGCCGAACTCGAACACCAGCGCAAGCAGTGGAAGCTCGCCGGCAAGCACACGCCCGTGCTCGGCCTCACCGGCACCGGCGGCGCCGGCAAGTCGTCGGTGGTGGACGAATTGCTGCTGCGCTTCCTGCACGCGTTCCCGCAGATGCGCATCGCCGTGCTCGCGGTCGATCCCACGCGTCGCCGCTCCGGTGGCGCGCTGCTCGGCGACCGCATCCGCATGAATTCGCTGCGCAGCCATCGCGTCTACATGCGTTCGATGGCCACGCGTCGCCAGCACGCCGCCACCAGCATCGTGCTGCACGACTGCATCGATTTCCTCAAGAGCCAGCCGTACGACCTCGTCATCGTCGAGACCGCCGGCATCGGCCAGAGCGATTCGGAGATCGTCGACCTGGTCGATTTCCCGGTCTACGTGATGACCAGCGAATACGGCGCCGCCAGCCAGCTCGAGAAGATCGACATGATCGACTACGCCGAGCTCGTCGTGCTCAACAAGTTCGACAAGCGTGGCGCCGAAGACGCGCTGCGCGACGTGCGCAAGCAGTGGAAGCGCAACCGCACCGCCTTCACCCTGAAAGACGAAGACGTGCCGGTGTATCCCACCATCGCCAGCCAGTTCAACGATCCGGGCGTCACCTGGATGTTCTCGAACCTGTGCCGCCTGATGCGCGACAAGCTCAAGCTGCCAGAAGAGAAATGGTCGCCGCAGCTCGACACCACCCTGAAGTCGCCGCGCGCCACCGTGCTGATTCCCGGCAGTCGCGTGCGTTACCTCGCCGAGATCGCCGAGCAGGGCCGCAGCATCAACAGCGGCATCGAGCACCAGGCCGTCTACGCCAGCAAGGCGCAGCATTACTACGAGGCGTTGAAGGAGCTTGGCGACGACAAGCTGCCGCGCGCACTCGATCTGTATCACAGCGCCGACCTGCACGCCGAGGGCGACCGCTCGCTGATCACCTTGCGCCAACGCTACAACGCCGCGTTGAAAGAACTCAGCCACGAAGCCATCCATCAGCTGCGTGAGTGGCCGGCGCTGTACAAGTCGGTCACCGCCGATGTCAACGAATACAAGGTGCGCGACAAGGTCATCCGCGTCGAGAACTACCGCGACTCGCTCAGCCACCAGAAGATTCCGAAGGTGGCGCCGCCGAAGTCGAAGGATTGGGGCGAGCTGGTCAGCTTCCTCGGCCGCGAGAACCTGCCGGGCCATTACCCGTACACCGGCGGTGTGTATCCGTACCGCCGCAGCGGCGAGGATCCCACCCGCATGTTCGCCGGCGAGGGCACGCCCGAGCGCACCAACCGCCGTTTCCATTACCTCAGCCAGGGTGGCGCCGCCACGCGTCTGTCCACCGCGTTCGACTCGGTCACGCTGTACGGCGAAGACCCCGCGCCGCGCCCGGACATCTTCGGCAAGATCGGCAACTCCGGCGTCAACATCGCCACCCTGGACGACATGAAGAAGCTGTACTCCGGCTTCGACCTCAGCGCGCCCAGCACCTCCGTCTCCATGACCATCAACGGCCCCGCGCCGATGATCCTGGCGATGTTCATGAACACCGCGATCGACCAGAACGTCGAGAAGTACCTGCGCGAAGACGACGCCCGTTGGGCCGCCGCCGAGAAGCACATCGCCGAGCTGTACAAGGACGTGCCGCGTCCGCAGTACCACGGCGAACTGCCCAAGGGTAACGAAGGGCTGGGCCTGGGCTTGCTCGGCGTCTCCGGCGACGAGCTGGTGGATGCCGAAACCTACGCGCGCATCAAGACGGAAACCCTGCAGGCGGTGCGCGGCACCGTGCAGGCCGACATCTTCAAGGAAGACCAGGCGCAGAACACCTGCATCTTCAGCACCGAATTCGCGCTGCGCATGATGGGCGACATCCAGCAGTATTTCGTCGACCACAAGGTGCGCAACTTCTACTCGGTGTCGATCTCCGGTTATCACATCGCCGAAGCGGGCGCGAACCCGATCAGCCAGCTCGCCTTCACCCTGAGCAACGGCTTCACCATCGTCGAGTACTACCTCGCGCGCGGCATGAGCGTGGACGACTTCGCGCCCAACCTCAGCTTCTTCTTCTCCAACGGCATGGACCCGGAGTACACCGTCATCGGCCGCGTCGCCCGCCGCATCTGGGCGCGCGCCATGCGCGAGCGCTATGGCGCCAGCGCACGCAGCCAGATGATGAAGTACCACATCCAGACCTCCGGCCGTTCGCTGCATGCGCAGGAGATCCAGTTCAACGACATCCGCACCACGCTGCAGGCGATGTACGCGCTGTTCGACAACTGCAACAGCCTGCACACCAACGCCTACGACGAAGCCATCACCACGCCCACCGAAGAAAGCGTGCGCCGCGCGGTGGCAATCCAGATGATCATCAACAAGGAACTCGGCCTCAACTTCAACGAGAACCCGTGGCAGGGCAGCTACGTCGTCGACGTGCTCACCGACCTGGTGGAAGAAGCCGTGTACAAGGAGTTCGAGGCGATCAGCGAGCGCGGTGGCGTGCTCGGCGCGATGGACACCATGTACCAGCGCGGCAAGATCCAGGAAGAGTCGATGTATTACGAGCACAAGAAGCACGACGGCTCGCTGCCGCTGATCGGCGTCAACACCTTCCTGCCGAAGGATCATGGTGGGGAGATTGCGACCGAGATCGAACTGATCCGTTCCACCGAAGAAGAGAAGGGCCAGCAGATCGCCAACGTGAAGCGCTACGGCGAGGCGCGCAATGCACTGGCCTCAGACAGCCTCAAGGTGCTGCAGGTGACGGCGCGGGATCGGCGCAATGTGTTCGAGCAGCTGATCGAAGCGGTGAAGTACAACTCGCTCGGGCAGATCAGTCATGCGTTGTATGACGTGGGTGGGGAGTATCGGCGGAATATGTAATTTCTGGCGATGTGGCTGATGGTTACGGCCGCAATGTAGGCGTCAATATCCTCGAGCGTGTCGGTATGCGCAGAAGTAGGCAGACTGGCTCATCGCCGTATATGCCGCGATTTGCCAGCTATTTTTAACGCGAGGCATGCCTGTAGGGTTCTGGCGAGTTTCGGCTTCTTCGGCCAGATGTTCCGCGACGGCTGCGGCACCACCACTGTCGAGAAGTTTATTCATACGATGGCCGATATCAGCTATGAGTCGGCTCGCCTGAGAGGTATAGAGTTTATTGAGCTCCAAAACTCGAAAATGCTCTTTAACGCGGGCAAACTTGATTTCGTCCCAGTGTTCAGGCGACTCGACCGTAAATTTTAGGCTTGGCGGATTTCCTGGCACGACGTCGGCTTTTAACCATACGCCGTCCTCCACGTCGTCGAAATATGGATGAAGCAATTGAAGCTCCGCGACGGCAGCTTGTATTGTTCCTTTGATCTTATTGCAATCGCCGCAGTTAGGTACAAGGTTTGCCGGAGTTACCGCCAAGGCGGGATGATCATCCTTTGGTAGGTAATGATCGAGTGTGGATACTGGCCGCTGATAGCATGAAGGACACATTCCGAACGGTGCTGCAACAAGTAACGTGTCGTAATAAGTGGACCGAAGGTAGGAACCTTTGCGAACAAAAGTTCCGTTGTAGAGTTTCTTCATCTCGGCTTGATTGACGAGTCCTCCTACATCAGTAGCGGCTACTGTTAGAAAAAGCTCAGCAATTGGCCCGCGATGAAGATAATTAGCTTCGGCACTTTCGATTAGATGTACTGCATTCCACAAGCGCAGTACTAAATCTGGATCCGTTAAGATTTTGGTGCACGCTTCGATTACGGGTCTCACGGATGCATTTGGTAAGGGCAGTGATCGCATCCTAGTTATTCTCCGGATTCAGTATGCTGCTCAGCAGTCAGTCCACGCGCGATTGCGCGTGCCTCCGTCCCAAGCTGATTGTCGAAGCGGTTTAGTACGGTTTGATAGTCTCCATTCGAGTTGAGAACGGCATCGTTTATCAGTTTGTGAAATCCCGATGCCGTTACTTCAAGGCCGAAAACCTCGCGTGTGAGGGAGCCGACGTTCTCACCGAACGTTTCGAATTGTGGACGCTCTGCAACGGCTATAGGCCCGGAACGACGAATCACCCAAGCACACGAGCGAGGTACTTCTTGCAGTACGACGGGCGAATGAGTTGCGATGATCGCCAAACCGTTTCGCTTAGTGAGAAGATCCGAAAGTGAGCGTATAAGGGCTGCGAGCAACGGGGGATGAAGATGACCTTCGGGCTCATCGATGAGCACAATGGTTCTCTCATCCACAAGTTCAACGAGTCGCGTTATCGTAAGTAGCACAATGGCATGACCAGAGCTTAGTAACCCAAAGAACGCTTCACTTTTCTCGCGCCAATCGATGTCACTTAAATCGGCCAAAGCCTTGACTTGAGCCTCTTCGAATAAGGGGTCACTTTCCAGTACAGCTATTGCGTCGATCCAGCGACGTCGGCGTAACCCTGAACGGCAGGAATCAAAACTTTTACTGAAGAGGCGAGCGCCGCCTTTGGTTGTTTGTCCGCTGCGATTTGTAACCGAGCCTTCGCCGATTAAACTGACTTGCGCGGCTTTAAATTTCGATAATGAAGGGCGTGGAAGCTCAAAGTCATCAAAGGCGCTGAACGATACATAGACAAGGCCGGCGAACGCCCATTGCTCCACAGAATCGCTGTCGCGCATGGTAAGAGTGCCAATGGGGTTTGGCTCGCCATCAGGGTCCAAGATCGATCGAGCGAGCGCCTGTAAAAAACGAGTCTTCCCGGCACCATTTCTTCCAATTAGAACATGTACGTTCGTTGGAGGTTGTTGCTCAGGGATAACGTGAAATTCAAGCGTGGGTCCGGGAACGTTCGGCTTCGGATCCCTGAAAATAAAGTCGAAATGAAATGGGGTCAAGCTAAGATTGCCATGTGCGAGGCGATTCAACTTGCCAATGACACTTGAGTAGGAAACAAACCTAAGAAGTGATTCATTCATCACTAGTTCGTTGCGATAGAAATTAAAAATTTCAAGATCGTAAGCGCAATCTCTTAATGCCATAAGAATTTGTTCGCTGATTTCTTCAGGGAGTGTCTGAAGAGTTTCGTAGTATGTTTCATCTTGGCCAAGAGAAAAGTAATGTTCTTCTAGCGTGTTAAAAAAGTGCGAAATGGTCGGGGCTCGAACTCCTGGAGCGATTGAACCCCCCGGCTCAAGGCCAGCCTGGCCAATTTTGACGTCGCCAATATCAATGCGTTGACCGCTCTCATCGAATACGGCTAACTGGAATTGGGTGCGGAATTTACCCCAGTCGTCCCATCTATCTTCAATAAGATACGCGCCGTACGAACCGGCAGGATGGTTTATTATTGAAGAATTGGTGACTTTAAATTCCATAAACAAACACCTGCCATTTATTCGGATAACTTAATACATTGCACGTCATCGTTCGCATGAAGATTTACTATCGAGTTGCCACGGTATGTTTCTGATCAACAAATAGGTCTTGTTCAATCTGACACCACTACTGCTAAATCTTCAGTTCAGCCTGCTCTTCACCGGGCTTGTGGTCATGCACTTTGACCACGGCGCGTTGGATCTTGAGTTGACCGCCACTCTTGGTCTGAGTCACTCGAACGTTGCAGATGAGGATGTCGCCCTTTCGGAACGCTTCGCCGCGGTCGATGCGAGCGATGAAGTCCTCATCCTCCATTGCGAAACGGAGTGAAGACTCGCCGTCCCACATGATCCATTTATTGCGCTCCTTGAAACTAGGTACCTCGATGACGAGCCCCATTTTTACGGTTTGCTCGACCACGGGCGTCTCGTCCGCGATCGGGTGAAAGAAAAGTGCTTCATTATTTGTGGCCTGCGCGACCTGTTCGCCCTCAGAGGTGATTTCGATCTTGCTCACACCAGGCTTGGAGAGAGCCTCGCCGATGAATACCCCAGCGGCCTTCGCTGTCTTTTCGTCGAGAGTAATTTGTAGCGACTCGATGTTCACTTGGGTCACGTTGCCGTTGTTGTTTGTGACGTGTACGGAACGGTCATCCCTGTGCTCAACTTTCGACGGCGCCTCACCCTTGAGGAACACGAACAGCTCAAGCGACTCCTTGACCGCAGTAACCACGCTGCCGACGTCGGGTGTGATTGCCAAGACGGTGGTGCCGATGCCGGTCACGTGAAAGATCAGGTCCGTCATGAAAGACCCGCGTTGGAACGCGTTGACCTCGGCACGTATCTCGATGTCTTCGCCGTATACCCGGTGAGTGGCGGCGACGACATAGTCCGAGAAGGCGACCATGTTCTTGGCGACGTCGTAAACGTTCATTGTGCCGTCGTCGACGGATGGCCCCTGATAACGCAGCAAAATGCTCATGCCGCGCTCCTCATCGTGTTGTTGCGTAACCTGCATCCTGCTTCTCCTTGGTATCACTTATTGCGACAGTCCCTGTATTCCGCGAAACAGGGATCAGGGTGTGCTTTCGCCTTTTTGTCGAGTTCCTCGACAGATTGGATAAGTTGAGCATCCCCAGAAATGATCTTTGGTGCGTCTATTTTCACGTCGCAGCATCGTTCCTCCACATTTGGGGCACGGCGGCGTAGCTGGCCATTCGGCAGCAGATTCGAGCGTTGTGGCAGCACGTTCCGTCTTGACTGTCTGTGTGTCGCGCACCATCGCAAGCAACGCCTCACCATGGATCAGCTCAATCGGTTTGCCTTGTGCAAAGCGTTTCGCGTCCGCGGTGTAGTCACCTACGGCAACGATCTTGACCGCAGCGGCACCGTGATGTGCCAGCAGACCAAACATCTCCCGCACGACCTTGACGTCGACACGCTGTGTCTTCCATTGCTTGCACTGCACGAGCGTGGTCTTGCCACTCTTACGCAGAATTAGATCGATGCCGCCATCCGCGCCACCGAGCCCGGTTTCCTGGATCGTGTACCCCCGGCGACGAAATGCTTCGCCTACCAGCATTTCGAATTCACGCCAGCTCATGGCGCGCAGACTGTCGAGTCCGGTCTGCCTTTCCAGTAGATGCCTACGTCGGCGGCTGCCCATGAACGAAGCGAGCGCACCTATCCAGCACAGAATCAGTGCAATCCATGCAAACGGAGCATAGGCCCCAGCTGAAAGTTGTCTGCCCATGGCCTGCCAGACGGGATTGTTCACCGTCGACATGTACGAGCCTATGCCGTAGCGAATCGCTACATAGGCCACGATGCCCAGCACGAAACCGATGGGCCAAGGCATCGAAGCCAGTAGCTCAATGCCGCCTTCCTTGCGCTTTGCCATTGCTCCCCCTGAGTCAAAACGGCACTCCGCGCACCATACCGCGAAACCTTGCGATGAGCGATGAAACGCAAGCGGGAACCGGGACGGAGGAAGTTAAATGCCCGAAAGGGCTCTGACCTGCTTTGATTGAAGCAGGCAACGACGATACGCGAGCGGAGCGGGGTCAACCGGGCTATCGTGCCGTCCTGATCACGAAGAAACATCATGACGAAAAGCTACGACCCACCGCTGACCACGAACCCGCATGCTCCCCTCTACCGCGTCGACAAAGCGATCAGGGCAGCCCAGCAACGGCTGGACGCCGCCATCGACGCGAAGCGGCATCACACCAGCCAGAATCTGGCCCATGAAGTGATCAAAGAGGCTCGCGAAGGACTCAAAAAGTCCGAACAGTTGCGTGTACTCAAGATCAAGGAACTCGCGCAGATAGCGGCGGAGACCGAGGCGGCTGGAAAATATCGGAACGGGCTCTGACCCGCTTTGATTCAAGCGGGTAACGACGATATACGAGCGGAGCGGCGGGACGTTCAAATTGTCCCTGACACCTTTTCGTTTTTTCGGTCGATCATCGCGCTACCAGCCGCGGCCTGAAGCGGCTGACATGCGCGGCCTCGACCCCTGTGAACGCGTCATCGGGCGTGGGCTCTGTCACCACGTGGCCGGGATGCGGCCGCCGATGCACCTCGGCCATGAAGCGATAACCGAGGGTATGCACGGTGGCGATGTAACGCGGATGGAGTGCCGAGTCGCCCAGGGCATGACAAAAAGGTGTCAGGGACAATTTCTGGCATTCGGCCAGAAGCAGCGGGATGAACTCCGGCCCGTTGTCCCGGTGCGGCTTGGCCGGACAGTCGCGTCAGTTGCCTTCATCGAGACGGCTGAGTCCGAACACCAGAGCCTCGCACCGTGGGTCTTCTGTGACGCTCAGATTGTCCCCGACATTCTTTCCGGTGCCCCGCCTTTGCTCGCCTAAAGGTGTGTATGGATGCCGTTGGTTGCCGGCTGGCGTGAAAGCGGCGAGTGCGCATCGTCGGTCAGTTGCATCGCGAAGTGGTCGAGCGCGCCCAGATAACTGTTGTTGTCCAGTGCCTTGGCGTCGAACGAACAGCTTGCGCGCGGCGGCTTGCCCAGCCGCGCCTGCATGTCTTCGAAGGTGCTTGCGGCACCGCTGCCGCCCATCGTGCAGAAGAACGCCACCGCAGGCAGGCTCGGCCCGTAGTCCTCGAGAAACCGGCGCATGGGGGCCGCGGCGCGCCCTCCCCAGACTGGTGTTCCGAGCACGATCAGATCATAGCTATCCAGGGGCGCCGCGATCGGGGCGATGGGTGGCAAGGTATTGAGCAGGCGATCGAGCACTGCCCGCCAGGGGGACACGCGACCATGCGCCCGCTTGTCCTGGATCACCACCTCGTCCGTACCCAGGCGCCGGGCCAGGGCGTGGCCCACGCGCGCGGTCGTGCCGCTGCGGCTGTAGTAGACGACGAGCGTGCGGTTGGCGGGTGCCATGGCTTGTCCTCTCCGCCCGGCGAGGTGGTCGTGGACTCCATGTTGGGATTGCGGCGCGCGGTGGTATTGATGCAGGTCAAGAGGGAAACAAAAAATGAAAAAAGGTGTCAGGGACAATTTCTGACAGCGGAATGGCTTCGGGGATGAGGGAGAGGCGCGGCACGCGCTGATCGTCGCGGGAAGGGCGCTGCATGATCCTGTCGGACATGGCCCGACTTCCACGCTTCGATCTCGCCGGTGTCCCGCAGCACGTGGTGCAGCGGGGCAACAATCGTCTGCCGTGTTTTCTGGACGATGAGGATCGCCAGCGTTACCTGCAGTGCCTGCGACAAGCATTGCTGCGGTTCGGCTGCAGGCTGCATGCCTATGTATTGATGAGTAACCATGTGCACTTGCTGCTGACGCCTGACGAGGCGGGTGGGGTATCGCGGCTGATGCACACTTTTGCGCGCAACTACGTCGGCTCGTTCAATGGTCGGCACGGGCGCACGGGGACGCTGTGGGAAGGGCGCTACAAAGCTTGCCTAGTGGACTCGGGGCGCTATTTCCTGACCTGCAGTCGTTACATCGAACTCAATCCGGTTCGTGCCTGGATGGTGGCGCAGCCCGACGAGCACCCGTGGTCGAGCTACGGTGCCAACGCGAACGGGCGAACGAATCCGCTGCTCACTCCGCACCCTGAATACCTTCGGCTTGGCACTGACCCGGCAAGTCGCGCCTCGGCGTATCGGGCGTTGTTCGCCGAGGTGTTGCCCGGCGAACTTGTCGAAGATATCCGTATCCACTTGCAGCAGCAGAAGGTGCTTGGGACGGATCGGTTCCGGTCGTGGGTTGAAGCGAGGACAGGCCGATTCGCCATGGTGCGGCCGCTCGGCCGTCCGCCGGGACGTTCAAATTGTCCCTGACACCTTTTGCCCCTTTTGCCCGGCCGCATCAGGTCACCCGAATCAAAACCCCACCGGCCGCTCCCCAGCCACCGCCACCTTCGCTTCCAGCGCTCGGCCAACACGGCCCAGCGTGCCTTCGTCGAACAGCCGGCCGATCAGGGTCACGCCGTAGGGCACGCGGTGCGGCTTGGCCAGCTTCGGCAGCGGGTGTTTCGGGTCGGGTGCCCAGTCGCTGCGTACCTGGCTCACTTCCACGAAGCCGGTACGCAGGGTGAGCGAGGGCTGGCCGGACATGTTGGAGATCACCATCATCTCGTCGCGCAGCGAGGGCACCAACAGCAGGTCCACCTCGGCCATCACGCGCTCCATTTCCCTGGCCACCTTGCGGCGCAGGCGGTCGGCCTGCACGAAGTCCACGGCGGAGAGGAAGCGCGCTTCGCGGAACAGGTTGGGCCAGGCATCCGGGGTCTGCGTGCGCATCTGGTCGGCGGCGCCGGAGAGCGTGAGTTCCTCGAAGGCCGCCGCGGCCTCGGCGAACAGCAGCAGGTTGAGGTCGTCGTACGGCCAGTCGGGCAGCGTCACTTCGGTGGGCACCAGGCCGAGCGCGCGCAGCTGGTCGAGCGCGGCGCGGTCCAGCTCGGTGGCCGACGCTCCCTTCATCCAGCCGGGGAAGTAGCCGACCTTCAGACCCTTGATGGATGCCGCCGCGTCGTAATCCAGGTGCGCGGCCACGCTGGCGCTGTCGCCCGGGTCGGTGCCGCGGATGGCGTCGAGTACCAGCAGGGTGTCTTCCACCGAGCGGGCGATGGGGCCGAGCTTGTCCATCGTCCAGCACAAGGTCATGGCGCCGGTGCGCGGCACGCGGCCGTAGGTGGGGCGCAGGCCGGTGGTGCCGCAGCGCATGCACGGGCTGATGATGCTGCCCTGGGTTTCGCTGCCGATGGCGAACGCCACCAGGCCGGCCGCGGTGGCCGAGGCCGGGCCGGCGCTGGAGCCGGAGGCGCCTTCCTGCAGCAGCCACGGGTTCATGGTCTGGCCGCCGAACCAGATGTCGTTGAGCGCCAGCGCGCCCAGGCTCAGCTTGGCCACCAGCACGGCGCCGGCCTCGTTGAGCTTGCGGGTGACCGCGCCGTCGTCCTTCGGCACGCGGTGGCGGAATGGCTCGGCGCCGTAGGTGGTGGCGATGCCGGCGGTGTCGAGCAGGTCCTTCGCGCCCCACGGGATGCCGTGCAGCGGGCCGCGGTAGTGGCCGGCGGCGATCTCCTTGTCGGCCTGCGCGGCCTGCGCCAGCGCGTGTTCTTCGCACAGCGTGATGACGCAGCGCAGCTGCGGGTCGAAGCGCTTCAGGCGTTCGAGGTAGATCTTCGTCAGGCGGGAGGAGGTGAGCTTGCGTGCGCGGATCCACGTGCCGAGCTGGGCGACGGACGCGAAGGCGATGTCCTCGTCCTTCGCCGGCAGCGGCGTGGCCGCCACCTTGGACGGCACGAAGCGATCGTGCGCGGGCCCGACGTGCGCGCGGCCCATCGCCGGGAACCAGGTGGTGGCCGGCGCCAGCCCGTCTTCCAACGCCAGCTTGCGCGGGCCGGTGCGGCGCTCCAGCAGCGCGGCCATGGAGGTGGGCCAGTTCGCCACCGCCATGGCGCGCTGCGCCTCGGTCATGCTCACCTGCGTCAGCTTCTCCGCCTCGACAAAGGTGGCCGTGCTCAGCTTCGGCCCCACCGGCGGCGCCGTGTCGAAGGCGCCCGGCGAACCGGGCGGCGGCGTGCCGGGGACGGGGTTTTCCCCCGTCTGCGCCAACGCGCTGCCAGCCACCATGGCACCCAGCAGGCCAAGCGGCGCCTGGGTCAGGAAATCGCGACGAGTCTTCATGGTTCTCCCCGATGCGCCCCGTGGAGGGAGCGCGTTGCTGTCGAATCCGGCGAGGATGCGGCTTGCGCCGCACCCCGAGCATTCCGGGCGCGCCGGAATGGTGGCCCACTGTGAACCAGCCTTGGTGCGGGCACAACTTGGCTTGGGGGAACTCTGATGTTGCCCGTCATTTCAGCGAAGGTCGGGATGACGGGCAAGAAGCCGGTTGATCAGACCTTGCCCAAGCAAACAGGGATCGGCGTAGCCCTTCCTGCGAGTCGCTGGGGCGGTGCGAGCGGCGTCGGTTTTCATCGACCCCTGGTCCGCCCAAGCGTGGCGGCGATGGTCAGGCGGAAGCGTTTCGGCGTGGCGATATCTGGAATAGCCCGATAGGTTCGGCAGGGACGGATAGCCATGTCCGCCAGATCGCCGGAGGAGGGATGCCATGACCCACGAACGCCTTGTTTTCGGAGTCACCATCGACCAGCTCGACGAGCTAGCACTCTGCTCCGGACGATCACGACCAATGGAGACGCGGTCACGATCTGCGGTGCGGATGCCGTGCATCCCCAGAGTGTGTCGACGCTGGGGGAGGCGATCTTCAATGCGGCTCTTGCCGTGCGGGACGTTTTCGATCAGGTCGAAGAGCAACGGCGCTGAACAGCGCAGAACGGCTCACTCTCACCCGTTTTGATTGAAGCGGGTAACGACGAGGCACGAGCGGAGCGGGGTCAGCCGGACCTTCAAATTGTCCCTGGCGCCTTTTCCGATCATCGCGCTACCAGCCGCGGCCTGAAGCGGCTGACATACGCGGCGTCGCCCTCTGTGAACGCGTCATCGGGCGCGGGTTCGGTCACCACGTGACCGCGACGCGGACGCCGATGCACCTCGGCCATGAAGCGATAACCGAGGGTATGCACGGTGGCGATGTAACGCGGATGGCGTGCCGAGTCGCCCAGGGCATGACGCAGCTGCGAGATGGCGTGGCTCAGTACGCCCGGGGTGACGTTGCGGTGGCCCCACGCCGCATCGAGCAACGTGTCCTTGTCGACCATGTTGCCGGCCTGCTCCAGCAGCGTCACGAGCACGGTATAGGCCTTGGGCTCCACTTGCCGGGCTTGACCGTCGCGCTCCAGCCGGTGCGCGCATGGATCGACGACGAGGCCGTCGCATTGATAGATCCAGTGGTTGTCGAGTTCGGGAGGACGCATGATCGTGCCTGTCGATGACTCTCCCTGCAGGCGAAGTGTATGCCTGTCGATGACCGACACCATCTGCCAGACGTAACACCTGCTGCGTGGTCTGCATCTGGCCGGTTGGGCACGATTTTTTCCCGGTGTCGCTGACGGGTCTCGAGCGGTGCTGGCGACGACCTGCCTGGGTGTCGTGACACCTTTCCGGCGTGACGCGCAGCGTCTTCGGATGCGGTGCCGGCCATGGCGCCGGGACCGTACTCGACTGCTTTGCGGCAAGGCTGGTTGCGCCTGTGGGTACGGGCGGGGAATGCGGGGGGCGGCGGTGCCTGTCCGGCCGCATCGCTTGAGCCGACTGGTGGCTGCCCATGGGGTGACGCTTGCGGGTTTTCCGGCCTTCGCATCCAGCCGGTTGATCTGCCGGAAATCCTCAAGGAATCCGCGCATATTCCACCGGAATCCCTCAAGCAAGCGCGGGGACCCCGGCGCACGATCATCCCACGGACATTGGCGTCCGTCGGGAGGCTCCCATGAGACATCTGATCAGTGCCACCACCCTTGCGCTCGGTCTTGCCTGCGTCGGCGGCGTCAGTGCGGCCCAGGACGAGACTCAGACCACCAACATGCGCAATGTCACCGTCAACGCCGCACCCCAGTACGAAACCTATGTGACCAACCTGGATGCCGGCTTCACGTTGCACGCCCTTGTCGGTCACACGCGCCGGCAGTTCGTACAGGCCCAGCGGACGGCCGAGAAATCGGAATCCCTGCGCAAGCAGGGCATGGCCACGCAGCCGCTTGTCGCCGTGGCTGTCGACGACTCCCTGGCCCCCGGCGTGGCGAGACAGTTCCAGTTGCTTGACGCCGATAACGTGACGGTTGCCATCGTCAACGTGTATTGCAAACGGGCCGTACCGTCGGGAAGCCCGCATTGCAGGTTGGCTCCGCTGCCCATCGCGACCAGCGGCAACAGGCAGAGCCTGGCGGCAACGCAGGCGGAGTACCTGCAGGTCGCCGAGGTGGATCTGTGACTAGACCGAAAACAGGGGTTGGAATGCACTTCTTTTGAAAGTCGATCCTGACCCCTGTTTTACCTCGCTGGGGGGCATCTTCAACGCAGCCCTTGTCGTGCGGGAAGTCTTCGATCCGGTCCAGGAACAGAGGCTCTGAACAAGAACGGGAAAATCCCGCCAGGTCAGGTTTCGAGCGTGCTCAGTGTGAACCCACGTTGAGGAAGCCGCTGACGTGTGCGCTCAATCCTGCAGCCAGCTCATGGCCTGGTCGCGCTCGTCGAAATCGAATTTGCGGACCTTGGCCAGCATCAACGGATCGAGTACGTGGTCGGCGAATGTACCCACGGGACTGTCCGTGACCAGCGCGATCTTGCCGATCTTGTCGTGCACCGTGTTGACGAACTTCAGGTGTGCGAACAGGGCGCCCACACTCTGCCATCCGGGAAATTTGCGGCTGTGAATCAAGATGCCGCGAAGCCGGTCGTGATCCTTGAGATAGTCGCCGATCACCTTGCCGACGGCTTCGAAATCGTCTTCGCTCAGCGCCTGGTCCGCGGCAGGCTCCAGCACCAGCACGCCGACGCCGGCATCCAGTGCGATGCCGATGCGGGCGCGCTCGCGCTCGCAGACCCATGCCTGGGCAGCGGCGTAGTCGTTGCCGGCGAAGTGGCGCAGTTCACCGGGAGAAAACAGCCCGAACAGCTTGATGGCGTTCTCGATCCACTTGACGTCGCTGACGATCGCCATGCGCGCCCAGCGGCCAATCTTGCCCAGCCCCAGCCGCAGGTCCGGCCACACTGCACCGGCCTCCATGCCCTTCCATTCGCCGTCGATGCAGCACAGCAAGTCGAGCTTGTGATGCCTTTGCAGCTTGTCGTTGACCAGCGGGATGAGCTGGCTCTCGTAGTCCTCCGCGCGCAGCTTGTCGTTGATCCGGATGCCGATCACGTGGTCCGGTAGCCCTTCGATCATGCTCAACATGCTGATGCACCTCCGTTGCTGCTGTGGATGGCTCGAACTGCTGGACGGTCAGTCTACTGCGCGAAATCAGGGGTGCGAGTGAGCTCGTCGGGATCGGTTTCGAGTCGAGGGGTTTGCGTGGCAAAAATGGGGACGGATCGAGCTGACCCGCTTTGCGCGCGCGCACGGGATCGAATGCATCGCACGACCTATCGACGATGACCAGTCCGCCGGCCAGTATGATCGGCTGCGAGTCCGTGTCGACCGGCGGAGACCGACCCAAAACGGACAGGCTGGCCGAGGCCTGCTACAAACTCTTCCAGAGCATTGTCGATTTCCGGTCATCAGCTTCGTCGTCAGTGCATCCCCACTCGAAGGATCACCCATGAAATACCTCGGCCTGGCCTACTTCACTCCCGATAAGTTCGCTGCGATGGCGCCAGACGATGTCAAGGCATTGGTGAGCCAATGCCCGGCATTGGACGAGAAGATGCGCGCTACCGGCAAGGTTCTGGTTTCCGCGTCGCTTGGCGATCTGGACAGCTGGAGGACGCTTCGCCCGCATGGCCGCAAGACACAAGTCAGCGATGGTCCTTACACCGAGTCGAAGGAAGTGGTGGGCGGCTTGTTCATCATCGAGGCGGACACCCGTGACGAGGCGCTGCGCATCGCATCCATGCACCCGGCCGCCACGCTGGGCGAAGAAGGCGGATGGGCCGTCGAGTTGATCCCCATGGATTTCTACCTGGCCCGATGAGGGCCTGGACGCCTCTTTCGAGAATGCCTTGGCGCCGCTTTCTCCACAAACACCTTCACCACGGCTTCGGCCGATCCCGGCCAGTGGCCTCAGGGTGACCACGATGCCGTCGCGCTGATCATGATCGATGGGTTCTGCTGCTCAACTTCATCGATGTGCGCATCGAGCGATTCCCCCGGTTTTGGATTTTGGTCCAAACGGGTAACGACGAAGCACGAGCGGAGCGGGGTCAACCGGGCTATCGTGCCGTCCTGATCACGAAGAAACGTCATGACGAAAAGCTACAACCCGCCCCTGACCACGAACCCGCATGCTCCCCTCTACCGCGTCGACAAAGCGATCAGGGCGGCCCAGCAGCGGCTGGATGCCGCCATCGACGCGAAGCGGCACCACACCAGCCAGAATCTGGCCCACGAAGTGATCAAGGAGGCGCGCGAAGGACTCAAGAAGTCCGAACTGTTGCGTGTGCTCAAGATCAAGGAACTCGCGCTGAAGGCGGCGGAGACCGAGGCGGCGGGAAAATATGCCGGAAACAGGGACGGCGGAAGTTGAATCGAAACCGGGCCCAGAGTGGGCTTTCTCAAGAAAGGCTGCTCTGACCTTTGTCGTGCTGATATATCAACCCGTCATACTTGCCTCAACCCAGGAGCAAGTATGGAAACGATTTATGTAGTGCAGCCCTTCGACCGGGTGAGGAATGGCCTGAAACCAGGCCAGGTCCTGCAGTTCAAGACGGCTGATGAGGCAGCGCGCAGGGCGGGGCTGCTGGCTGGCAAGCATGCCGGCATCGTCGCCTACAGCATGGATATAGACGAAGAGAGCGGAGACTACGGCACGCCGCGAGTGCTGTTCGAGTCGGGGGATGTACCAGAGCTTTGATCGACCGAAAGACCGGCTCTGGTTCATTTGATCCCGTGCTGGCACAACGCGGTCGGGGCACTCTGGGGGCGGCTATCATGGCTACATGTCCAAGCTGCTCATGAACCTGCGTAACGTGCCCGAGGATGAGGCCGACGATGTGCGCGCGATGCTCGACACGCAGCGGATCGCGTTCTACGAAACCAGACCCAGTCTGTGGGGTGTTTCGGCGGGGGGAATCTGGGTCACCGAAGACGCGACCTTCGCGGACGCCAGACGCGCGATGGACGACTACCAGCAGCAGCGCGCGACACGCGCCCGTGCCGAATACGCCGCTGCCAGGCGCGCCGGCACCGCGGCGACGTTCATCACGTTGCTTCGTGCAGATCCGGCGCGCGTCGTGATGAGCGTGTTGGGCATACTCTTCGCGTTGACCCTGGTGATGGTTCCGTTCTTCCTGTTGCGCGGGTAGGGCAGGAAACGGGGAAGCCGGGACGGAGGAAGTTGGATCGAGCCTGGTTTCCACTCTTGAACGCTGAGCGCTCAGAACGGGTGCTGCCGGTAAAACTGCTCGAGCTGCCGATAGACGTCCGGCAAATGCTCGCACAAGGTTACCGGGCTTTCGAAGAATTGCTCGCTGGCCACCGCAAAGAACTCGGCCGGGCTTTCGAGGGCGTATGGGTCGATCGGCAACTCGACCCCGTTGCGTTGATCCTCCTTCAGGCGATCCCACGCGCTCGAGAAGACCTGCGGCCACACGCGGCGATCCATACGCCGGTGCAAGGGCGGAAAGCCGTTGGCGTCCCCGTTGAGCATGTCGAGCTTGTGCGCCATTTCATGGATGACCACGTTGTGCCCCGGTTTTTTTCCACTCAGCACATCCGCCCACGACAGGATCACCGGCCCGCGCCCCCAGGCTTCACCGGCCATCACGGTGCTGGTCTGGTGAACCACCCCCGCTGAATCCGTTTGTGGGCGCCGCGGAATGAACGCGTCCGGATACACGATGATGCTGTGCCAACCGTCGTACCAATCGAGGCCCAGTTTCAGGATGGGCAGGCAGGCATGCGCCGCGAGCAGGACACGATCGGCGTCGTCCAGTTGCAAGCCTTGGACCGGCTCCAGTGACTTGCTCTCCAGAAACAGCGTTGCCAGCACGCGCAGTGTGGCCTGATCGGACGCGCCCAGCCGCTGCGCTGGGTTGCAGCGTCGCAGCGCGTCTCGCCAGAGCGATTCGTCGATCGGGTGCCGCGCGACGATGCGTCGGTCGCGCCAGTTTCTGATTTTGTCGAACATGGCCACCGGCTGGAGAGAGTCACAAGCTCAACAGGATCAGGGCCGAAGTGCACTTTCTCAAGGAAGGAGACGCGAAGCAGCGTGCGCGTTCCATGGCACCGTCTCAGGTTCGCGGTGCTTTGCGGGGACGATTGTTCCTGGCAGATCCGCCACGGTGCGCCAGTTGCGCTTCGATGGTGGATCACAAGCGATCCCAAAGGGGCAGCTTAGAAGGAAATCGTATTCCCTCCTGCGCGGCGTATATTCCGTCGGAACACCACGAGGAGAGACTGTCATGCGCATGCTCAGGAAGGCGGGATTGCTGGTTGCGGCTGGGGTGCTGTCATTCGCGGTGCAGGCGGGCGAGTCGCCGATGCACGCGTTGTCGGCGGGGGACTGCTGGACGAAGGCAATGAACGCGGGCGAGGTGGACGCCGTGGCAGCTTGTTATCTGCCCGATGCCGTGATGTGGTTTCCCGGTGGCGGGATGGTCAAGGGGCGTGAGGCCATTCGCAAAGGTTATGCCGACTACTTCGCGGCCTATACCATCAAGGATGCCCGCCTTGATGACATGGGCCATGTGGATGCACGCGATGCCAAGACCACCTGGGGCACGTTCACGATCGTCATGGTGTCCAAGGCCGATGGCAAGCCTGTCACCGAGCGTGGCCGGTTCACCGACGTATCGCGCAAGGTCAATGGGCAGTGGATGTATGCGGTGGACCACGCGTCGGACGATCCCGCACCCGCAGCGCACTGATGTTCTGGAGAGCCGGTCCGCGCGAGCGCGCGGGCCAAACGGGGCAGGTTCATCCAAACGTCCATGTAGAAAACGAACCTGGCTCCCTTTCAGCCTTTCCTGGACCTCTACGGTGAGCGCTGCAACGCTGGCTGATCCATCTGCGCGTTTTGCATCTGCTGCATCGGCGGCGTGCTCTGGGTCGGGGCAGTCCGTTGAATATCGTGCTGCCACTGGCCGCTGCTTTGCGCGAGCGGCGTGCCGATCGCCTGGCCCACGTTGACATCGGTGTAGCGCTTGAACAGGGAGTTCGTGTCGCCCTGCACGGCGTACGCCCGGCTGGCGTCATCGCTCAGCACGACATGGTCGACCCGACCCATGCCGTGGCCGTGAGCGGCGACGGCCAATGCCGCCGCAAGATTGTCGCTGCGCTGGTCCGGTGCGCGTCCTTGCTGCGCATCCAGGCGATGCACGGCGTCGAGCGCCTGCAGATACATTGCATTGCCGGGATGCGTGGTGTCGGCGAGAGTCGGCTGCGGCGGGTGCACGGCCATCCGCAAGGCGTTCAGCGTCTTCGGGCCGGCGACGCCATCGGGCGTCATGTGATGCGCGCGCTGGAACTGCTCGACCGCTGCCTTCGTGCCTGGGCCGAAGTCGCCGTCCGGATGCAATGCACGGCCGTGTGCGTCGGTGTAACCCAGTCCCGCAAGGTTGCGCTGCAAGGCTGTCACTTCACTGCCTTCGCTTCCTTCCTTGAGCAACGATTGCGCGACGTGCGCATGGCTGATGCGCGAATGCGTCCGATGCTGTTCCCTACCGCCCAGTTCGGCTAGCGCTTTTAGCTGGGGGTCGTCGAGGATCTTTGTGTCGCGCCCGTGATCCTTCAGGTACTTCTCCAGACCGGTCTCAAGGAACGTCTTGTCCTCTGCCGACAGGCTGGCTTTCACGTTGTCGACACCGGCCGCTTCGACGCAATGCGAGATGCGCCGCAGCACATCCTTTGCCCCCTGGTTGTTCTGGCCGTACTGTGTTTCGAGCTTGTAGCGAATCATGTCGTTCAGACCGAACTCGCCATTCACCCTGATGGTGGTACCGGCGGAGCGCCCCGGCATGTTCATCGCCGGATCGTCCTTCGTCCTGTCGATGAATTCCTTCAGGCCATCGTTCACGGCCTTGCCATACTGATTCTTCGTATCGATGAGGATCAGTTTGGCGACGTCGCTGTGCTGGACGAAGGTTTTGTTCGGTTCCGTCGTCATGTTGTCGACGACGGCCTTCATGGCCGTTACTTTTTTCTGTATGCCTGGAACGAAGTCTGCATCGATGGCACGCACGCCTGCATCGGAGCTCAGTGCTGCATCGAGCTTGGGTTTCATCTGCGTGTAAACGGTGCGGTCCGCCTCCGTGAAGGTATTGAACGGCTTGTAGAGATGACTCTTGATGCTTTCCAGTTCCTGATCGCTGATGATGCGATGGCCCTGGGCGTCCGTGGCATTCGTCGCGATCGAATCGAGCAGATGGCGACCGTCCTGATTGGCTCCTACGTCGTACTGGAACGGCCCGAAGCTGGGGCCGCTCGCCGCCGCGCCGGCATTGCCTATCTCGTAGGCACCCCTGCCGTTATGCAACTCGCTTTTCATCATGATCTCGTATGCGCGGTGCTCCATTGAGCCCGGCACGAGGCCATCGCCGCCAGAAAATACCCGGTCGCTCATAGCAAACTCCTTTTAGGTGATCCGTGATCTCAATGAGCTTGGCGAGCGGCAACGCTGCTTCGCCAGTCCTCCAGCTGCTGCGCGCGGATGGCCGTGCTTTCCATGCGGCAGATCGACTCGGTGGCTGGCGCATTGTCCGAACCAAAGCGTGCGGCGCGTGCCGAGCAATCCTTGGCGAAGAAGGCGAGCCACGCACGCTGGGCATCCACGGCCGCCTGCTTGGCTGTGCCGCTGAGGTCGGTGGTCACCGCCTTGTACGCCTTGTTGAGTCGTTCGTCCTGGTACTTGAACTCGGTGTCCGCGCAATCTCCCTGATCTGCCACGCGTCCTTGCGTTTTCTTCACGCACGCATCGTAGGTCAGTCGAATGCCGTAGTACTCATTGGAAATGTAGGACAGGCGTTCCACACCGGATACGATGGCAACGCCGTTGATCGTGTCCTGATTGCCCGCGGAAGATGCCTGTGACGACATCGCCATAGCACTCCCGGTAATCACTGCACACGCCAACATCGTTAGCAAAGCACTCCATACCTTCTTCATCGTGTTGTCCTCGTCGCTTGGGCAAATCAAAATTTTAAAAAGTTTCCCGTTGTATTGGGATTGCGCATGTTGTTACTCATCCAACGATGATGCAGTTACCGACTGCTGGCGATGGACAGGTATCTATCCAATTTGTTGGCCCGCTCACAAATGCCGAAGATCTCGCTCTGGGTCACGCCAAGGTTGTCGATAATTTCATCGCCGTAGAGTGAATCTTCAATTGCTCCAATTTCGTCCTGTAACTTCAGTCAGGTCCGTTCGGCAATCATCAACTTGCCTTTTGCCTTGTCATTGAGCTTGCTGAGAAGCGTCTTGTACGTGCCGTTAAGTCGGCTGTCCTGCACGGACTTTTCAGCAGAGAGGCACGCGCCGAGAGCAACGGTGTCTGAACCGGCTTTGCCAATGCACGTATAGAACGTCGTCGTGATGCCTTTGGGTGCATCGCGCTGAATGACCTTGCTCGTACTATCGGTGTCCTTTGCGTATGCCGAGCAGAGGAGCATGGCGCCGACCAGTGTGCCGAGAAAGAGGACACCGAAGGTCCGACACAAGCAGATGCGAACGGGAATGGGGAGCATGCGATCTCCTTGAGGGGCGAATCCTGAAATCCTTTGCCGGAAAGCCTAGCATCGGCACTTCGCGGCAGAATGTGAGCTTGCTCGGGAAATGTTGTGGGGGAATGGCGCGATGGCGATCCGGATGATCAATGGCAAATAAGCTCGACCCACTCACAGCCCTTCGCGGATAAGGACGCCTCAGCGGCTCGCATAAGCATCACTGCGCGCCTATCATCGGCGCTGCCGTAGCAAAGACTGGTAAACCAGGTTGCAACGAGGCTGGACCTGCCAGGAAAGCCCGATGCCCGCATACCGCATTGCCCTGACGATCGGATGTCTGCTGCTCGCCTGCGCGCCCATGGCGACCCGAGCCCAATCGGCCGCCGAATGGCAGGCGCTGCAAGCTGCCGCTGCAACCAAGTCGGACAAGATCATGGCTGAAGCCAACACCCACAAGGGGCTGCTGGCCCAGTATCGAGTGATGCGCGAAGCCTATACCCGCGACGATTCACCGGCGTTTCGGCTGATCTTCGGGCAATACATCAGTTGGTATCAAAGCTTTCTCGGCGATTATCCCGACGCGATGGACAGCTATTCGATCGGGCAGCCGCCGCTGGAAGGCGACAGCCCGTCGCCACTGACCGATGCTGGCTTCGTGGTCCATCCCGCTTTGGAAGCCATTCCGGAACTGGCGCGGGACTATCGCATCGTGCTCCTCAACGAAGCGCACAATATTCCGCTCACCCGCAGCCTGACCGTGCAACTGCTAAGCAGGCTGCGTCAGGAAGGCTTCAATTATTTCGCGGCCGAAACGCTCTATGAGAGCGACACCGCATTGCCATCGCGCGGTTATCCCATCGACGCCAGCGGTTTCTACACCAGGGAGCCGGTCTACGCGGAAATGGTGCGCACCGCGCTGAAACTCGGCTTCAAGGTGATTGCCTATGAGGCAACATCGGATGCCGGGGGGAGTGACGCACGCGAAACCGAGCAGGCGCGCCATCTCGATGAACGGGTGTTCAAGGCCGACCCGCATGCGCGGCTGGTGGTCAATGCCGGCTATAGCCATATCGTGAAGTCAGGCGCGTATCTCGACGGCGCATCGATGGCTGAGCATCTGTACAAGCTCACTCACATTCCCATGCTGTCGATCGAGCAGACCATGCTGTACCCGCATCCTTCGAGCAGCGGCGACCATCCTTGCTACACGGCCGTCATGCAGGAGTTGCGGCCGAAGGTGCCCATCGTGTTCGTCAATGCAGCGGGCAAGCCGTGGTCGCTGCGTCCGGGCTACGACGTGAGCGTGTTCTTTCCGCCGGTGCAGATGCTGCATGGACGTCCCGGCTGGCTCGGTCTGGGTGGTCTGCGCCGGCCGTACCCGGTCAGTGGCGAGCGCTGCCGCAGGCACTACCCATGTCTTGTCGAGGCACGCTACAGCGATGAAGGTGCGGACGCGATTCCAGCGGACCGGATGGTGCTCGCCCAGACAGCCTTGATGAATGCCGGATCCTCCATCCCCGTGTTCAGCAGCGAGCAAAGCATGCCGTCGGGCGATCTCTATCTGCGGCCGGGCAAGTATCAGCTGAGCCTGGTCATTGAGGACGACAGGGTCATCGAAAGGAAAAGTATCGTCGTTCCGGATACGCCGGCCTCGTCGCCCGGACAGCCATGACAAAAGCCGAAGAGGCTGAGCAACTCCCCGCTGGTTGAATGTCTCTGATCCTTTTCCCTTGCGCGTACGAAGATCGAGAGCGCGACGCGCGCATCAATGCCATGTGCGCTTGCCGCCTGCGCTGGCGGGGTTCATCTCGACACTCAGGGTGAAGGTGCGTTGTTCGTCCGGCTGCATGGCGCCGACGCCGACCAGCTTGCGTGCGATCTCCTCGCCGCGTTCGTTGCGAATGGTCAGCACCATCGAGTATTCCCACGCGCCGCTGTCGGCGGGGTTGCGAAAGCTGCCTTCCACGCGCAGTGGTACGGACGCTGGCGCTGCGGTCGCGCTGGTGGGCTCACTGAAGCGCAGCTTGTGGCGGCAGGCGGGACACACCGCCGCACTTTCCAGGATGGTCTCCCGGCAGTGCGGACAGGTGCGCGTCGCGCCGGCCGTGCCCGGATTCGAGTTGCTCACGAGGCGGTGCCGCTGTGCCCTTGGGCCTTGTGCCCGCTGTTGCCGTCCTTCGTATCGTCCCAACCGAACTCGGCCTGGCCGCGCATGCGCGAACCCGCTGCCACGCTGAGCGAGCCTGCCTTCAGGTCGCCGGTCAGCGCGCCGCTTTGCTGCAATTCCACGTGCGCCGCGGATTCGATGTTGCCGATCAGTTCGCCCGCAATGGTGACCTTCTCGGCGCGCACGCTGCCGGTCACTTTGGCGCCGGGCTCGATGGTGAGGTCGCCGCGCACGTTGACGTCGCCCTTGAAGTTGCCGGCGATGCGCACATGGCCCTCACCTTCGATCTTGCCCTCGATGGTGATATCGGGTGCGATCAGCGATTCGGCCCTGGGCTTGCCGGGTGTTGGCGCGGGCGTGGGACGGAATGCGGGTTGCACCGGCGCCTCGGGTTTGGTCTCCGGGATGGAACGGTGTGCCAGGTCCGTGGCTTCGAGTGTTTCGGTGGCGGAGGTCTTGACGGATTCTTTCCACAGGGCCATGGCGGGACTCCAGTTCGGTCGGACGGAGGGTCAGCCTATCCCCCAAACGGCACGCAAAAACGGGGTCGGGTTGAGATGGCCCGGATTTGACGGACACCTTTGAACGGGGACAATCCCCTAGGAGGTGTCACATGGTCAAGCGCCAACGGTTCACCGCGGAATTCAAGCGCGAAGCGGTCAGGTTGCTCGATGCGGGCG
>Ga0209233_1000477_pt1 | contig 24762 bp, 29 predicted proteins | sample AraplaCL_Cvi_mCL_FD_184269 | JGI IMG/M metagenome (GOLD analysis project Ga0209233, IMG submission 184269) | Arabidopsis root microbial communities from the University of North Carolina, USA - plate scrape CL_Cvi_mCL (SPAdes) (version 2) | ecosystem: Host-associated > Plants > Roots > Endosphere...
GCCCAGAAGAAGGTTGCATCGGCAGAGGCGAGACGGAAGGGCTCCAGGTTTGCCCGATACCAGTCCGGCTCGAGGTTCTGCTGCGCGATCGAGGTCGCGAGCGCGGTGTTCAGCACCACGGTCCCGAGGAAGTCCCCGCCCTGCGACCGCACGCCAAGGGTCGTGGCCGTGCGGCCGTAGTTGATCGGCGTGTGACCGGTCGGGAGGCCCCTCAGCAGCACAAGCAGCGCGCCCGTGAAGACGACTGCGGCAAACGGCACGACCGAGCCCGGCTGGAGCTTGAACCGGATGCCGACCAGCGGCAGCGCGACGAAGCGAAACAGTGCCGGGCTGTCATCGGGGAGCAGCGTCTCGCTGACCAGTTCCGTCCAGCCCGAGACCGGGTCGGCGCCGGATGCGAGGCCCTCAACGGACACCACGACCGCACCGGAACCCCAGTTGTGGCGGGCAACCGCCATATACTCGACGGTGTCCTCGGCGCCGAAGAGCACGGTCAGGTATTGGTCGGTCGTGTCCGCCGCCTGCCAGCGGAGAGCAGTCGACGGGTTGGAAAGGTTGGTGGCGGGATATCCAGTCGCCGCGTTGCCGCTGGTGATGTTGGTGAACGTGACCAGGTTGTTCCAGCCGATGATCGGGTGATCGGGGTCGGCGGCCGCCGCGGCGGCGAGCGCATATGCGGACGAGACGACGATCATGGTCAGGCCGCCACGTTGAGCTTGGCGCCGTTGTTGGTGGCGCTGTTGATGGCATCGATCAGGGTCAGCACCTCATCGCGGCTGTACCGGGTGTTGGCGCTGCCGAGGAACTGAACATTGACCGTTGGGCCGGCCTGCACCGGCGCAGCGGCAGCGGCGGGCGTCGAGCTCGAGGAGCCGCCCGTTGAACTGACCGACGAAGTGCTTTGGTAGGAGGTCGAGGCAATCGCGGCGATCTGCGCCGCCGTCGCTGCAGCAGCCACAGCCGCAAAAGTGAAGCCTACCGGCGGGCCGCCGATTGCGGCGCCGGCATTGTAGCTGTGGACGATCGCTTCGCCACCGGCCACCACCGCGCGGGCAATGGACAGGTCTTTCTGAACTTCGAAAGCCGCCTTACCCTGAAGGCCCATGGCGTCGGTGAGATTCGACAGGTTGCCGATCACGTCGTTCGCGGCATTGCCGTAGCTGTCGACCATGGTCTCGGCCGACTTGCCGATCTCCGTCGCGTAGGTGCTCCAGTTGATGGCGCCGGCCTTTAGCAGTTCGCTCTGCTTGGCGATCGACTGCTCCATGGCGTCCCACGGCGACTGGTCCGCCATCGTCTCCTGCAACCCCGCGAGCTGGAGCTTGGCGTTGGCGTAGGATTTTGCCTCGGCATCGATCTGCTTCAGTTGCGTCGGGGAAAGCTTGAGGCCGTCCGAGTTCGCCTTGTTCAGCAGGTTCTGCTTTTCGGTGAGGTATGCGGCTTGGCCAGCCGTCTCGGTAAGCGCCTGCTCCTGGGCCTTCAGCGACGCGGTCGCGTTCTTGGCAGAGGCGATCAGCTTTTCGAAGGAGTCCGAGCCGCCGCCTGACGACCCCGGCGTCGTCGGGATGACCGTCGCGCCATGCACAACGGCCCGGGGTATGTCGGGGTCGACATCGCGATCGTGCACGCGGGTGGACGCAGCGGAATCGTTGGCCGCCCCATTGTTGAAGGACGAATTGATCCAGTTGGTGAGTGGGGAGGCGATCAAGGCGCCGGGGTTGATGGCGTTGGCCGCCTTCGACGCCAGATTGGCCGCGCCGTCGAGCTTGCCCTTCTCGATGTCGGCGATGATCTGCAGGGCGTTCCCCTGGCTCAGCTCGTCGACCACGCCCTTGATGTCGCGGATCGAGGCGCTGATTTCCTTCATCGCCTCGATGACCAGCGGGGCGGTCAGAATGGCAAAGTCCGAAAAGGTCGAGTTGAACTGCATGGTCAACTTCGACATCTCGTCGTCGAGTTCCTTGGCGCCGCTCAGCGTCGAGTCGCTCATGATCACGCCGGCCTTGTCGGCCTCGTCGGCGAGGTTGCGGACGCCCTCTGCCCCCTCGTTGAAGAGGTTCCCAAGCTCCTGGGCGTTCTTGCCGAATGCCGCGCTCACGAGCAGGTTCTTCTGCTCGGCGTTGGTCGCGCCCTGCACCAGATTGGCGTAGTTCTCGAAATCCTTCGTCACGTCGCCCGAAATCGTGACGTGGTTGGCCTTCAGGATCTTGTAAAGCTCGCCGGTACCGGTCTCAGCCTCGCCGAGGTTCTTCGAAAACTTTTCGAGAGCGCTGTTCAGGTCGTCCGTCGACACGCCGCTTTGTGACGCAGCGAACTGAAGGCGCTGGAGGTTTTCCGCGGTGATGCCGATGGTCTCGGCTGTGTCCTTCAGGCCGGCCGCCGCCTCGATTACCTGCTTGAACTTTTCCGGGAGTTCGGCCAGGCCGCCAAATGCGAAGCCGGCGCCGATCGCACCAGCGAAGCCGAGAGCAACCTCCTTGGCCGTCGCGATCCGCTCCTCCATCACTTTGACCGCTTCACCGGCCTCGGTGTATTTCAGCTTGGCAGCCGAGAGCAGTTCGTTCTCGCGCTCGATGCTGACCAGGCCTTCGTTGCGCGCCGCGGTCAGGGTCTTCTCGACGGCGGCAAGCTTCTGTTCGGACGCATATTCGGCGTCCAAGGTCTTCATCAGGGACGTGAGCTTGCCCTGCACCGACACGGTCGCCCGCTCGGTATTGCTGGTGGCGATCGCCACCACGTCCTGGGCGCCGGCCAGCTTTTGCAGCGAGGCGGTCGTCTGATCGACGCCTTCCTGTCTGGCCTGAATTTGGATGCGTCGGATGACGTCCTGCATCGTGGCCATTGCGTTTTCCTATCGCGGGGCTTCTATTCTCGGCGCAAAAGCCAAGGAGAGGCTGGGAGGCGGCCGATGGTGGTGCTTGTCGGATGGCTGGGGCTGGCGCTCGCGGCCGCGGTAATCGCCGGTAATAAGGGGCGCAATGGTTTTGGGTGGTTTCTCATCGGCCTGTGTCTGCCGCTGATCGGGCTCATTATGGCCTTGGTCATTTCCACGCCGGCAGTCCCGCCGATCGATGAGGACTTCCCGTTCGATGGCCCAGCGAAGAAGTGCCCCGATTGCATCGAACTCGTGCCGGCCGAAGCCCGCGTCTGCAGCCATTGCGGCTACCGCTTCGACGGGAGCGAACCATTGGCGGACCCGCGCCCCTATGCGCCCAACATCGACATCAGCCGGTGGTCAAAACGGGACCGGGAGAAGTTCTTCGCGGACTATCAGCCTAGACCGCAAAGGGCCCCCACGAGAAACCGCTAGTCCTTCTTCTCGGCATGCCAGCTGAGGAAGGCCATATCCATGGCCCTCATGAGGCGCACGAACCGGTCGTATTCGTCGGGGTCATCGACCCCATAGCGCTCGGCATAGCGGTCGACCGCGGTCCAAGCGACAGGTCCGATACCCATGCCCATCTGCCGGTCCGATGTGAGATTGCCGAAGGCGCTCCAGTGAAACAGAAGGTGCGGCGCCGGGAGCACCCGGGTTTCCAGCGCCGGCAGCCGGTGGCCGGTCTTGCTCGCGACCTCTTCAAGCCACTCCGCTTTGGCACCCCAGTCGAGTGACCAGACTAGGGCGTCGCGGAGTTTTTTTCATCGGCCTCTAGCTGTGCCTTGACCCGGTCGGCGACGCTGTTCGCGGCCCGGATCACCGCCATGCGGACCGGGTTGCTGCCGTCGGCCTCATCGTCCGATAGGAGCGCCAGCGCTGCCGCAGGCGAATAGACGTCTTCCGTACCATCCCAGCCGATCAGCACCGTCTGCGCGAGGCACTGCGTCATGACGGCGCGCTGGTCGGCATCCGGCAGCGGGTCGGGCTTGCCGTCGGTCAGCTTTTCCCAGAGCGCCGCAAAGTCGGGGTTCCAGAGGCGGCGGACCTGAAGCCGAACCCCCTCGAAAAGGGGGAGCGGGATGTTGTCCACCCACACCCCCGCGTTCATCGCTGCGTAGCCGCGCTTTATGTCGGAAAGCTTCAAGGCCAAGTCTCCTGAATTATGGCAGGTAGTAGAAACGGTTACACGCCATCGTGTAGCCGAGCGTCGAGTCGATGATCGCCTCGGCGGTGGCCGAAATCATCACGTCGGCGTTCTTGCCGCTGACGCTGGGCGAACCGGCCGAAAGCTTGATCGACGGGAAGTCGAACACATAGCTCTCGTTGTTGGAGTCCGTGCGGCCGATGCGCAGATCGAACGAGGTCAGCGTGTTGTTGAGGATTTTGTCGAGGATCGTCTTGTCGCCGAAATAGGTGTTCAGCGTCAGGCTCACCGCGAACTCACCATTGCCGATACCGACCGGCGCGAGCGACCCGACCGCTACCTGGCGGCGCAGGTTGTTATTGATCGCGATCGTCGCGGCATTGACGTAGTTGGGCCCGACGATCGCCGAGCCGTCGAAGCCGATGCGACCGACGTTGGAGGCAGCGTTGAGCACGTCGTTGGTCGGCGCCACGACATCGGTCGCGCCGGATGCCCGGGTGGTGGTGTCGGTGCTGAGGCCGCCGCCCACGAAATCGACCGAATAGTCAACGATCGCCGCCGCCTTGACGTTGACGGTCAGCTTGTCGACCACCTCGCCCGGCAGGTATTCATAGGTGACCGGCGAGTGGTCGAGGTACTGCCGCTCCCATGTGCGGCTGCGCTTGGTCGAGCCGTTGGTCAGCACGTCGCCGAAATACACATCGACGACGGTCGAGGTGCCAGCATCATCGGCCCAGCCGGACGGCACCCGGTCGAAGGTGAGGGTGTGCGCCGCGACCGCCGAGATACGGCAGAAATCGTTGTTGGCCGGCGAAATGCCCCAGTTGTTCGGCCGCACCCACTGGCCAACGGAAAGGCCCAGCGTCGTGAAGTCGAGCGACGTCGAGGTGATCTTGGTGCCGGAGGCTACGGCCACCAGATCCCCGCTGGCGCCGCGGAAGCCGACCACCCGCACTTTGGCCGCGCCGGGAGGCGCCGCTTCGTCGGTGATGCCCGAGCCCACAAAGGCCGGGACCGTCGCGCTGCCGGTCGTGCACTTGAACAGGCCGTTATTGCCGGCAATGCCGAAGCCGGAGAACAGCACCAGCTGGCCGGTGACGAAGGCTGCGCCGGTGTTGACTGTGAGCACCGTGCCGGAGGTCGCGACGTTGGTGATGACGCTGTCCGCCGTGCCGGCATTGTCGCGGTTGGGCGTCGCGGCCCAGATGCCCTGAAGCGCCTCCTCGAGGTCGTCGTCCATGACCGCAAAGGCCGCCTCGCCGGAGACGGTGCCGCCGGGCTGGTAAGAAACGAGCACGACGTCCTTGCGCTGCCGATCGGAGCGGATTTCGCTCGAGACCACGGTCTGCGGACTGGTCGCCATCGCATGCGCGGTGACACGGCGCGTCTTGAAGACCGGCGAGGTGGGAATAACACCGAAGGTCGACTCCCTCGCGGAGCCGATCTTGACGCGGTTCGTCGACTGGAGATCAACCATTGGAAATGGCTCCATCTGAGCGCCCGCAAGCGGGCAAGGCGGGGATTTGCTGGGTTACCGGCGAGGCCGGATTGCTGGAGAGGCAAGCTGGTGCGCAAGGTCGCGGCGCGCTCCGCTAGCCCAGGGCGTCCAGGTAGTACGGCACGACGGCCGTCAGCCGGTAATGGCTGGCGCGGTCGTTGGTGTCGTCGAACACCGGCGAGGTCGGCGCCCACGTGTTGACGCCAGCGAACTTCTTGGCCCGGAAGTTGGCCGTCAGCGCCTCGAGCTGCTGCGTCCACCAGGCGATCCCCTGCCCGCGCGCGATGCTGAGCACGAAGCCGATGCCGCCCTCTTCCCGAAAAACTTCGGCTCCCGGCGCGCCGATAGAGATCTGCTGCGCGTTTGCGATCGGATACTGCACCGCAAGGAACGCCGAGACGCCCGCGGGCGCATCCCCCGTCTCATTGAGGCCGAGATAGGGGATCGCGACGCCGCCATTCGCCGGGTCCGGATCGACGACATTCCAATAGGTGGCGATCCGCGCGTCCACTGCGGCCATTGCGGCAACCGAGGCCATCAGGCGCTCTCGGAGCGAAGCACTGTCAGGTCAAGGCGCCCGTCGTGAACGAGCACCTTGCGGTCGCCGGCGACGCTCTGCACCTGCTCTTTGAGACGCTCTGCACCTTCCCGCGTCAGAGGGCCCCCGTTGAAGCCGACGACCAGGATGTCGCTCGGTCCAAGGTGCAGCGCGGCTACACGTACGTCGGGTGACTCCTGTGCCACGCCACGCACGACGAACCCCGCGAGGCCGCAATGGGTACCCTCGGCGCTTTCCTCACTGACGAAGGTAGCATCGACGTCGACGAACTCGCGATCGCATTGCTCCGGCAAGAGGTCGGAGGCGATCCACAGCCGCAGATCGTCCGAGAATGGGTTGCTTCGGCCCGAACCGACAACCTTGACGCCGGCAGCTCTCAGCGCCGCGAAGACCTCAGAGTTGCCAAGAAACTCGGGGGCAAGCCGCAGATAGGCATGACGCATCTTTTTCACCTTACCGTGACGATGATCGAGGGCTGCCGGGTCAGCCAGTCGTGCTGCTGAGCCTCGCCGCCGCCGCGCTTGCTGCCGAGCAGCCGCCCGCTTTCGCTCCGGGCCCATTCGGTCAGCGCCCCGGCATTCTGCAACGAGCGCCATCCGAACGAGACTTTGGCGATGTTCCCGTAGCGACGCCCGGCCAGCGCGGCCACCACCTCGAACACCCCATCGGGCGCCTGGGACGATTCGGGCTTCCGGTTGTCGTCGCCCTCGATCTTGCGCGCATAGGGCTGGGTGTTGCTGAACACGGCGACTTTCAGACCGGGCGGCGGATTTCTCGGGTCGGCCTCGACGTCGTCGGCGAGGAAGACGAAGGACCGCTTGAACTGCCCGGATCGTACCGGCGCATGCTGCATCAGCTGATCGTCGATCCAGGCGAACAGGTCGAGCAGCAGGTCGAACTCATATGTGATCTGGCCGCCAGGCCGCACCGTTTCCTCGCTTGCGCCGGCCAGGCCGTCGACGAAGGTTTCGTGCGGCGAGGCATGTCCCAGGGCGGCTTCGTTTGTCGCCTCGGCTTCCGCCAGCGTTTCCCGCGCAAATGCGGCCAGCGTCGCGCTCTGCGCCTCGGGCGACAGGTCTTGCGCGATCAGCAGCTCGATATCGCGCGCGAGCGGTTCAACCTTGATCGACAGCATCAGCCTGACACCTGCAGTTCGATCCTGACCAGCTCGTCGCCGACGTAGAATGGCCGAACGGCGGCGATGTTGCGGGTCCGGCCGGCTATGACGACCTTGTCGTTGATGCGTGGCAGCGCAGGATCAGGCGAACCGGTTTCGCCGTCTCCCGGCCAGCCCGCGGCGGCGATCTGCGTTGGGCTGATGATCACCTGGCTGTCGGTCGCCGAGATGCCCCCGACGATCTCCTCCGGCCGATAGCTGCGCACCGCGGCCCGCACCGTGACGTCGTAGTTCGTGAGGCCCGGCGCCGTGCCGCGCACCCGCCGCAGCACGATGTCCGAGCCGGCGCGTGCGAGGGCGTCGTCGAGGCCAGCGAGCGGGCCGGTCACGCCATCACCACAGGCACACGGTAGTTCGAGAGGATGTCCTCGACGTCGGGCGTCATGTTTCCCGCGTCGGTACCCGTCGGCACCCAGAATGCCACCGAACGAACACCGGGAATGTCTTCCGTGCGGACCATCGGGTCGCGGTCCTTGGCGAACCAGCGATTGCGCACCATCCGGATCACGGCATCCTCGATGTCGGCCGGGATCGGCGAATACCCAGCCGAGTACATTACGGCGACGGGCAGGGTCGCCCACCTCGTCGGATAGAGATTGCCGTCGAGCCGGATGAGCTGCCCATTGGCCGCGTCGATGGCGAAGTCCGTGCCCTCGGTCAGCGTGACGGCGTTTTCGACGACGCTGGCGACCGAGACGATCGGCCATCGGGACAGCTGCAGCGGTTCGAGGCCGCCGGTGACGGGGCGCGGGTATGCGTCGCGCTGCGGATAGAAATCATCCTCGACGGCCTCGACAACGAAGTCGCGGTTGCAGAACTGGCCGGCGGCGACCGAGGCGGCGGTGATGTACCGGCCGAGCTGGGCATCGCTGTCAGTCGTCTTCACGCCGAGCTCCGTCTTGACGGTTTCGAGCGTGGTCAGGTCGAGGCTGTCTGGCGGTGTGACCTTGGATATTCTCACCAGTCCGGTGCTCGCCATGATGGGGGACCTTTCTGCGTGAGGAACATTCTTCGGGGCAACGCGTTTTCGTGGCGTTGCTCTCCTACGCAATAGCGGTCTTACTGACGGCTCCGGTCCGCCCATGCAGCGCCGGAGCCGTTTTTTGCCGCTGGTTACGCCGAGCCTGTGACCATGCAACTGATGTGCATGTTCTTTGCCGTCCGCACCGATTGGCCGCGGCAAAGACCGCCCTTACGCGTCAGGTCGCCATCGAGTTTGGCAAAGTAGGTAACCGTCGCCTCGAGCGACTTGCCGGCAAGTTCGCAGATCTCTTCTCGTAGGTCAGCGGGTCATCGTGCACCCAGCCCACGGCCGCGCCGTTGATGGTGATGAGATCGAATTCGAGCGGGAATCCGGTGACCTCCCCAATGTGCTTGCGCGCCTCGAGGCAGCCCTGTGCCTCTTCAGCCGTCGCGTGATCGTGTTCGCAGCCGGCGCAGAAGCCGCCGCCTTCGTCGCTGTCAGCGCAAAGATGCCAGAGACCCAACGGCGCGCCGTCGGTGCCCTTGCGCTGCAGAGGCTGAACAATCCAAGCCATGGTCGCGTCCTTTCGATTGGCCATAAAAAAGGCCCGCCGAAGCGAGCCTTTGGGGCGCCGATGTTCGAGCGCTACGTCATGTCGTCAGGCTTGAGCGATAATCAGCCCGACCAGTTCGGCGGCCTTCCAGATGCCGAGCGCCAGGAGAACGAATACCATCCACGCCAACAGCGCGAGCCAGATGACAGTCCAGCCGCGCGGCAGCCTTGCGAGCGGCCGCAGTTGCGCTCCATGCGCTAGTTTTGATGTGGCAGACATGCTTCTTCCTCTTCCCGGCATCGAGAAAAGCACGTGCTTAATAAAGTGGCAATTCGGATGTTCCCGACATCATTTTGCCGGAGCCGGAGACTGATCAGACGATTTCGACGATCGGCGCTTCTACTGTAATGGTCTGGCCTTCGGGCAAGAGCTGCAGATGCGCGACCAATTGCCCACCGACCACAGGAACGCCGACGATGTCGGCTCCCCTCCACTGGCCAGTCAGGTGCTGGTCGCTCGTCTCGGTGACCTTGCCGTCGGTCGCGCGAAGCCACTGGAGCTGCTGCCCGTCGTCCCGGAATGTGATCTGCGTCATCTCGCGTCCAGTCCCCAGATGATAACGCTCGAGGCGCCGTCGCCGGCATACCCATTGACCCCCGTCGCATCTCCCATATCGAAGATCAGGTAGGGGTTGGTCAGCGTCGCCGAGAGGGTGAAGCTCACCACGAGCTTGTAGAAATCGTCGAACGTGGTGACCGCTCCCGACAGCGCCGTGAAGAGCGCGTTCGGCCCGCCTGTGAAGAACACGGTGCCGTTGCCGAGGTTGAACGACACGATGCCGCTGGTGCTGAAGTCGGACTTGTAGGTCTCGATCCGCAGGTTGCGCGACCCGGCGCCGCGTTTGGCAAACACCGTGATCGCGTGGGCACCGGCCGCCAGGCTCAATGTCGGTTGCTTGAACACCTGATGGTTGGCCGTCGTCGCAGCCTCGACGAGCGTGCCGGCGGTGAGCTTGTGCTCGGGAGAGTAGACGGTGTTCGGCGTGAAGGTGCTGTCGCTGGCCGACCAGCTGTCAGCCAGGGCGAGGGACTGATAGGCCGCGCCGCTGCCAAACTGGAAGCCGGCGGATATGACGGCCACCGCGTTGTAGTTCGCGGCGACATCGTAACCCGAGCCGGTCCGGGCATGCTCGTCGCCCGTCGCATTGGCATGCGTGCCATCGAAAATGTCGGCGAGCGTTCCGAGGGTGCCGGCAGTCACGCCGCTCTCGAGCACGGCCGCCGGGTCATAGACCCCGGTGACGGCGCGCCGAGCGACATTGACCGCGATGCGCTGCGGATCGTTGGCCGAACTGTAGACGGTGTTGTGGGTGGCGTCGGTGACCACCGGGTAGAGGGTGACCGGATAGGTCCTTAGGCCGAGGCGGGCGGCACGCGTCGCGGCATCGGCGAGCATCTGGGTCGACGTCCGTCCCTGGAAGATAGTGTCGTTGATGCCGAGAGCATCCATGCGGACGACATTGGGGCCGGCCAGCTTCTTGGCGATGTAGTCGCGCATCACGGTCTTGGTCGGGTCGGCCATTTCCTGCGCCGTGGCGCCGGGCACCGAGATATCGATTCCGGCCATGTAAGGCGTCAGCAGCCGGTTGACCGCGCCATGTCCGCCATAGAGCTTGTTCGGCACATCGGGCACGCCGCCAGCGACGCCCACGCCCGCCTCGCGGCTGTCGGCGTCGGTCAGGAACGTCTGGCGCTTGGCGTGGCCGCCAATGAAGACTGGCCCGTAGTGGTCGTTCGACGCGGTCGACGTGTTGCCGTAGGAGGCGAAGTCGCCGGTGTGATCCGTCACGGTCGCCCCGTAGACCAGTTCATCGCCATTGGCATAGTCGGCCTTGCCGTGGCTGTAGTACCCACCGTTGCCGAGATTGCCCCAGAACTTCACCCAGGCATGGCTGCCGACGAGACCGCGGATGGACGGCCCGTAAAGCCAACCGAGCGCCCCGTCGGGGACGTTTGCCGTCGTCGACAGCAGATCGGCCGCGACGAGCTGGGTGATGTGCTGCGCCTTGTTCTGGTCGATCCAGAGCACCGAGGCCCGCATGCTTGCCGCTGCACCGGCCGACCATTCGCCGTGGCCGGCCGTCGCGGCGCCGTTCCAGAAGGCAACGCAAAAGCTGCCGTCGGCGACGTCCTCATAGAAGACGAAATGGGTGGTCGAGCCGACCTGTTTGTTCGTCGCGCCGAGGCTGCCGGCGCTTCCCGGCGTCCCATATTCGTTGGGAATGCCGGAGGTCCAGGCAATGGGCCCCAACTGCGGCGCGCCGCTGCCCAGCCCCATGCGGTTCGGCCGAAGGCCCCTCATCGCTCAGAGCCACACGTAGAGGACGATCGTGCCGCTCTTGGCGTTGCCGGCATTGCTGATGGCCAGCGTGACCGTCTGCGCCTCGAGGAGCGCCGGCGTGCTCGGCACGTTGTAGCTGCCGTTGGCATTCGAGAGGCCGGCACCGGCACCGAACAGCACATCGATCGCGTTCGCGTCGTTCACGGCGGCCGTGTAGCCATTGGACGGCTGGACGCCCGCGGCTCCGGGCACGAAGACGGTCTGGATGAGGGCGCCGCGCTTGATGTCGAACGTGTTGCCGCTGACGTTGCCGCTCGCGTCCGACGTCCAGGCGACCGAATACTTGGTGGTGCCGCCCCCGATGTCGGACGAGGCGACGGCAATCGATCCGGCCATGGCAGGTTCTCCAGTTCTGCTTGGGGCTCAGCGAAAGCTAGAGCTTAGTCCAGTCGGCATCGGGCGAGCCGAGCTTGACGTATTCGCCCTCGCCCCGGACGACGCGCACCCCGGCGACGATGCCGAGGCCGTCGATTTCGTCACCCACGGCGTGCGTCGCGGGCGGCATCGGCTCGGCCGGCAGCTCGGGCGGCAGCTCGGGCGGAGTAGCCGAGCCGATGTCAGTCGTCGCGTCGGGCTGCGGGGTCTCGGTCGGGGTCGGCATTGGTGATCTCCTGTCGGTTGGGATGGCGGCCGGTCGGGGCCGGCCGCATCATGCGGTTGGGCATCAGCGGTTCGACCAGACGTCGATCTTGTCGATGTTGAGGGTCGCGACGCCGGTGCCCGAGGGCTTGTAGACCGCTGCATAGGGCTGCAGGATGGCGTTGCCACCGGTCGCAGCAAAGGCGACCGTCTTGTTCCCGTTGACCCGCTGCCCGTCGTAGTAGAAGCCGATATCGGTCACGTCCTGGCAGTCGATGCGCAGGGTGTGGAACAAGGTCGTGTCCATCACGGTGGCCACGCCGGCGATCGCTGCCGCGATTGAATTCTGCGTCACCCCATCCTGCGAGCGCACCAGCAGGTTGCCGTTCGCGGTGCAGCCGAACTCCAGGTAGTAGGTGTTGTTGTCTGGCCCATCGATCCACGCCGCGGCGAGCCCGATGACCATCTGCACGCCTGCGGCGCTCGGCAGCACCGCAAGGTTGGCACGCGCCTCGAACACCGCGCCCTTGGTGACATCGATCGCAAGGCTGTCGTTCCAGTAGAGCGCCGCGTCCTGCTTCTGGCTGGCGGAAGTCAGTGCGGCCTGCACCTGGCCACCGCCACCGTTGGTCACCAGCGCGACGGTGGGCGGCGCCGCACCGACGATCTTCTTGACCCAGGGATAGCCGGCAGTCGGCGAGCCGGCCGCGGGGATGCCGGCGGTGTGGCCGGCGCCGATGAAATCATCGCCGAACATCAGCGGCGACATCGGCATGACGGTCTCGAAATTGATATCCTCGTAGAAGGTCTGTACGCCGCTGCGATACTTCGAGCGTGTGGTCATGCGAATCTCCTGCTCGGCCGCCGACGCGGCCGCCACGAAAACGTGACGATTGGGGAAAGGCGGAGAGGCGAGGCGACGAAGGTGCCTCGCCTGGAAGGGGCGGTTTAGGCGGCGGCGCTCGGTGGGATGGCCTGGGCGTAGCGTTCGAGCAGGTAGGCTGTGACCGATGCGAAGTTGGTGGCCTGCGAGCTGTCGGACAGGTTGGCGTAGATATACTGATAACCGGCCGTCAGATCCTCAGGCAGCACCTCGAAGATGATCTGCTTCGATTTGACGTTGGTGTCGGTGGTGACCGAGTTGCCGTTGGCATTCTTGGTCAGCGCGTCGAGCGTCGCCGTGTCCTCGTTCTTCCAGTTCTGAGTGGACGTAGGCCCCGCCGCGGTCGAGCCGCCGGTAATCGCGGTCGCCTGCTGCAGCGTGACCACTTCGGCAAAGCCGGCGGCGTTCTTCAGCTCGACGACGATCCACGCTTTGTGGGCATTGGCCAGGTTGACGCGGCGGCTGTTGGCGCCGCCGTTGGTGGTGGTCGGCGCGAGCAGCTGCACCACCTTGAGGTTCTGCGGAAGGGAGAATTGACGTGCCATGGTGAGTGGGTTCCCGAAAATGTCGGCTACACCAGCAACCGACTGCTGAAACGGCAAAAGCGCCGCTGTCCCAGACGCCCCATCGAGCGCCTCGGAAAGCGGCGCGCGCTGGAAGGCGCGCGCCAGGCGAATCGCCGGAGGTCAGCGGGCGGCGAGCGTGACGAAGGGGGAAAGGGTGTTGGTGCCCTTGTACGGCGTCAGGGGGGCATTCCAGATCGGCTCGCCGTCGACGCGGTAGGTGATGCGGAACACCATTTCGTCGGTCAGGAACGCTACGTGCATGGACGAGGCCGCCTGGACGCCGCCCTTGTCCGCCAGGACATACTGGCTCAGATCGACGAGGGAGATGTCGCCGTTGTTGCCGACGGTGTCGGCATATTCGACCTCGATGACCGGGCGCCCCATCAGCATGCTGTAGGGATTACCGGCGAGGCCGTTGGCCGGCATATAGACCGGCACGCCGCCGGTGCCCACGGCCACCGACATGGCGCTGAGCTGCGGCAGGCAGTCCGGATTGATGAGCCAGGCGGCGTTCTGCTTGGAGCGCGACCACATGCGCGAATACATCTTCTCGATGTTTTCGAAGACGATGGTCTTGGCCGCCTGCCCGGTTTCCTTCGGCACCGACACCGTGGCGGGCGCGTTGAGGAAGCCGAATGGCTGACCCGCACCGGTGCCGCGGAAGATCGCGTCCTCGGTCATGAAGGTGATTTCTTCCGAGAACGCCTGGTTGGCGATCGTATTCATCACCGACGCGTCGGCCATCAGCTCGTCGGTGACGTACCAGTTGGCCAGCAGCTTCTTGAGGTCCAGCTCGATGTACCGGAACTTCGGCCGGCTCTGCGTCGCCGTCCCGCCCTCGCCGACCCAGTAGGACTGCACACCACCGTAGCGCGAGCCGAGCGCGCGGCTGGTTTCGTCGACGGCGGGAATCTTGATCGAATTGGCGCTGGTGCTGAGGGTGAGCTTCTGCACCCGGCTCAGCAACTGGCCCATATCGTAGGACCGCGCGAACACCGAAGCCGCGAAATCGGTCTGGACCAGGAAGCCGCCGGCAGAGGGATCGACTTCGCCGGCCCCGGTCGGCGCGCGCTTCAACCGGGCGTCGAGCGCATGCGGGTCCTTCCCGGCCAGCGCGTAGCGCGCCACGGCCTGCAGCTGTTCGCCGAAAGAGGCGAAATGCCGGGAGGAATCGACCTCGAATCCCATCGTGCTACGGACGGCGCGCAGGTAGTTGTTCGCGTCCCAGCTCATCCGGACCGAGCGGGGCGCGATAGTATCGAGGGTGATCTGCGAATTGGACGGGAGCGGCCCGTCCTCCGGCAGGTCGGCGCCGCCGATCGGGCGGGCCAGCGACGCGGACCGCTCCTGCGCCCTGGTCATGCGGCTGATCTGGCCCTCGAGACGAGCGATCTCGGCGTCGGTTTCGGCGTAGAGCTTCTCGTCGCCGACCACTTCGTCGGTATTCAGCTTATCGACCGCCCTGCCCAAGGCCTGGCGGATGTCGTGCAAACGGTCCATTGGGGTGCTCCTGTTGGACACAAAAAAGCCGCCCAAAGGGGCGGCGGCTGACCTCCACCAGGGAGGTATTCGGATTGTCGCGGCCTTCACGCCGCGGTCAGGGACATCTTCCGTCTGAGCGCGGCGGCCTTGCGCTTCCTGGTCGCCACCTCGCGAGCGGCTCGCGAGGCATCATCATCGTCACTATCGGCGGTCGCATCGTCGATGAGGCCGAGCAGCTGCTCGCAGCTATCGGCCATGGCGCCGTGGATCTCGCGCAGCCTGGCCTCGCGATCGCTCGACAGGGCCGTTCCGGCGCGGGACAGCGGCAAGACTTCGGCGTCGACGGTGATGGTTACCACCTTACCCGAGGCCGCGTGTCGTGCCGCAGCGAGCAGCCCGGCCCGGGCGCCTTCGTCGAGCCCCAGCAGCGCCCGCACCATCTCGGTGCGCGCCGCGCGGGCAGTTTCATCGCCGCCGAGGCGGGCGATCAGCTCGTCGACTTCTTCGCCGGTCAGCGCCTTGATGAATTCGCCCAGCTGCGCAGCGAGGGCGGCGAGCTGCCCGGGCAATTCACTGCCGTCCTGCTCCCACTCTGCCTCGTCGGCGAGGCTCTGCTGGGTCCAGGCCATTTGCATCAGCAGGTAAGCCAGGTCACCCACATCCCACAGGTTGCGCTTGAACGCCTCTCCCCGCGCGGCTCGCGCCTGCGCGTCGCCGTCCGCGACCGGAGCGGGCGGCACTTCCGCCACCGGCGTCGGGGGCGCCTCTTCCTCGACGGTCACCTTGATCTTGCTGGCCGGCATCTTCGCCTCCCTCCGGAGCTGTTCGAGTTCATCCCGCGGCACGAGAATCATGCTTCCCTGGTCGAGGACCTTCTCCGCCCAGCGGAATAGCGGGCCTGTATCGATGCCGGCGGCGCGAGCCGTGGCGAGCGCTTCAGGCTGCGCCGGCACCGGCACCTGGCTGATCTCGAGCAGCTCGGCGAGCTTGAAGTCGATGCCGCCTGGCCGGGTCTTGTCCTTCGAAAACGACCACTCGAGCGGCAGCCACGACACCGATGTCGCGTTGAGATAACCGCCGATCACCAGCCGATAGACGGTGTCGGCGAACGGGTTCTCCTCCGCCGTGGCGTATTGCACGCCGCCGCGCAGGCCCTGCGGCCCGACGTCGAGATCGACCGTCTTGCCGATCGGCAGATCGGTCGCATCGTGCGCCCACAAGAAGACCGGGTTGGTCAGATAGTTATCGACATCCCAACCCTGAATCGTGTGCCCGTCGCGCGCCACCGCCGGCGTCGAGAAGACGTAGCGGACAATGCGCCCGTCGCTATTGGTGAGATCGGCCGTGCCGGCAGACCGCATGATCGGCGGCACGGATCGCAGCGTTGTCATGGCGTGACTGTCCCGGTGACGGAGGGTGTGGGGTCGTCGCCATTCGGGCGCCCTGCCCCGTCAGGTGCGGTTCCGGTAGACTGACTGCCGGCGGCGGCCATGTTCTGGGGGAAATGGAGTTTGTCAGCTTCCCCGCCCTCAGGCTGCAGACCGAGGTCAATTCGGGCCTCGTCTGGCTTGCCGATCATGGACATGATCATCGTGCGCCACTGGTTGACGCGCGTCCCCATATCCGCCGTGGTCAACTCGCTATAGTCGAACTCGATCGACAGATCGTCCTTGCGCAACCCGAACGCGGACGATGCCTTGGCCCGCCACCGGTTGGTGTATCCGGTCAGCGTGTAGTTGATGTACTCCTGCGCCAGCTGCTGGATGTTGCCGGTGCTCTTCGACGCAACTTCGCCGAGCATGTAGGTGGGCACGCGAAAGATGCGGGCGACCTCCTCCAGCTGGAATTTGCGCGACGCGATGAACTCCAGATCCGAAGCGGACGCCATCTCCAGCGGCGAAAACTTGAGCCCTTGCTCGAGCACCGCCGTCCGGCCGACGTTCTGCAGCCCCGAAACCATGCTCCTCCATTCCTCAGAGATGCGCTCGGCGCCCTCCGGAGTGAGCTTTTGTTCGGTCGTCAGGATGCCGCTCGGCTTGGCGGCGTTGCCCATCCAGCGAGCCGCCTGCTGCTCCTGTGCCAGCGACAGCCCGATGACTTCCTTGGCGACGGCAATGCGCGAGATGCCGAGCAGGCCATTGAGCGAAAAGCCGCGCAGATGGAACATGTCCGCGAACGGGATCAGGAACGGCTGACCCGAGAGCTCGGCCCGCATATGCAATCCCTGCGGCGTCACCCGGTAGAACAGCTGCCCGTCCGGCGCCTCCCACAGCGCGACCCAGTCCGCATTGACCGGGACCAGCTTGATCGGCGTGCCGCGCATGTTGCGGATGATGGGTGCATAGGCATTGCCGCGCAGGATCAGGCTGATCTGCATTTGCTCGCGAAACTCGAGCCCGTTCTGCCAGTCGTTCGGCTCCTGCAGGAGGTCGTAGAGGAAGTGGTCCTTGGCCTCCTTGCGCGAGTCGTCCTCGGCACGCCGAAAGATCGACCAGGGCAGTTTGGCGACGTCTTCGGCCAGCATGGTCACACAGGCCATGACGCCGCTCGCCCCCAGCGAGGTCTGCTGGTTGACCGCAATCCCGGTGACCGACGGCACCGAGTTGAAATTGCTGCTCCAAAGCAGCTCATCGACCGTGGTGTCGGTCGACCGCTTACGCCAGGGGAGGAGGCGCGCCAGCAAACTCATGGTCGCGCTCCCCTAGCCGACGAACAGAAGACCGCGCTCGGCGGTATAGATCGACCGATCATCGGCCGGCTCGGGATTCATCGCCATCAGCGCCGCCGCGTTGAATAGGGCCATCAGCGGGTCGATCTTGCCGTAGCCCGACTCGTCCCGGGCGATGCGCATCGCGGTCGGCGTCGCCACCGTCCGGGCATTCCCCACGCACCAGCCGAGCATCCGGCTGCCGCCATGACGAAAGGTCCGGTCGGCGAGCTTACGCTCCACCGTTTTGATCGCCCCCATCAGCGCGATGCCCTGCCGCACGGCGCCGAGCTGGTCCTCGTCCTGCGTCACTCCGATGCCGGCAAGCGCATCGACGATGCCACCAATGCCGGCGGCGTCGACGCCGACCTGGGCGAGCAGGCCCGCATCGCGAATCCGCGTCACCAGCGACACCACATAGGCGATGTCGGGCGCCACCAGTGCCCCGTCGACGCCCTCTGACGCCGGCAACAGCCCCTCGAGGAACTCCGGCGGCAACTCCGCCTCGAGCGCAAACGTGCCATCCTCGCGCCGGGCGAATTCCAGCTCGGGCGCGGCGTCTTCTGCCGGATCAACCGAGCCCCCAAAACGAAACACGTCGAGGTCGCCGTCAGCCTTGAACCTGAGATAATCCGTCCAGTTGGCCTTGCGACGATCGAGGCCGATGGTGGAGATCAGCCCGTGCGACCACGCGAGCCAGCGCTTGCTGCCCTTTTCGCGGCCGATCACCCCGATGCCCATCAGGTCGTCGAGGCCGCCCCCGTCGATGCCGACTGTGATGACCTCCGACCGCCGCAGGATGTCGTCAAGCGATAGCGCCGGGTAAATGCCGTTGGCCCAGATCGCGGCGCCGGCCCAGCCATCCGACCGCAGCGCCTGGCCGACCTCGACGTTCAAATGTTTGGCGTAAAACTCGGGCCTATGCCTTTTCAATGGCTTAGGTCGCCATGTTGCCCGCTTGTCGCGCATTTTCGGCGCCGAGCAGCCCGAAGGCGATTTTCTCGACGGCCTCGTGCTGACGTTTTGGGTTGTTGACGATCGCATGCGTGTAGACCTGCAAGGTTATGTCGAAGTGGCGATGTCCGAGCAGCGCAGCCACGTCGGGCAGCGCCACGCCCATGGCGACGAGGGCGCTGGCGTTGAAGTGGCGCAGCGCGTGGAAGTGGTGACGGTCGCCACCGTCCGAGAGGCCGGCGCGCTTGAGCAACGGGCGCCAGTAGTTCTGGTGGAAGTTCTCGGCCGAAAGGTGCCTGTCCCCCGCGATGCGGAAGACCAGTCTGCGATCGTTCCGGACGTAGTGGCGGGCGACGAAGTCGCGCAACAAGTCGACCAATGCCCTTGGCAGGGGCACGTCCCGCAAGCCCGATTTCGTCTTCGGGCCCTTCAACTCGTCAAACCCGGTCAGGTTGTGCCGAACGTGATAGATGCCCGCATCGAGGTCCAAAGCATCTAGCGTCGTCGCCATGATCTCGCCGTACCGCAGGCCGCCGAACACGGCCAGTTGCACCATGCAACGGAACATGGCGTGCTCGCGGACCTTGCCGCCCGCCGGCCGCGTTTCGAGCGTGCTCAGCAGCTTGCCCAAGTCCTCGATGTCGAACGTGCGGACACCGACCCGCTCGCCCCAGCGGACTTCGGCGCTAACCTGCGGGCATAGTGCGGTCTTGATGAAGCCCCGCTTGAGCGCGAAGCGCTCCATTCGGGCGAGGATGCCCAAAGCGGCCTTTGCCGTGTCCCGGTGTCCGCCTCGGCCGGCGGTCTCGAGCCCGATGCACCATTCTTCAATCTCGGCGAATTTCAGATCCGCGAACGCCCGGCCGCCGAACTTGCCGACAATGTGCTTGTTGATCCGCCCGACCATGGCCAGATGCCAGCCCTTGCCGATCTCGCCCCGGTCGACACGCTCCTCAGAACGCTTGATGAAGAGATCGGCCACCTCGCGCACGAGCAGCGGTTTCCCGCTGACATGGGTGCCGTCTCTCACCTCGGTTTCGGCGATCAGCCGCCAGGCATCGGCTTCCTTCTTGCGCTCGAAGGTCTTCAGCCGGCGCTTGCCCGCCTGGTCGGTGTAGGTGACCACCCATGCCGTCTTCTTCTCGCCATTGGGCGATGTCCATTCGCGCTTACGCACGCTCGCCATGGAGGGCCTCCGAAGCGAGAGCTGCGATCCATGCTGCGATGTCAGAGCGACGCGAGCAGACGCGGCCGCCGATCTTGAAGGTGGGGATTATGCCTGCCTCGCACTTATGCCGGCAGGCCTTCTCACCGATCCCCATGAAGCTGGCGATCGCGGACACGCCGTAGAGCAAATCGGCCCTGTCGGCCGTCATCTGCATTTCCATTTCGATTTTTCCTTTCAGGCTTTGACCCGCGACACACATGCGGGTGCGTGGCCCGGTCGGGCCCATCCCGGCCGGGCCGGATGGGGAGCTAGATGAAGAAGACGGAGCCTGAGGGGGTCGCCGCGGCGCCGCAGGCCTCGATCAGCCCATCTTGGTCGCCGATGCCGTTGTCTCCGAAGCCGGCGTCGTCGCCTTCGCGATCGGCCACGATTGCGCCATTGCGCAGCTGCAGCGCCAGGCCGCCCAGATTGTCCTCTTCGTCGGCGTCGCGGCCGCAGGGCGCGCGACCGTCCGAGCTGACGTAATCCGCCTCGAGGTCCGCCGAATAGTAGTCGATGAAGCCCGACAGGGTGCCGAGCGCGTCGCCGAAATGGCAGTTCGGCGGGCCGGCCTCGCCCCAGCCAAGGGACGGTTCGTCGTCAACGCACCCAGTATCCCCGTTGCTGTCGTGCTCCGGCTCATCGAAGCCGAGCGAGGCCTCGTCGTCACCAGCGTCCTCGGCGTCGCTGTCGTCGAGTTCGCGATCGCTGTTGGTGGCGGCCATTTCGTCGCCCGCCTGGTCGGTCGCCCACCCGAGCCAAAGCTCGTCATTGCCGTCCGCTTCGGCCTCGCCGTCGTCGTCATGGTGCGCGTCGACGGTATCGAGCAGGCCGATCAGGTTCTCGATCGCCCGCTCTACGCTCCGGCGCATTGGCGGAATGATCGTCAGCACGCGCCGCGGCTTAGACGAGGCCTCAGGCGGCAGATCGAGAAACCCCAGCTCGTCATCGTTGGCCGGCGCGGGGGCTTGCGCGTCGTCGAGGGCGCCGAGCTCGGCCAGCAATTCCATCTGACGATCGAACATCCAGTCGAGCAGGACCGAGGCACGGTCTTGCCACTCGGCAGCATTGGCGGAATTGAGGGGTGGGAAGTTGAGCGCGGGTAGCCCCGCTGCAAGGCTTGTCATGTTTCAGGCTCACGGTTTCCGGTTTGTGAGACCGGTCGCCAGCGTCGGGCTGGCACCGGGAGTTCACAAACAGGTCCGCGAGAACCCGCGCCACGGCCTTCACCCGAAGGCTGTTTTATCCCCGCAAGTTTGCCGCTTGCGGTGCCGTGGCACTCCCGGCATAGTGAGCCGGTCACGCCCACGGCATGGGCGCGTCTCAATTTCGGCGATTCGATAGCCCGGCAAGGCCTCGATCCCGCCTATCGCGGATGCAGCGCCATCCCCCGGCAAGGGGACCGCTGCGAAGGTTTGTGAGCCTCCAGCCGCGACCGTATGCCGATTTCGTCACATTCGACAAGCGCCAAACCCCTCCCGAGGGGCCGAGGCCCCTTGCGCGCCGAAATCCGGCAAGTTTGCCGCTTTTGGCGTGGCAAAAGCGTCTTGCGCCCGAGACTCCTCTTATTCCGACTGGCTATAATCCTTTCCGCGCGCGCTTGACCGGCGCGAAGGCCTAACCGCTGCACGACGCAACGACTGGCTTCGCCCATCAGGCCCGGAGCTTGATGCGATCTAAGCCTTGGTGGACTTGCAATGGCCCGACCCGCCCGGTCGCTAACCCAATGCAAGAGGTCGCCGCCGCCCATGACCGGGCCCGGGAGGGAGTCATTCGACCAACCCTAACCGACCGTCCGGGGGCACATGGGATTCACCGACGCACAGGCGCCTGAGCGTTGGTGGGCCGGAACTCGTGAAGGCACCGGGATAACCAGCCTTCACGGCGCTAAACAGTGAAACCCAACCCGGCTTCACTGCGCAGTGAGCCGAGGGAACTTTCCAATGCGCTTGCAGAAGAAACGAACTCGACTCTTGAACCCCGACTGGCGGGGAATGGCAGCCTTCCTACTCGGATTGGCTTCCGTCATTCGCGCCCTTCGAGGACTTTGACGGGGAGGCGTCGGGCTTCGGCTCGGCGCCTTTTTCGGTTCTTGCTGCATGCCCCAGCATGCTTTGCTTCAGGAGGCTCGCTCGGGCATGTCGGATGGCGTCATTGATCTTGGAGTCCCCGCTCCTGGGGCTACCCAGTTTTACATCCTTCGCTCTCAGGCAATCGACACATATTCGGGCTTGGAACGAAGCTTGAGTTCGCTTTTGGGCCTTCTGATGGGAGGCGATATGCGCGCTGCAACATCCATCTTTCACCGCCTGAGCAACACTAAGTCGCGCAATCTCATCCTAGAAGACCTGTTGAGCCAGCGCTTTGGCGACACGTACCAAGCCTTCTGGCACGGCATCCCGAAAACAAAACAGCGAAGTGGCCTGATGACGATTATTCAGAGCATCGATGGGAAGCGCAACGAAATCGTTCATTGGACCGTCGTCCGAAATATTTCCGACACTTCAGATATGCTTGTTCTTAGGCCGCCGGCGTTCTTCTTCAATGAAACACAAGCTCAGATAACCGCAGAGGATCTGACTGAGTTCATTGAAAAAGCTGACTTCGCATCGCGAGCGATCAACATGTTTACGCTGGTACTTGGCCCCCAGGGGGGCCACATCGAAACGCTTGAAACGTGGCTAGAAATATTTCGACGGCCGTGTGCAATCCACTATCCCGGAATTACAAAGCACCGCAAAATTCGCCTCGGGCACCCGAAGCGTGATCCTCAGAGCGGGCCATGACCCCAATAGAAAAATGGTTTCCCCTGATCGGCCTGGCAGCGATGTTTCTCTTGGGAAGCCTCGGCTTCCCAAGGTTCGTGGTCATCGATGCAACACTCCGCAACGTGGTCATAGGAGCGGTGATCTCGGCCGTCGTATCACTTGGCACTGCCGGCTGGGCAGCGCGTCGAGAACTCAGAAGAGATGAACGAGCGCGAACAGAAGCGCGCAAGTCGAGTGCGGCAGTCGTTGCGGCCCAACTTTCGTCAATCCTGGGCTACCAAGAGGCTGTGGCGCGAGTGGCATGCGAGAACTTGAGGATGAAGAGCCCTTCCGGCGCGGACCTTGAGCCGTGGCAGGGTCTGCTGCCATTCATCGGCGCCGCGCCTGTCGCCCACGTCGATGCACGCGATTTGGCGTTTCTGGTGTTGGCCGGTCGCGGCGATGTCCTAGGGGAAGTAGTTGCGGCCCGAGATTTGGCAGCCGGTCTCGCGGACGTCGTCCAGCAATACTCGGATGATCGAAAGCGGCTGGTCAGCTCGCTGCCCAGCTTCCCGACGTCGGACGATGACCGCGTGCTTGAATTCACGGAATCTATGAGACGGCTGCGGCCCCAGATGGATGTTCTGAACATGTTGGCTATGGATGTCGCCGCCAACGCAATAAACGACACTCTCGCGACTCTAGCCGCCATCAGGCGATTCCGCGCAGCCTGCCGGCAAGTGTTTGCCGATCCGGACTTTCTCCCGATGGATGACGGTAGTTTGGGCGCTTACGAGAAGCGAATGAACGCGCTCAAAGTGGAGCGCAAGAAAGCCTTCGCAAAATGGGTCGCTGCCCGCGGCCGCTCGGAACAGCCTCAGAACAATAGCTAGGGGGCGCTCCTCGCCCACAAACCGTGCGGGCGGCGATCGTCGCGGACCAGATCGCGCCAAGTTCTTGAGAGGCCGGCCCAAGCCTCGACCCTCACCCAAAGAAAAAGGCCACCGCCCACGAATGCGATGGCCTGCAACAATTTCCACGGTTTTCGTGGTTCCATATTGTGCTCCCACGGAAATCGTGGTATAAAAGACGGGTCGAAGCAATCCCGCTTCGACGCGACGGACTAGGAGGTCCCATGAGCTTCAAGCTCACCTTCCAAGTCCGGATCGGCAAGTGGAGACTGACACTCTCCCTAGGCCGGTAACCGGGGGCCGGGGAGTGTTAGCAGCACTCCCCGGTTCCCAGAACAGATAGCAGACACGGGGGTGCCGTTCAATGACAGCCGAAAACGAACTTGCCGACCTTCGTAAGCGCGTCGGCGTGACTCAGGCCATATTTGCCGACTTTATGGGCGTCCCTCTGAGGACGTATGAAGATCTCGAGGGTGGTAGATCGAGTATCCGTCCGGTTCACGTCCGAGCCGCCCAGATGGCGACTTTGAAGATCGCCGCAAATCGCAACATGCCGGACGCGCTGCCCGCCGAACTTTTCGGAATCGTCAATACCATCATCAACGACAAGATTTACTCGCCTGGGGGATGGCAGAGCCACAAGGATTTGCAAGCCCAGATCACTGCAGCCACCAAGCCCGCCGGCGCGGCGGGCACTCGCGCGAAGGACTCCTCAAGTTGAGGACTGCTTGCCAAGTTGGCGACGATATCGTCGGCCCGCGCGGACCCGGATCAAGTCGCCAAATTGGCGACCTGATCCATCAAAATCCCGCCCATTGGCGGGATTTCAGGTCCGGCTAACTTGCCGGATTTGTTTCACGGTGTGTTTCACGAGCGTAAGTCGCCAAATTGGCGACTTACTTGCGGGCCTCATCCCTAAGGAACACTTCTTCCCCTTTAGGCCACGTTGAGCTTGGCGCCGTTATTGGTTGCGCTGTTGATGGCATCGATCAAGGTGAGCACCTCATCCCGGCTGTATTTGGTGTTGGCGCTGCCGAGGAATTGGACGTTGACGGTGGGGCCTGCCTGCACCGGCGCAGCGGCAGCCGGCGCAGGGGCGGCGGCCGAGGAACTACCGCCGCCGCCACTCGCACCGGGAATCGACGTGCTGGTGTAGGTGGTGGAAAGGATCGCCGCGACGTTCGCCGCGGCCGCCACTGCCGCGATACCGGCAGCGATGGCCCCGCCGGCCGGACCGAGCACGGATCCCGCGGCATAGGCATTCGCGATTGCTTCGCCACCGGCGACGACGGCCCTAGCGACGCTCAGCTCTTTCTGAACATCGAACGCCTGCCTGCCCTGAAGGCCCATGGCGTCGGTCAAAGTGGTGAGGCTATCCAGCACGTTGGAGGCGGCATCGCCGTATTTGTTGACCATCTCGTCGGCGGCCTTGGCGACCTCGGCGTTATAGGTCTGCCAGTCGATGGCGCCGGCGTCCAACAGCTCGCGCTGCTTCTTGATCGCGTCTTCCATGCTGTCCCACGGCGTCGCGTCGGACATGGTTTCCTGAAGGC
>Ga0209233_1000478_pt1 | contig 24667 bp, 19 predicted proteins | sample AraplaCL_Cvi_mCL_FD_184269 | JGI IMG/M metagenome (GOLD analysis project Ga0209233, IMG submission 184269) | Arabidopsis root microbial communities from the University of North Carolina, USA - plate scrape CL_Cvi_mCL (SPAdes) (version 2) | ecosystem: Host-associated > Plants > Roots > Endosphere...
CTATATCATGAAGTCCTTCTCCGCGATTTTTTTCTTGTTTGCCTTAAATCAATTACAATACATTCACTATTAAATATATTATTAAAAATGATGACGACGAATACAAACAAATAGTTGTTTTAATTGATTGGATTTTATTCAAAGCAAGATATTTAGTTGTCCATTATATTATAAACGTTTTGTTCAATAACATATTTGATAAACTTACAAAACGTATATTTTTTTGTGTTTCAACGTATCGAAGAAATTCAAATAACACCATTTTCATAGTTTTTCGACTATCATATTCCATTTGATAATTCAATTCAATATAATGTGTTGAAAGTACAAAATCGCCACCGAACTTTCTCACGTTTTCAAACGCATTTATAAGATTTTCCAATCGCGTAGAGGGTTGTAGGGGATAATGGTAAGGAATTTCGGTATGTGAAGCGAATTTCAAAACATATGGATAATGGCACTTGGAATAACGGAGTTTAAATGTGAATTGTTTGAAGAGATTTACGACTCCAACAAAACTTTTCTCCTTCTTATAGAACGGAATCCCCCCTCCGCAGATGTTTAAACCTGCTTTAATCACCGACTGATACCCGTGTTTTGAAAGCAAATTTTGCGGTGGTGTAAAAACAGAAATATTCGCTTCCAAAACCCGATTCAAATTGGCAACCTCCATTTTTATCGTTTGGGTTTGATCACTATTTGTAAAAAATTCTGCTCCTCTTATATAATTATTATTTCGCTCATCCGGCAGCTGTTCGTCAGCATTGCGATGATGTTTTGCGTGGAATGCAATGTCTAGCTTTCCTTCCTTTATCTTTTGTTTTAAAAACTCTACAAGTTCGGAGTTCTTTTCAATTGGATAAATCATATCATCAGCAATCCATGCAGCCCAGTCAGTATTGTGTTTTGTTTGATATATTTGATGTACCCACGTCCTCCAGTCCCCTTTGACTTTTGAAATCAGGCAAAGAGTTACAGGTATTTTATCCCATATGTCGGCATAGCAATTTTTTAATTCTGTGGGGCTGGTAAAATAATTGGTGTCGTCGTCCCTTATTGCAAAACGCATATTAATTACTACTATAAATAACTTCTTTGTATATATTAAGATAAGATAACAAACACTTATTCATGTCGAACTGTGAAAAGCACATGCTTGTATTTTTTTTATGTGATCGATACAATTTTTCATTTTTTTTATAACTCTTCATAGCTTTAGAAAAATCGGCCAATGATATTATACCATTGGGGGCTGGAATAACTATCCCCGCCGAATAATTTTCATAGTTCAACATGTTTTGCAATTCACCTGCGTCAGAACTGATGACAGGCTTACCACAATATAAGTATTCTATTACAACTGTAGGAAGGCTTTCGGAAGGATAAGTACTTGGTAATAATCCAGCATCAAATATATTAATCCATTCCAAGGGGCTGTTGCTCTGTCCTACAAAATGGATTTGCTTGTTATAATTATAGGTCAAAGATAATTCTTGCAAATATTGACTATCTCCGACTAAAACTAAATGACATTGGGGGTCCTTCAACAATAAAAAAGCATCAATTGCTACCTGCCAACCTTTAGAGGGAATGCCTCTTGATACCATCCCAAATACAAAATGATCCGCTTTAATATCAAGTTGAGATCGCAGCATTTTATTTTCTGGGGGAATTACCCCCTGATAACCATTATATATTTTTGTGAGTTTATTATGGGTTTCCTGAGGAAATTCTTCCTTGAAAAATCTAATTTGTTCATTTGATATACATACCAGTTGATTTAAACCATTAAGATTTTTTTTGATTTTAGAAGCATACCTGAGAATAGATATAGCAATCCCCGAGCGACTTTTTTTAAAAAACTGTAGATAATCACCATGTATCGTAGCGATTACAGGCACTCCTAATTTAGATGCAACAGAAAAACATAACCCATCTGTTTTAAACAAGTGACTATGGATTATATCTATTTCATTACTCAAAACACTCTTCTTTAATGAATACTTTATAAAGAAATCGATAAAACTTATATCTATATTAAGTTTTCTAAACAATCCATCAAGTTTTTGAAAAAATGGAGCACATGGTATTTTAGCGTGAACCACCTTTGATTGTGGGGCATTGGCAAAGTGAAAGCCTTTATTATAATAATTTTTATAGAAACTAAATATTGTAACCTGATGCCCGCTATGCTGTAACGCATCGGATAGCCTAAGCACAAAAGCTTCGGCGCCTCCGGGGTGTAATGTTTCAGTGGCTAGAAGTATTTTCAATGCTGTTGATATTGGTTATGTAGGGACTACTAAATGCCTTGATCCGAATTCTTAAATAATAAAAAACTGTTCTTAGCGATTTTACATTTAACGGCCAAGCTATAGAAGCTTTAATTAACAACATTTTTGCCTGTGCAAAATCTCTATGATCAACAGCTTTTGCTGCCCAGATTCTATATTGTTCTGACATAAACCTCTTGTTGTTTAAAATTTTTTTCTCGAACGTTTTTAAGCGTTCGGTTTGGCCCTCCTGCAACCAATCGGTGCCATTTTCTTTGCGTTGTTGAAATAATTCATGAAGTATTACTGGCATGATCATCTTCCGCTCATTATTCAATACATTTGTAATCGAATTTGGGGTATTGCGATAAGAGTATAGTTTATCTTTCAAACAATATATTGGAAATTTTTCATTCGCTTTTACAGTCCAATATATATCATCTCCCAATCCTAGAAAAAATTCTTCATATAGGCCGATTTCCTTATAAACCGAGCGGTGACACATTAATGATGGGAACCAGAATGGATATTTATTATTATAAAATGTTATAACAATATCATCTTTGATATAGGTTCCTTCGTATATTTTTCCATTTGCATCAATTTGGTAATATGTACTTCCCACAATTCTTTGCTGGGAATTGGCAATAAGTACTTCTATCTGCTTCGCTAATCTATCATATGCGGAAGTATCATCACTATCTAACTGTGTTATATAATCGCCATTTGCTTTTTCAATACAGAAATTTTTATTAGCAACATATCCTAAATTTTTCTCCTGCAAAAAAACTTTAATTCGCTTGTCTTTTAAGGAACTTAGCCATTCTCTAGTACCATCTGTAGAATAGTCGTCACTAATGATCAACTCCCAATTGCTATATGTCTGAAATAAAATACTATTTACTGCAGATTCTATAAATGGTCGGGTATTATAGGCGCACATTAATACACTTATCAGAGGTTCATCCTCTTTAAACATTTGCTTCACTTCTATGTTAGCTTTATATTATCACGAAATATGACGCTAAATTTATTTAATTGGAACTCGTAGATTTAGATAGTTTCTTCAGTATAACATAAAGAAATGTTTTTTTAAATATGTTCCAATATCTTAATACCTGTAAATTTTTTATGTCATTATATGCTTTGTAATCAACAGTAAAAATATTGAAATGCTTTTCAAGAAAATGTTTTCTTTCTGACTTAACATTCTCCCAATTCGACTCAATTGACCCAATACCATCTAATATAAAATAACTGATAGCAATATCAACATATTTGTATGATTTATTGAATTTACAAATTGCTAAAATAAAAAAAGCCCAATCAGCAGTAATCCTGTATTCTTCGTCATACATCCCTATTTCAGAGAATAAGGATGTTTTTATAAAACTTCCCTGGTGTGGTAACGTGTGAATATAAAAATGATTAAATGTAAGTTTTTCAGGATATTTACACTCTGTCTCTTTCCTCGTAGCCGGATTTATTTTAATAAGATTTCCATAAATAATATCAAAATCGGAGCTTAAGTAATTATCAATATTTGCTAAAACATGTTCGTTTACTAACCAATCACCACTATTTAGAAAAAAACAATATTCTCCTTTCGCTTTAGCAATTCCTTTATTCATACCGTTATAAACTCCGGCATCTTTCTCACTAACCCAATAGCTAAATAGTTGAGCATTTTGCTCAATTATTTCTTTGCTCCCATCTGTTGAGCCGGCATCAATAACTATGTGTTCATAATCTGTAAAAGTTTGGCCTACTACACTTTGTAAAGTCCTTTCCAAACCCTTCTTGTTATTATAATTTACGGTTATAATCGATATTTTCATTATTGATTGTAGCGTTCTGCTTTTAACTTCTCAATATCAACTTGCAATTTCAAATATTAGACATACTTACTATCAGATTCACAGTTTATTTATAACATTAATAAATTGTGTTGCATAGTTTTTTATTGAATCTATATAATTTATCGTAACAGCATGGTGATCTTTAGCGGAAAGCATTAGGCTTGCCAGCTCATTGGGATTTAGGGGATTAAAAAATATAGCATTCTTATTAAGTTGTTCCCTGTGCACAGGTAAATCTGAAGCTATTATAAATTTATTTAATGCCTTTCCGTCTTCTATTACGGTGCTCCATCCTTCAAATAATGAAGGTTGTATTACCCCTATTGAAGCCTTCATTAATTGTAGTTGATCTATTCGATCTATAAAGCCCAGAAATTTTATATCGTTCTGCAACCCAAAGTCATTGGTTAATTTTTTTAGTGAAGAGGCATATTCAGGATTTCGGAAATCATATTCCTTACCTGTAAACGCAATCTGGAAGTCAAGATTATTACTTTTTTGTAAAATACCAGCAGCTTCAATAATTACTTTTTGGTTTTTATGAACCCAAAATTGATTAGGAGCGATATAAAAATTGTTATTAAGCCCATATTTTATTTTAAGAGCTTGAAGATCGTATTGACCTAATACAGGATGAGTTACCGCAAATGGCAGAACAAATGTTTTACAAGTATGGTTGGGGAAAAAGCGCTTAAAATCTTCCAATGCGTTTTTACTGCTAAAAACAACTGCATCATACGTACGCTTAATAAATAAATATCCTTGCCTGCGAGAGTGGATATTTTGTGCAGAAAAGAATTGAGGATAATGTAGTTCTTGAAAATCCGGTATCCAGTATATTTTTTTTTGTCCGCTATTTACAACTAAACCTGGCGCGGTTGGAAAAATCACATCGATATCGTCCGCATCTTTTAATCGATTTGTTTGAGGAAAAATTACGTATTTATTAAAGGTATAAGCTATTCTATTTATAATTCGTTTTTGCAGGGTTAGTTTAATTGAAATATAAATTAACGCTCTATGTTCTAAATATGGGTATCCGGTTTGTTGTATTTGGTTATACTCTTTTGCGGTTTCTGTAAATACAACAATCGCAGGTTGCAATTCATCCTCAAGAGTGTTAAGTGCGGCTACTAAGTTTTGAATATAATAACTACCTCCAACCCAATTTTCATTATCGTTGTAAATAATTCCTACCTTAATTCTTTCAGCCATTGTACATATTTTGAAAGGCCCGTATTGATATCATACTGTTGCTGATATCCTAATTGCTTTAGTTTTGTAATATCTGCCTCCCAATGCAACGGGTCGCCAGCACGGTTATTTCCTGCAAATTTTATAGCACCGTTCCATCCAAGCTGCCTGTAAAAGTTTTTCACTACGTCAAATGTACTATATTGGCGGCCATTAGCAACGTTAAGACATTCCCCGACAAAATCAGTTTTCTCAATTACCAGTTGTATAGCCTGCAAAATGTCGTCAATATAAATATAATCCCGGGTCTCGTTGCCGGTACCAAATAATGTCACAGAACTTTGGGCCAATGATTTATTATATAGGTCCCAAAACAGTTGCTTTTTTAATCCGGGTCCGAAAGCAGAGAATATTCTTAAGCTACAGGTTCGCATTCCCCAATAAGTATAAAATGATTGGCAAATTTGTTCAGCATGCATCTTGTGAAGCCCATAAGGCGAAACTGGCTGAATAGGATCCGCCTCGCTCACCGGTAACTTTTGCGGGTTGCCATACACCGCAGCACTTGATAAATTAATGAACCGACACATGGGTTGATACTTACGGATGGCGTCCAGTAATTTTACTACATTGAAAGTGTTTAATGAAAAATCCCGGAGTGGGTTATTTAAAGAATCTGGCACACTTGCCGCCCCCGAGCAATTAATGCATATATCAAATGTATTGGCTTCAAATACCTCGCTAAAGTTAGCATTTGAGCTATCTACTAATATATAATGATCATCTGTATAATCTACAACTACATCACTGGCCCAACATTCATACTCACTTAGCTTGGAAAAAAAACTATATGCATGGCTACCAATAAAGCCCTTTGAACCTATGATAAGTATCTTCATATAAATTTCAGGTTGTATATTTTACAATTTTAGCGGGGTTACCTGCTACAACAGCATAATCTGGTACATCTTTAGTAACTACGCTTCCAGCAGCCACTATTGCCCCTTCACCAATTGTTACGCCCTTTAATATGATTGAATTGAACCCGATCCATGCTTTATTCCTAATACTTATTTGTTTGCTGTTTACTACTCCCCAGTTTTTATAGTGCCCGTATTTTTTTTCCATAACTTCCTTTTTCCAAGCCTCTACATCGCCATGCCTTTCAGATGATATTATCGAATGAGCATCATTATCAATAATTGTACAACCCCATGAAACCATTACATCGTCGCCAATATCTATTTTATTAATACTTATCAGCGTGCTAGCCCCGATTGAGGTGTTCTTTCCAATAATTATCTCACCAGTCTGGGTTTCAAAGATTGCTTTTCCTTCTATCATGCAATTTTCGCCAATTGTAAGAAAAACTTTATTTGTTGGATTTCTTATCTGTATCAATTCTTTATTAATTGATGATGATTGGGGACAAATAATATATGGCGTTAAAGCCTTATCCAAAATCTTTTGCTGCCTTTCAATTCTTTTTTTACGTATTGATTTAACTATCGTGGTCAATAACATATATTTTCTTTTTTATACATTATTTTATCTTTTAGGTACCGATTCAATAAAAGCATTCTCGAGGGGACTCATTATTCTAAGCATATTATATAATACGGCTGTTAAATTCTATTCTAAATATTTTTAGATATATATATGCTAGCATTGGTGCTGCCATCAACCTTTTTTGATAATGAAACATTTAATATCTTTTTTAAGTTGGCACTATACATCTCATAACTATAATTGGCTTGTATCCATTGTTTACAAAACTTAGCCTTTTCTATAAATTGCTCTTCATTGAGGTTTAATACACTTTCAATTTGCGACGAAACTTCTTCTTCACTAATATCCTTAAACACATATCCTATATCATCAAAATCTAAACCTGCAGATTCAGATACAATTGGGATTAAGCCGCCATTAGCCACAACATTCAATACTGAAGGTGCACCACCTTCACTTGCAGATGGGAAAATAAGGCTTCCGCATGTTTGCATAATTTCCTTAAATGAATTCGAAAAAATATCAACAAACCCGTGATTTATAATATTGGGGCATGAATCAATAATAGATTCATAGTAATCAAAAAACTTTCTTTCATTTTTAGATGCTCCGCAAATATGTAAATTAATGTCGTTACGTTTCGAGAATATATCAATCACTATATCCAAGCCTTTATGTAATAAGCCACTGCTTCCAAACCATAAAAAATTCTTCTTGATCGTTTTAAAGTTTTTTTGACCCACGTCAATATCAACGGTTTTAAAATAAAAAGCATTTACTGACAATACATTCACCGATGGATTAGTTGCTTTAAAAGTCTCCGCTACGAAATTATTTCCAAGTGCTATTATCAAATCAGAACTTATATATTGAAAAGTCCAAAAATAGTCGCCGACTCGACTAGATTGGGGGATCAATATTTTTGTTCTTTTAAAAAAATCAGACACGCGCATTGCTGATTTATTAAAAGCAAAAAACGGATTACATCCGGTAGAATACATGATTTTAATTAATCGTTCAGCATATTCGGAAAAAAACGCTTTTTCAAGTGGATATCCAAATCCATAAATGACGTTATAATTGGAAAAATTTATTTCAAAGTCGTCATTTGTGAATTCTATAACATCAACATTGAAGCCTAACTCATTAAAAATATCGGCGGCGGTTTTACATTCTGTATAATTTGTATGAGAATAAATCATATCCGTTAAAAACGGCGCTCTTAAATAAGAAATTAAAACCGTCTTGTCAAAATCTGTTTGATATACATTTTTTAAAATTGGATTTTCAGGATTTAATTTAGATACATTTAATCCAAAATATGTGAATATCTTCTTTACTATATCTTTCATACTAAACGCGCTCCCAATTTAATACCGGCAAAATAGCACCTCTTCTCCCCTCTGTGGTCTTTGCAACGGGACTTATTGAGTCTGTTAATGAGAAATATGTTTCATATTTATATTCATCCAGCATTTCAACTTTTGGAACTGCACCTGCCGCGTTTATAATATAATCACCCGCTCTAAGTAGGTCTACCGGTAAAGCAACTTTATATGTGTAAATTCCTTTTATAAAAATGTTACTATCATTTGCAGCAGGATCCACATCTTTCAATGTGCTGCCAAAAATAGTTCCGTAACCGGTATGTACCAATTCAATGCTAACATCATAGCCTCGACCTTCTTTTAAAACCTCAAAGGTTAATTCGATAAATGCTCGATAAGCATTATCGATGTGTGCCGAAACATCCCCAAGCTCATTAATAACCCGAACACTTCGTATTTTTAATTTTTGTCCGGGGTTGGGTGCACTTTCATCTATTGTTTGGCCACCTATGCCATTGCCTATTTTTGAATATATGCTGATAATGTTCTGAATTTCGCCGAGGGCACATATGCCCCCGTTTTTTAAAAGGAGGCCTGTATTGCAAAGAGCAGAAACCGCCGCCATATTATGACTCACAAACAACACCGTCCTTCCATCATTCACGCTTACATCCTTCATCTTTCCCAGGCACTTTTTTTGGAACTCCGCATCGCCAACTGCCAATACTTCATCAACTATCAATATCTCGGGCTCCAAATGTGCTGCTACTGCAAAGGCCAGACGCACGTACATCCCTGATGAATACCGTTTTACCGGTGTATCAATGTAGCGCTCAACGCCAGCAAAATCAACAATTTCATCAAACTTTCGGGTGATTTCGCTTTTGGTCATCCCCATGATAACGCCATTAAGATACACATTCTCACGACCGGTCATTTCGGGGTGAAACCCCGTACCGACCTCCAAAAGAGATGCGATGCGGCCGCGGGTCTTAATTTGCCCGGTACTGGGCTTGGTAACTTTAGAAAGTATTTTCAACAAGGTTGATTTACCGGCTCCATTTCGGCCGATAATACCTAAGACCTCTCCCGCCTTTACCTCAAAATTTATATCCTGCAGCGCCCACACATATTCACTCTGGCCTTTACGTGTACGGTCATTCGCTTCACCAATTTTTGCAAACGGGTCTTCCTTACCGCGCATGCGAGCCCACCAACGGTTCAGGTCGTGGCTAAGCGTGCCTGTACCAACTTCTCCTAAACGATATTGTTTACCTAAATTCTCTACTTTTATAACAGTACTCATCTGTACATATAATTATACTGTATCCATGAATGACTTTTCGACCTTATTAAAAATAATCGTACCTAATGCCATTATAATTACCATAAATCCGGCGCTATAGCTTAATCCACTCCAATTAAACAATCCGCTTCCTAAAAAAGCATATCTGAAAGTCTCAATGACCGACGACATGGGATTAGCCATAATTAACCATTTGTATTTACCACTGATTGATGATAACGGATAAATTACGGGAGTTGCATACATCAACAACTGGATACCAAAAGTGAGCAAAAAAGACAGGTCACGATATTTGGTGGTCATTGCCGAAATAATCATCCCAAAACCTAATCCAAGTCCACCCATAATAATAATTAATATGGGAGTGAGTAATATAGCCATGTTGGGATGTACGGCGTTACCTGTTACAATATAATAAATCCAAAAAAGCAGAAACAAAGAAAATTGGATGCATAATTTTACCAGGTTGGATATTACTATAGACAATGGCATCACTAGCCTAGGAAAATACACCTTACCAAAAACGGCCTCGTTGTCTTTAAAAACTGTAGCTGTGCGGTTGATACATTCAGAAAAATAATTCCATAGGGTAATACCGGCCATGTAAAATAATAACATGGGCATACCATCTGTTGATATTTTGGCTATGCGTCCAAAAATGAGGGTGAAAGTAAGTGTGGTTAGAATGGGTTGCAAAAAAAACCAAATTGGACCCAATATCGTTTGTTTGTACGTGGCTACAAAATCACGCTTTACTAAAAGAAACAGCAAATCACGATAACACCAAACCTCTTTCAATGGGAGGTCGAGCAGGTGAGTATGAGGCTGAATAATTTCATCCCATTCTGCCTTTTCATCAAAATTATCGTCGATAACTGTATTCATTATGATTAGCGGTAATATTATTTAATATGCTGACTTTTATACCAATCAAAAGTAATGGCTAAACCTTGTTTTAAGTTATAGACGGGAACATATTTTAAGGTTTCAGTAATGCGCGATATATCTGCCAAAGAATCTTTTATATCCCCAGCCCTTGACGGACCATAAACCACTCCCGGATCTGAACCAGTCATAGTAGTTAATAATGTCCAAAGTTCATTAAGAGAGATCCTCTCACCTACGGCAACATTATATACAGAATGTAGAGGTTTCTCATTTGTTAACATTGCTTTGATATTGGCTTGTACTGCATTTTCAACAAAAGTAAAATCTCTTGTTTGCGAACCGTCTCCGTTAATTACCGGCTGTTTTCCACTTATTACTGCCTTCACAAACAATGGTATTACCGCGGCATATGCGCCATGCGGGTCTTGTTTTGGCCCAAACACATTAAAGTATCTTAAGCCAATACTATCTGTTCCATACGTTTTTGCAAAAACTGCAGCATATAATTCATTAACATATTTGGTAACTGCATAGGGAGAAAGCGGTTTGCCTATATGATCTTCCTGCTTGGGTAATACCTTACTATCTCCATAAGTAGACGATGATGCGGCATATATCATTCGTTTTACACCTGTTTCTTTCACAGCAACCAGCATGTTTAAAAATCCATTGATATTAACTTCATTGGTGGTTATTGGGTCTGTAATTGACCGTGGAACCGACCCAAGCGCAGCCTGATGAGATACGTAATCAATCCCCTGACATGCCATTTTGCATACAGACAGGTCGCGTATGTCACCCTCTACAAATTCAAATGCCGGGTTATTTTCAAATTCTTTCAGGTTTTTATAAAAGCCTGTAGACAGATTGTCTAATACTCGTACTTTCTTTGCCCCATATAGAAGCAAATATTCAACAAGGTTTGACCCGATAAAGCCGGCCCCTCCGGTTATAAGAAAGGCATATTTTTTTATATCTTCGCTATGGTAGGGTGTATTGTACATTTTGTTTGCAGGGGTATTGTTCATTTGTTTATAGGGGTATGTTTATATGCAATAGATAACCAATAAATAAATTCTTATTTTAATTATTAAAGCCGCCCATCTACCATTTCTTTAGGCAACATTCCTTTGATATCATAAATTACTGCTTCGCTTTTACAGTAATCCTTAAGATTGAGTTCCGTAAAATTGCTATGTGCTACCGCCGCTATTATGCCATCAAATTTGCGATCTGGTGACAAGGTATTTTGACATTCTATGTCATATTTATCCAACACCTCATCACAATCTGCCCATGGGTCATGAATGGACACAGTAACGTGATATGATTTTAAGCGCTCTACAATATCAACCACTCTTGTATTACGAACATCGGGACAGTTCTCTTTAAATGTAAAACCTAAAATAAGCAATTCACTACCAATAATATTTATACGCTTATGCAGCATAAGCTTAACTACTTCGTCAGCCACATAGGCCCCCATTCCATCATTTAGCCGCCTTCCAGCCAAAATGATTTCCGGATGATAACCTACTTCTTGTGCTTTTTGTGCCAAATAATAGGGGTCTACACCTATACAATGTCCGCCAACTAAACCTGGTTTAAATTTCAAAAAATTCCACTTGGTGCCGGCGGCTTCCAAAACAGCATTTGTATCAATATTTAAACTATTAAATATTTTAGCCAACTCATTTACGAAAGCAATGTTAATGTCTCGTTGAGCATTTTCAATAACCTTTGCGGCTTCAGCGACCTTGATCGTGGGGGCGCAATGAGTTCCGACAGTTATAATAGTTTTATACAATTCATCTACTACCTGTGCTGTTTCTGGTGTAGAGCCCGATGTGATCTTTAATATTTTGGCTAGTGTATGTTCTTTATCGCCAGGGTTAATTCTCTCAGGAGAATACCCGCAGAAAAAACCTTCATTAAATCGCAATCCCGAAATTTGTTCCAGTATAGGAACGCACTCGTCTTCTGTTACCCCTGGATAAACAGTTGATTCATAGATCACTATATCTCCTTTTTTTAATATTTTACCGACTACTTCACTTGCTTTGAAGAGCGGCGTCAAATCAGGGCGATTATATTTATCAACTGGCGTGGGTACGGTAATAATATAAATAGAACAATCCTTTAAATCATCTGCATAATTGGTAAATTGTAAATACCCGGTTTTATTATTGGAATGCTGTATCGCATCAAATAGCTCCTGTTCAGAGACCTCAAGCGTAGAATCGTATCCGGCTTTAAGTTGTTCTATTCTGCTTTTTTTAATATCATACCCAAATACCGTATAATATTTTGCAAACTCTACAGCAAGTGGTAAGCCAACGTACCCTAATCCGACAATGCCAATTTTTTGCGACAGTAGATTATATCTCATAACACATTTAAAACTTTTTTAAGAAATCCCGAACGACAGCCGAAATACTAAATGGCTTGTTTCCGAGAGTTTCCTCTGCATAATAAGACCCGTGGTAACCTTTTCCTCCATAACCGTAGCCATAGGCTGTTTCGTATCCATAACCAAAACGGCCATCAGTTTCCACTCCATTTAAAACAATATTTAACCTCGGAAACTTTTTATTTTGTCGTAATTCTTCGATAGCGTTGATTTGTTTTTTTAAACTCACGCCATGTCTCACCACATAAATAGAAACATCAACAAATCTGCTTAACACGAGGGCATCTGTAACCAAACCTACCGGAGGGGTATCTATAATTATTTCGGCAAATTCCTGTTTTAACCAATCAATCAAATCGTCCATGCGTTGTTGCTCCAGGAGTTCAGCAGGATTGGGGGGTATCATGCCTGCACCTATTAAAAACAAATTTGGATCAATCTCCGACGGCTGTATGATATCTTCCTTGTTAGCCTCGCCAATCAGATAATTGCTCAAACCAACTTTTGAATTTTGCTTCATATATTGGCTTACCTTTGGCCTTCTAAGATCCAATTCAATAATTACCGTTTTGCGGTTAGTAATAGCTAAAGATACCGCTATATTGCTGGATACGAAACTTTTACCCTCGCCCGGCATACTTGAGGTAAAAAGAGTAACCTTCGACTCTTTTTGGTTATAGAATACCGCTTGCAAGTTGGTGCGGGCGCTACGAAATTGCTCGGCAATAATGCTTCGGCTATTATTGTTTATGACAATCGGCGATAAACTGTCCCTATACATGATATCACCGATAATGGGCACAGAAGTCCTGTCTGTAATATCTTTACGGTTTATTACCTTATTATTTAGTGAGTCTTTACTAAACACATAAAGTATCGGAACAAATACTCCGATTATGATTGAAAACAGGTATAATGTTCCTTTTTGGGGTGAAATAGGATTCTTTAAACTATATGGTGGTTCAACAATCCTGCTTCCGGATATTGTTTCGGCTGAGGAAAGGGCAGCCTCTTCTTTTTTCTGTAATAATAATATATAAAGGTTTTCTTTTATCGTTTTATCTCTTTGAATTGACACTAATCCTCTTTCTTCCTGGGGTATCGTACGAATCAAGCCCGAAAACTTTGAGCTATTTGCCGCAAGCATATTCTTAGTCCGATTTAATGAGGAATGCAGATTGTTGACGGAATTGATTAATGCGGTGTTAACCTTTCTTAATTCTTTATCCTTACTCTTAACTATCGGATTAGCCGGGCCGGTTGTTGCTAAAAGCTGTTCGCGCTGAGCTTGGAGCGAGCCCAGTTGATTAACTAAATTTAATATTATCGGATCATTGATGCCGATCATAGAGGGGATACTATCGGTACCCTTATTATTGCTTACAAAATGGGTTATTGCTTCTAAACTGCCTAATTGAAGGTTAACCTCATTTAATTTACTATCATTCTCCTTAACCCCTTCCTCATATTGTGATGCCTTTGATGACACTTCAATTATCCCATGGCTTGTTTTATAATTTTCTTCATCTTTTTCAACTGAATCCAAATCTTTCCCTATTAAAGCAAGCCGCTCATTGATAAAACGAATGGAGTTTTTTATTGCCTGATTTTTATCGGTGATAGAAGCTTCGTTATATACTGCTATCAGATCATTGAGTATATCTTTACCCCGTTGAGGTATTTCATCATTTAAACTTAGATTAATGGTGCTTGAAGCGCCTGTTCCTAAAGATAATATTAACCGCTTTAATATTGCGTTAGCCTCATCTTCCTGATCAATGAAAGATACATACATTGTTTTGCCCAGGTATGCAGGAAACCCCTCGTTTTTTTTTATATAACAATCTCCGAAAGGTGTAATCTCTTTAATGCCAAAACGTCCTCTTAATGTCGTATTTGAATTGACTATTAAAATCTGATACGTATTAGGGTCAATAATCTTTATTTCCCAATTTGCATTGGTTATTCTGCTTTTATCTGCAAAAACAACACTAAATGGCCTGTTGTTATATAGCTCTGTATTATAAGCCCATCCCTTTATTTTATAAGTAATATTTAAATTTAAATCAGATACAACTTGCTTCATCACCATTTTTGAGCCCAAAATTTCCATCTCATTTTGAGGTTCTTGCTTACTAACAAAGGTGTTTAGTTGATTATTTGCCTGGTTTGAATTATTTTGATTAGCGTCTTTTATAAGTAGCGTGGCTTTTACATTATATACTTCGGGTGTATATCTGAGATAAATAAACATAATACCTACAGAAAGGAAGATACATAATATAAAAACAGGCCAGTGAAATAAATACTTGCGTATTACTTCTTGTATATTGATTGGCTGTTTTATTACAAAATCATTATTCTGTGAAGTTGTATTAGAAAAATCGGACATGGCCTAAGGCTATTTTCTTGTAAATATTAGAATAACAGATATAATTGAAATTAACGAAGTTACTATGCCCACGTTGGAAAAAATATTGTCCCGTTGTTCGAGTGCAGTTCCGGGTTGCACATATATTGCATCATTAGGTCTTAAATAGAAATATGGGGAGCTGAAAGTTGATTTAGAGTTTAGGTCAAAATGTACAAACTTCCGTTTTCCATCTATTTCTCTCACCAGAACAACATTGTTACGCTTGCCGCTTATTTTTAAATCGCCGGCCAAGATCAGCGCGTCAATTATAGTAATACGCTCACTACTTACCTGAAAAATACCGGGAGCGTTAACACCACCAAAAACACCAATCTTAAAATTATTAATATATAGTTTTACTACAGGCTCTAATAAATAATTAACCAGCTTTTCTCTTATTAAGTTCTTGGCTTCAGATGTTGTTAAACCTTCGACCTTCAAGTCGCCAATATATGGCAGCTGTATTTGCCCTTTTTGATCAACCATGTACCCAATTGCTGCAACGTTATTGGTAGTACCGGTTTGATTATTGGTAACCGGCGGATTAAATACAGCGGAAGCCTCCGGATTTAAACTAGTAACAGTTATATTAAGTACATCATTCTTTTGTATTACAATGGCTTTATAATTGTCAATATTTTCTATTGTGTCAGACTTTGAGGGTAAATCTTGAAAATAAGGAACCTTTTTATATGATATACAAGAACATTGAATCAAAATAAAAAAAGCTAAAAGAGAAAATGAAATTAGTTTCATGTGATAAGCAACGTGCGATAAAGTTATTAATTTATTTGAATTTAGAAATTAACAATAACTGTTTTATCATTCTAATACTTAAGACATTCGATAGCTGTTTGAGGCTGCTCGCAAATATTATTTGCGCAGATAAATATGATTATTTCTTTATTGTTTAGGTAGCGAACGTGGCATTAACTGAGGATTAATGCCATGTTCGAATATTGAGATTATATTAACAATCCGGAAACCTTATTGCGTTTATAAACAGTTGTCAGAAAAAACTATGCATCCTACCATAAAGACCTTTTATGCCCACAGTATTCGCTAGGCATTTGTACGCTATGACTATTTTGCTTTAGCCACTATTTCGTAACCTGTACGCAGCGGTACCTATTAAAAAGTATACGACAGTCCGATCTGAAAGTAAAATACAGATGAGTTAGGCTGGTACGTTGTAGTAGTGCCATCGTCAGTTATTTGATGTACAGCCACCGCATAGGCTGGAGTAAAAGAAAACCCTACTTTTTTCCAGCTATAACCAATTGGCAATGTATATTCATAGGCCAGTGTCTGGAATTTATCGGTATTTGTGGTTACCGGGTTGCTTGTGGTGGTAGTGGTAGTTGTTGTGGTGGTGGTCGCCCCCTTTCCTTTACCGTTTCCGTTCTTGTGTAGCTGGCGCTGAACTGCGCTGTTCTTTTTTAAAGTGTAGTAGGTTGACAGGAAATTTTGTGAGCCTGCAATCATCTCAAATTTGGGTTCGATACTTAAGTTGTCTTTTGGAGCAAATACTTTTTCAAAGTCAAACTCATGGCTCAGGCCGCCGCTAAGCATAAAGTCGTTTCCGTTTGATTTAACCAAAGCATAGTCAGCATGAACTGAAGGCGTAATTATATCAAATAGATTATAGCTCAATCCCGCACCCACCGAAGCATCTAAAGCGGATATTACTTGCGTGCTGTTAAAGGCTGCGACATATTTTGATACTGCAATACTCCCGCTTAAGTTATTTACATCAAAATTATATCCCGCTTCAAAATTGCCAGCATCAATCTTATCAAATTGGCGGCTGGGTACATAACTAACTGATCCGGAGAAAAATATACCCGACTTTAATGTGTAAGTTAACCCAATACCGTAATTGGGTATAGCAATACTATCCGTTCGGGCCAACCAAACCGTGTTGTTACTGTAGGTCAAACCTACTTTTAAGGCTGCTTTTTTATGTTTTACAGTATCTTGTTTGCCGGCTGTATCTTTTTTTGCAGCTGTTGGCACCGTTCTGGTCGATTTAGTAGAGACTCCCTGAGCCTTAACCGTTGTAACTATCAAAAAGAGAGAAGTAAGAGCAATAAAGGTATATTTAATCATAAAGGGGTATTTTTCACCCTTAAACGAAGACGCGCATATTTTGTTTTATCAATTTATCATGTCACCGGAACTTTTGTATAGCTGCACCCGGCAATAACCGAAACAAAGGGCATAAAAAAAGCCCTTCAGATCAGCTCAAGGCGCTTTTTGTGACGACGGCAGGGCTCGAACCCACAACCCTCTGCTTACACTTTAATTTTTCTTTTCTAAATTATTATAAATAAGTAAAAATATTTTTTAATTATTATTTCTAACTACCACATGCTTGATGTTTTTCCGGTCATAAGTGTAAGTAATATGTATCAATCCATCCGTTGATTGAATTATTGCGGGATAACTGAATTCTTCTTTGGTTCCATGTTCAAGTTCCAATATATCTTCCCACTTTTCGCCGTCTGTTGATATGGCTACTCTTAATGTGGCTCGTCCATTCCACCAGTTTTTTCCCGGCATATCCGGATTATATACTATTAACTGTTTTCCATCTTTCAAGGTTACCGCATCAGTACCTGAGTTTGGGTTAAGTAGCGCTGTTTTCGATAGCAAAGGCCACGACCTACCATTATCATTAGATTTTGCCTGGATTACGGCACCTTGTTTACTCCTGCAAAGTATTTGTAATTTCTTGTTTCCGTAAAATAAAATACTTGGTTGAATGACATCAAATTTTGAGCCTGTATCCACAGGGATAGATTCCCAATTATTTAAATGTTGGTCGGTCTTTTCTATAAACACCTTCCAATGTCCATTAGGCATTTCGACGCTTGAAGGGCATAGTATTGTTCCATCCTGAAGCTGAACTGCCTTGTTTTTAATCGGTCCTAAAACATCTTTGGGCAAATGAACTGAATCAGACCAGGTGGCTCCATTATCATTGGAGGTTTTGTACATACCAAACCATTCTCGTGGGTTAGGCCCAACCTTGTAAAACAAAATTATTTCGCCATCGCTTTTTTTAAAGAGGACTGGGTTCCAACTCGGATAACGAAGAGAATCATTAATAACACCATCTGCGATTTCTTTAGGCTGTACCTTTCCATCGATACCAATATATCCTTGCCAAATAGCTACGTCATTTTTTCCTTCTTGCGTCCCCCCAAAACAGGCCAGCAAAAGCTGCCCGGTTTTAGTTTCAACTATAGTAGAAGCATGGCAATTCTTAAATGGAGGATTTGTAAATACTAAGTCCGAACTTACAATCGACCATTTGGATTGTCCGAATGTAAAACTAACGCTGCCTAAAAGTAAAACGCCGGTTAAAAATTGTCTAACTATTAATTTACGAATCATTACATATAGTGTTGGTATCTATTCCAGATACAGCCCCATAACTGCAAGTTATAAGAAATCAAGAAAACCTTAAAGAGTAAATTCTGCGTTGAAATTGCCGGGAAATAAAAAAGCCCTTCAGATTATCTCTAAAGGGCTTTCTGTGGGAGCAACAGGATTCGAACCTGTGACCCTCTGCTTGTAAGGCAGATGCTCTGAACCAGCTGAGCTATGCTCCCATCGTTTTGGGACTGCAAATATAGACGTCTCGTTTAATTCTGCAAAATAAAAATGAAATAATATTTTTCTGTCTGATTTTAAGTAGCAAAGTTAACTGCCGGAAGTGGCAGAAGGGCTAAATGATATGGTGAACGTTGTTCCCTCGTTAACTTTACTTTCTACAGCTATGCTTCCGCCCGCGTCGGTAATATGGCTATAAATCAGGTATAGGCCAATCCCTTTACCATCAGAATTATTGTGAAATTTTTGATGGAAGCCAAATAGTTTATCTTTCACTTTATCCATATCAAAGCCCAAACCTTTATCAGAAAATTTTAATTGATCGACACCCTCTAACCTTTGCGTGCTTATGGAAATTTGTGGCGCTTCACCCGGCTTAGCATATTTAATGGCGTTGGTTATCAAATTCAGAAAAACACTTTCCAGGTGGCTTTCATTGAATTGAATAAGGCTAAATGCGCTAAAATCCACCTCAATAGTTGCGCGCGAGCCATTAATCAGCGAACGCAGAGAACCCATTACATTATTCAAAACCTGATTCATATCCAGTTCGGCTGCAACCGGTGCCGTAGTTCTTTCAACCAATGCATCAACATATTTGTCGAGTTTTGCCTTCAGATTATTGGTAGCCATGCGCAGATGGTCAATAAACTCACGCAGTTCATCATCTGAGTTTTCGGTATCATCCAATAAATCAAAAACAGCTAACAGGTTAGTCACCGGTGCACGCAGATCATGTGAGGCGGTATAGTTGAGCCTCTTCAAGTCACTGTTCACATCCGTCAGGTTTTTAATCAAAAGATTCCGATCTTCTTCTTGTTTCTTTTTGTGTGTGATGTTTTTGGCGATGGCATATACCATTTGTTCGTTATCGACAGGCATGGATGTCCATGACAGCCACACAATTTCGCCCGATTTAGTTACATACCGGTTTTCAAAATTGAGTAGTGGTATGCTGCCGTTGGTTATATTAAGCCTGTGAGCCGCGGTGGCTATCTTGTCGTCCGGATGGATAAAATCGGCAATGGGCTTTGAAAATAATTCTTCTTTGGTGTATCCTAGTAAATTGGATACGGCAGGATTGATTTTTCTGAAATAACCGTCATAGCCTGCAATGCAAAGCAAATCGGCCGAGAGATCAAAAAACAATCCCAGGTTAAAGTTATCATTAGACATATCATTACGCACCATCATCCTGAAGCATTACTATGACTAGGTTAGTAGTGCTATTATACGCAATTTGTACGATTTATTCGCTTTATTGTTTCATGATGCGCATAGCCTGCCCCCCGCCTGATGCTATCGTAACATCAACAACATCTTTGGCCGATACCGTTTTTATAATCTTTGTCAGATGATTCGGCATTTTAGCTACGTCATCTGCATCCTGGTACAACTCGGCCCTGTAATTACCCGGAGGCAAAAAGTTGAGCGAAATTTTTAGGGTACGCTTGTCGCTGTTATTGATGGTGCCTATATACCAATCATTATTATATTTTCTGGCTATAGTGAGATATTGGCCCGGCTCGGCATTCAGCACCCTGGTTTCGTCCCAAACGGTTGGCACATTTCGCACAAAATCAAAACCCGGCTGTCCCTCATAAGCCTCCGGATAATCGGCAACCATGGCCAGATAGCTTTCCATCACCACATACATTGCCAGCATATGGCAACGTGTGCCAATCATCAACGGACGGATAAAATGAGTTTTGAACGCTGCCGGAGGCACAGCGCGAAACCCGCCCAAATGATAATCAGCCGGACCAGCCAGCAACCTTGTAAAAGCAATATCCAGATCATGCTCAGGTGGCAATCCGTGTGGCAGCCATTTATTGTTTTCGTAATTGTATGTGCCTTCGCGCGTAAACTCATTAGGGTAAGTCCGGCTCAGTCCGGTTGGTTTGTAGGCTCCATGAAATTGGATAAACAGATGATGAGCGGCAGCATGTTTCAAAATATCTTCCTGGATTTTGACCATCTCCTGGTCGTCCCGATTCAGGAAATCAACCATCATACCCTTGATGCCCCATTTTTCAAATTGCGTAAAAGCCGCCTCCAATTGCGGATACAAGGCCTGCCAATGCGCCCAAACATGTATACCCACTCCTTTTGATTTTGCGTAGTCGCAAACCTTCTGCATATCCAACGAGCCTACGGGTTTGGTTACATCCGCGTATGTTCCCGGTGTACCATAGCCCGGCCAGTTATTACTATACCAGGCGAAACCACCATAGCCAATAACCGAACTGTATTCGATATGATTGCGTGAACAGAAATCGATATAATATTTATTAAACTCGAAGTTTACGCCCGGCATAAATGAGGTATCGGGCATTACATCGCCGTTCCACCAGTGGAAGGAGGTTTTGCCCGGCTTTATCCAGGAAACATCTTTGATCTTGGATGGCTGGTTGAGGTCGGTGATAATGTTCGATTCGATTAATGCACCAACCCGGTCACTGATCATCATAACCCGCCAGGGGGTATGATGAGGAATGAGCGCTTTTACCTTTATCTCTGTCTGTCCCGGCAATGGCGAAAGTTTACTGATTAATCCGTCGCCGTGCCTGCCTAAATACATACCGGCATAATCGCGCAGATTGGCCTCGGTTATAGCCAGATAAACTTTATCAGGAAACTCAAACAACGCTGGCATATCTACCAGAGCGTCTCCCTTCAATTTGCTCAAGGGCATTTTTTCGTATAGGCCCTCATGAGCGTTGTCATATCTTTTAAATGACAATATCCGCAATTGCGGATTGCCGGCTACATTAAACTCGCTGTTTTCGTTCGTCAATGTATAGGCTGACCAGTTTTTTTGCTGTGGGAACTCGTATCTAAAAGCCACACCGTCATTAAACGCGCGGACAACGATATTAATGCACCTCTTCCATCCGCTGCTTTCTATTAAGGGGATGATGGCTTCCCGGTAAGCATTATTAACGTGCTTCGTTTTGCCCACCACCAGATCATACTGCTCTACTGCAGTCTTATAAACCGGCTTCAGCATTTTCAGGTTCGACACAAAATTACCGCTGTCTTTAAATGCCAGGCCGAGCCCGGAATTATTGATGATAGGCTTTCCTTTATAGCTAACGCGATAAACAGGCTGCTCTTTGGTCAGCATCAGCTCGAAACGAATATTACCATCGGGCGATTTGACCATGGCTTTTTGAGCAAACGATAGCTGTGCGACAAACAACAGTGTCAACCAACCGAGAGGTTTAAAGTATTTCATCAGGAAAATAATTGGTTTAAATACTAATCTATCAATATTACCTGTCTCGGCCATAAACTTTCATAATATCGGGCACTTTATCCAGCGTAATTACCAGGTTGCTGTTATAAACCTTGCGCAACTGCCCAACCGGGACCTTTCTCAAAAAATTAGTGTGCCACTCCATAAACCAAGACCATTTCACGCCCTCGGTAAATAGTTTTTCAGGGTCGGGCGGCATCCCGCATTCATGCATCGGGATAGGCATCTTATCGCCCACAATGGTTTTAACGCTATTGTACATGGTTAGTCGTGGTACCTTTTCTTCGGTTTGGTAAGTGTCCGCTCCGGCTATATCCAGATATTGCCGGCCGGGATACCATGCGCTGTCGGGCTTATCGGCATAGCAAAGCACCCAGATCAGGTTGTTCAGGTGCTTTTCATGCACGTAGTAGTTGTACATGATTGTCCAAAGCCGTTTAAATTGCTGCGGGCCTTTCTTTCCCCACCAAAACCAACTGCCGTTCAATTCATGGAAAGGTCGCCACAGCACGGGGATGTGGTCATGATTCAACTTTTCGAGCAGCGTGGCTTTTTCATCAAGCTCTTTCCAGAAAGCCTTGTTTTCAGGCGTCCCTTGTTCAAATATCCTATCGATGTCGACTTCTTTCTTCGAATTTTCATAACCATTGCCAATAGACGGCGCTCCCCAATGCCACATGATGGTCGGGATGCCTCCTTTTTGCCACCACTGCTCGGCAAACATTACTTCCTTTTCATTTTTATTGCTGTCGATGAAATCCATACCACGAATAGCGGGCTGCTTACCCACCGAATCCTGCAGGTATTTCAATTCATCAAAGCCCCAGTTCGACGTCATTTGTCCGGCCAGCATTTTATGGCCGTACATGGCTTGCAGATAGCGATATACCGCTTTTGCCTCGCGTGTGGCGTTTTTGTTGGACAGCTTCAGTTGCTGTGCATGCGCGCCAATGCTAAAGCATAGCAAGCAGCAAAAACAGGTGTTTATCGGGTTACGCATCGTCTTTCCAAACTATATTGTCCGATAGTCAATTTATTTAGCCTCTTCCAGTTTCACCGGTCCAATTAACCCCGACGGCAGCAGCGGCGCGTCTTTACCAAACTTGTGGATGTTGGTAAGCGTAAAGCGCTTTTCCTGTGGCAGTGGCTCGTCGCCAATCAATCGGTTTGGCCATAAGTTAACCACCTTGATTTCAAGTTTGTTATCACCGGCATGTACCGCTTTGCTGATATCTATGCGCGCGGGCTTGGCCCAGACCACGCCCAGATCGATACCGTTTATTTTTACTACCGCTTCTTCATGAACCACGCCCAGGTCAAGTATCAGTTTCTTGCTGGCGTCGGCTTTCGCTACCGTGAATGTTTTGTTGTAGACGACCGTGCCCGAGTAGTGCTTCGTGTTATAATCATCAAACGAGGTCCAGTCTTTTAGCGAATCGATCGTAATTTTCGCCGGGCCTCCCCATTTCGGGTCGAAGTACAGATCCCATTTGCCATTTATGATTTGTTTGGTGATGTAAGTCGGATAATTCGTTTTAGCTGTCCCTTTTGCCGATGCTGCTATCGGTTTCCTGAAAACCACAAATACAGAACCGCGTGGATCAAATTCCAACGGAACTATGGTGCGCCCATTGCTTTGGGTAAATGCTTTAGCTGTGCGCACTTCACCTGTAACGGGGTCCCATATTTCCGGTTGTTTACCGCTTACACGGAATGTACAGTTCAATTTCTCTTTAGCGTCCCAACGGCTGGCAATGAAATAAATATCGGCACCTGCTGCGCGGCGATGTATCCAATCGATATCGCCAGCATCGCTGAGGCCTGTATATTCAAAATCGGGTTTCAAGTTGATTTCTTTCAAAACCTCGGCAGCTGTTTTGTGGCTAATGATATGACGTTTTGCAGCCGGCGACCACAGCTCAGCAATCAGCTTTTGGGCTTTAGCGTTTTCGTCCGCATTCAAAATCAAGCCCGCCAAACCCTCAGGCTGCGGACCAACAACTACCGCCCCTCCGTTTAACAGCTCAGCAAGCTTTTGCAAAGCTGCATAGCTAATTTTAGGTTGGTTGGGCAGCACCAGCATTTTATAACTCATGCCATCCGGCAAAACCAATCGCCCGTTTTTTACGCTAACGCGATTTAGGAGCACGTCCAGATTACAATTGTCATGATCATACCCCTGCGCAGGCAACGCCGGTGTCGATTTCATTTGCTCACCGTGACCTATGCCGTCGCCGGTGTAATACAGCGCGTCGGCAACAAATAACCCTTGCTGTAGCATGTAGGAACATCGACCCAAATAAGCATTAAAGGCGGGTGTCTCATCCCACCAGGTTACGTTGCGGCTATAATGCGTACCGGCAAAATAAACGTAGTTGGGCTTGGCGTCTACAAGCAGCGACTCGCTAAAATTGTGAAATACCGGCAAATTCAAACCATCACAGAACGCCTGATCGGCGACGTTTTTTAAACTAAAGAATGTTTCCTCCCAATGCGGGCCTACAGAAGTAAAGCCTTCGCAGGCGGTAATGCGCTTGCCATAAACGTGGTTGGCGGTAGCAGTGTTACGCAATAAAAACCGCCTCTCGGGCGATGGCCGGTGTACCGATG
>Ga0209233_1000480_pt1 | contig 24397 bp, 18 predicted proteins | sample AraplaCL_Cvi_mCL_FD_184269 | JGI IMG/M metagenome (GOLD analysis project Ga0209233, IMG submission 184269) | Arabidopsis root microbial communities from the University of North Carolina, USA - plate scrape CL_Cvi_mCL (SPAdes) (version 2) | ecosystem: Host-associated > Plants > Roots > Endosphere...
ATGGCTACGGCATCCGCTACGTCAATGGCCTGTTCCGGCAGGAACTCAGCGAGGGCTGGCAGGTCGAACTGCCGGAAAACTGGCTGGCGCACGGCAATCCGTGGGAGTTCGAGCGGCGCGAAAGCGCTTACCCGGTCGGCTTCGGGGGCCATGTCGAGCCGGTGACCGAGCCGGGCGGCACGGTGCGGCTCAACTGGGTGCCGGCCGAGCACGTCAACGCGGTGGCGTTCGATACCCCGATCGTCGGATGGCGCGGGGCGCGCGTCAACACGCTGCGCCTGTGGAGCGCGCAGCCGATCGACCCAATCCTGCTCGATCGCTTCAACTCCGGCGATCATATCGGGGCGCTGCAGGAAAGCTCGAAGGCAGATGCGATTACGCAGGTTCTCTATCCTGCCGATTCAACCCCGGCCGGGCAGGAACTCCGTTTGAAGCAGGAGTATTTCTTCTCCTCGGCGTCGCTGCAGGACATCGTCCGGCGGCATCTGCAGCAGTATGGCGACCTCGGTTCGCTGCCTGACAAGGTGGCCATCCAGCTCAACGACACCCACCCGGCGATTTCGATCGCCGAGATGATGCGCATCCTGAGCGACGACCATGCGCTGAAGTGGGCCGAGGCCTGGAAGATCACACGGGGCGTGTTCGGCTACACCAACCACACGCTGCTGCCCGAGGCGCTCGAAACCTGGCCGGTGGCGCTGCTCGAGCGCATGTTGCCGAGGCATATGCAGATCATCTATGCCATCAATGCCGAGGTGCTGACGGAAGCGCGTACGCGGGCCGGCTTCACCGATGCGCAGGTGGCCAATGTGTCGCTGATCGACGAGGGCGGGTCGCGCCGGGTCCGCATGGGTCAGCTGGCCTTCGTCGGCTCGCACTCGATCAACGGCGTCTCGGCGCTGCACACCGAGCTGATGAAGAAGACGGTCTTTTCGGACCTCAACAAGCTTTATCCCGACCGCATCAACAACAAGACCAATGGCGTGACGCCGCGCCGCTGGCTGCTCGAATGCAATCCCGGCCTCACCAAGCTGATCACCGATCGGATCGGGCCGGAATTCCAGGACAATCTTGACCTGCTGACGCAGCTCGACGCGCACGCCGACGATCCGACCTTCCAGGACCAGTTCAAGGCGGTCAAACGCGCCAACAAGCAGCGGCTCGTCGACCTGATCCGCGAACGCTCCCACATCGTCATTTCGCCCGACGCCATGTTCGACGTGCAGGTCAAGCGCATCCACGAGTACAAGCGCCAGCTGCTCAACATCATCGAGGCCGTGGCGCAGTACTCGGCGATGCGGGCGCACCCGGAACGAGACTGGGTGCCGCGCGTTAAGATCTTCGCTGGCAAGGCAGCGCCAAGCTATTGGAATGCCAAGCTGATCATCAAGCTGATCAACGACGTCAGCAAGGTGGTGAACAACGACCCCTCGGTCCGCGGACTGCTCAAGGTCGTGTTCATGCCCAACTACAATGTGAGCCTTGCAGAGACTATCATGCCGGCCGCCGACCTTTCGGAGCAGATTTCTACGGCGGGCCTCGAAGCATCCGGCACCGGCAACATGAAGTTCGCCCTCAACGGCGCCCTGACGATCGGGACGCTGGACGGTGCGAACATCGAGATGCGCGACGCCGTTGGCGCCGAGAACTTCGTCATCTTCGGGCTTACGGCCGACGAAGTGGCCGAGAAGCGGTCGCGCAACGAGGTGCCGCGCTCGGCGATCGATGCCTCGCCGATGCTCAAGGAAGCGCTCGAGATGATTTCGTCTGGCGTGTTCTCGCCGGACGATCCGAACCGCTATCGCGACCTGATCGGGGGTCTCTACGACCACGACTGGTTCATGGTGGCGCGGGACTTCGATGCCTATGCCGAGGCGCAGCGCGGTGTCGATGTGCTCTGGCAGAACCCGAGCAAATGGTATTCCATGGCGATCCGGAACACCGCGCACATGAGCTGGTTCTCCTCGGACCGCACGATCCGGCAGTACGCCCAGGACATCTGGGATGTGCCGGTGCCTACCCATTAACGACATTTCACAAGGATAAGCGGCGCGTGGCCAAGGCGAGTTGGGAAGCCGATAGCAGTGAAGTCGAAGCGATCGTGGAGGGGCGGCATGCCGATCCCTTCGCGGTGCTCGGCCTGCAACTCGTCGATGCGGTCTGGGTGGCCCGCACGTTCATTCCCCATGCGGAGTCGGTCGAGGCGTTCGATCGTGAGGGCAACCCGGTCGGCGAACTGGCGATGCGCCACGCCGACGGCTTCTTCGAGGGGCCGGTGACGGTCGCCAGCCGGCAGCCGATCCGCTACCGGGCCCGCAACGAGGGCGGCGAGTGGGACGTCTGGGATCCCTATTCCTTTGGCCCGGTGCTGGGGCCGATGGACGACTATTACATCGGGGAGGGCTCGCATCTCAGGCTCTTCGACAGGCTCGGGGCGCACGAAATGGCGTTCGAGGGCATCCATGGCACGCATTTCGCGGTCTGGGCGCCCAATGCCAAGCGCGTGAGCGTCGTGGGGCTGTTCAACGACTGGGACGGGCGGCGGAACCCGATGCGGGTGCGCGGCGACACGGGCATCTGGGAAGTCTTCATCCCCGTCCTCGGCACCGGCACGCTCTACAAGTTCGAGATCGTTGGGTCGAGCGGCCAGGTGCTGCCGCTCAAGGCCGATCCGTTTGCCCGGCAGTCCGAGCTCAGGCCGAAGAACGCGTCCGTCGTGCCCGATCCGACGCCGTTCCGCTGGAGCGACGCGGCCTATATGGAGCAGCGCCGGAGCATAGACTGGCGCCGGACGCCGATGTCGATCTACGAGGTGCACCTAGGCTCCTGGCGGCGGCGCGCCGATGGCACGTTCATGAGCTACGACCAGCTCGCCGAGCAGCTGGTGCCCTATGTCGCGGACATGGGGTACACGCATATCGAAATGCTGCCCATCAGCGAGCATCCCTATGATCCGAGCTGGGGCTACCAGCCAACGGGGCTCTATTCGCCGACGTCACGCTTCGGCGATCCTGCCGGCTTTGCCCGGCTGGTCGACGCGGCGCACGCGGCGGGGCTGGGGGTGATCCTCGACTGGGTGCCGGCGCATTTTCCGACAGATGAATTCGGGCTGGCCCATTTCGATGGGACCGCGCTCTACGAACATGCCGACCCGCGCCAGGGATTCCACCCGGACTGGAACACCGCGATCTACAATTTCGGCCGCCGCGAAGTGGTCGCCTATCTCGTCAACAATGCGCTCTACTGGCTGGAGAAATTCCACGTCGATGGGCTGCGTGTCGACGCCGTGGCCTCGATGCTCTACCTCGACTACTCGCGCGAGGCGGGACAGTGGATCCCCAACAAGTTCGGCGGCAACCAGAATCTCGAGGCGGTCGAGTTTCTGAAGCGCGTCAACACCGAAATCTACCGGCTGCACCCCGGCGCCTTCACCATCGCCGAGGAGTCGACCTCCTGGCAGGGCGTGTCGGCGCCCGCCTACGCCGGCGGCCTCGGCTTCGGCTTCAAGTGGAGCATGGGCTTCATGCACGATACGCTCAGATATCTGAGCCGCGATCCAGTGCACCGGCGCCATCACCACAACGACATGACGTTCGCCTCGCTCTATTCGTGGTCGGAGAACTTTGTCTTGCCGCTCAGCCACGACGAGGTGGTGCACGGCAAGGGCTCGCTCATCAACAAGATGCCGGGCGACGAGTGGCAGCAATTTGCCAACCTCAGAGCCTATTACGGCTTCATGTGGGGCTGGCCGGGCAAGAAGCTGCTGTTCATGGGGCAGGAATTCGCCCAGCGGCAGGAGTGGAACGAGAACAAGGGCCTCGACTGGTGGCTGCTCGATTCACACCTGCATGAAGGCATGCGGCGGCTGGTCACAGACCTCAACCTCGCCTATCGCGATCTGCCGGCTCTGCACGGGCGAGACAACGAACCCGAGGGGTTCCAGTGGCTGATCGGCAACGACCAGACCAACTCGGTCTACGCTTGGGCCCGCTTCACGCCCGGCGAGGAGCCGGTGGTGGTGATTTCCAACATGACGCCGGTGCCGCGCGATCACTACAACGTGCCCATGCCGGCGGCGGGCAGCTGGAGCGAGCGGATCAACACCGACGCCGGCTGGTATGGCGGCTCCAACACCGGCAACCAGGGCATGGTCGTGGCGCGCCCCGTCGAGGGCCAGCACTGGCCGGCTGTCGCCGAGCTTTATCTTCCCCCGCTCGCAACGTTGATCCTGAAACATGACCCCAGCTGAGCTGACTGCCGGAACCATAAACAACGGACCCGGCCCAAGCCGGGCTGAGGAGGAGAGACATCATGGCTGACTACCGGGCCCCTTCGCCACTGGCGCGTGAGGCGATGGCCTATGTGCTCGCGGGAGGACGCGGCACCAGGCTGATGGAATTGACCGACCGCCGCGCCAAGCCGGCCGTCTATTTCGGCGGCAAGTCGCGCATCATCGATTTCGCGCTGTCGAACGCCATCAATTCCGGCATCCGCCGCATCTCCGTCGCCACGCAGTACCAGGCGCACAGTCTGATCCGCCATCTGCAGCGTGGCTGGAACTTTCTGCGGCCGGAGCGAAACGAGAGCTTCGACGTGCTGCCGGCGAGCCAGCGCGTGCGCGAGGACATGTGGTATGCAGGTACCGCTGATGCCGTGTACCAGAACATGGACATCATCGAGGATTACGGCCCGCGCTACATCGTGATCCTGGCCGGCGACCACATCTACAAGATGGACTACGAGATCATGCTGCGCCAGCACGTGGATACGGGCGCGGACGTGACCATCGGGTGCCTCGAAGTGCCGCGCATGGAAGCGACCGGCTTCGGCGTGATGGCGGTCGACGGGCGTGACCGGGTGATCGACTTCGTCGAAAAGCCCAAGGATCCGCCCGGTATTCCTGATCGCCCGGACACCGCCCTCGCTTCGATGGGCATCTATGTGTTCGAGACGCGCTACCTGATGGAGCAGTTGCGGCGCGACGCCGCCGCGGAAGGCTCGAGCCGGGATTTCGGCAAGGACATCATTCCCTACATCGTCAAGAACGGCACGGCCTGGGCGCATCGCTTCACCCGGTCCTGCGTCCGCTCGTCGAACGAGGAAGTGTCGTACTGGCGCGATGTGGGCACCATCGACGCCTATTGGCGGGCCAATATCGACCTCACCGACGTGACGCCGCAGCTCGATCTCTACGATCGCGACTGGCCGATCTGGACTTATGCGGAAATCACGCCGCCGGCCAAGTTCGTGCACGATTTCGACGGTCGCCGCGGCACGGCGGTCAATTCGCTGGTCTCGGGCGACTGCATCATTTCGGGCGGTCACCTCAACCGGACGCTGTTGTCGACCGGCGCGCGCGTCCACTCCTACTCCGAACTGCATGAGGCGGTGGTGCTGCCCTACTGCAATGTGGGGCGCGGGGCGCGGCTGCGCAAAGTGGTGGTCGACCGTGGCGTCAGCATTCCGGAAGGGCTGGTGGTGGGGGAGGACCCGGGCTTTGACGGCCATTGGTTCCGCCGTTCCGACCAGGGCGTGACGCTGATCACGCAGGGCATGATCGACAAATACCTGGCCAGCAAATGATCGAGGTCTTGTCGGTCGCCTCCGAAATCTATCCGCTGATCAAAACCGGCGGACTGGCGGACGTGGCCGGGGCGCTGCCGGGGGCCCTGGCAGCGCATGGCGTATCGATGCGGTCGCTGGTGCCGGGCTATCCCGCCGTGATGCGGGAGGTGGCGGGCGGCCGCGTCGTCTACGAGTTCAACGACCTCTACGACGGCTGGGCCCGGCTCATTGCCGGCCGCTTTGCCGGGCTCGACCTCCTGGTCCTCGACGCCAGCCACCTCTACGACCGTCCGGGCAGCCCCTATGTGGGACCGGACGGCTATGACTGGCCGGACAACTGGAAGCGCTTTGCGGCGCTGTCGTGGGTGGCGGGCAAGCTGGCGCTCGGCATCGTGGAAGGCTATCAGCCGGACATCGTCCATGCGCACGACTGGCCGGCGGGGCTCGCGCCGGCGCATGTGAAGTACGGCCCGTCGGACCGGGTCAAGACGGTGATGACCATCCACAACCTGGTGTTCCAGGGGCATTTCGGACCAGAGATCTTTCCCCGACTGGACTTGCCGCCGCACGCCTACTGGGAAGGCGTCGAGTATTACGGCGGGGTCGGCTACATGAAGGCGGGGCTCGCTGCGGCCGATGCCATCACCACAGTCAGCCCGACTTATGCGCGTGAAATCCGTACACCAGCTTTCGGCGCGGGGCTGGAGGGGCTGATCAACTATCGGGCCGACGCGCTTCACGGCATCATCAACGGCATCGATGTCGAGGCGTGGGACCCGGTAACCGACCCGGAACTGGGCCAGAACTACGGCACCAACACGCTGCACAAGCGCTACCTCAACAAAGCCGAGCTGCGGCATCGCTTCGGTCTGCAGGCGACCGACGGCCCGTTGTTCTCGGTGGTCAGCCGGCTCACCGGGCAAAAGGGCGTCGACCTGATTGCCGCCAACGTCGACTGGCTGGTGTCGCTGGGCGCCACGCTCATCATCCTCGGCTCGGGGGAGACTTCGCTCGAATCCGCCCTCTACACGGCGGCGCAGCGCCATCCCGGGCGAGTTGCCATCTATCGCGGCTATGACGAAAAGCTGTCGCACCTGATCCAGGGCGGGGCCGACGCCATCCTCGTGCCGTCGCGATTCGAACCGTGCGGGCTGACCCAGCTCTATGGCCTCCGCTATGGCTGCGTGCCGGTGGTCGCCCGTACCGGCGGCCTCGCCGACACCATCATCGACGCCAACGAGGCGGCGGTGGAGGCAGGCGTTGCCACCGGACTGCAGTTTTCGCCGGTCACCTCGGAAGGGTTGGGCGAGGCGATCAAGCGGGCCGTCGATCTTTACGCCAACGAAAAGGTCTGGCGTAAAATCCAGCGCCGGGCAATGAAGTCCGACGTGTCGTGGAGCCATAGCGCCGGCCGCTATGCCGACCTCTACGCATCGCTTTTGGGGCAGGAACGCGATGAGCAGTTTGGAAATTAAGACCACGCCATTCGGCGACCAGAAGCCTGGCACATCGGGGCTGCGCAAGCGGGTGCCGGTGTTCCAGCAGCCCAACTATGTCGAGAACTTCGTGCAGTCGGTGATCGACAGCCTCGAAGGGTTCGCCGGCAAGACGCTGGTGATCGGCGGCGACGGCCGCTACTTCAACGACGTCGCCATCCAGCGCATCATCCGCATCGCTGCGGCCAACGGCTTCGGCAAGGTCATGGTGGGGCAGGGGGGAATCCTCTCCACCCCCGGCACCTCGCACATCATCCGCCACTACAAGGCGTTCGGCGGGTTCATCCTGAGCGCCAGCCACAATCCTGGCGGGCCGGACGGCGATTTCGGCATCAAGTACAACATCGGCAATGGTGGGCCGGCGCCCGAAAAGATCACCGACGCGGTGTTCGCCCGCAGCAAGGTGATCGATCGCTACCTCACCAACGATGCCGTCGACATCGACCTCAGCCGGATCGGCACTTCGAAGTCGGGCGACATGGTGGTCGAAGTCATCGACCCGGTGGCCGACTACGCCCGCCTGATGCAGACGCTGTTCGACTTCGACGCCATCGCGGCCATGCTCAAGGGCGGCTTCAGGCTGCGCTTCGACGCCATGCATGCGGTGACCGGACCCTATGCCCACCGCATCCTCGAAGGCATCCTCGGCGCACCGGCCGGAACGGTGATCAACGGCACGCCGCTGCCGGATTTCGGCGGCGGACATCCTGATCCCAACCTGGTCTATGCCAAGCCGCTGTTCGACCTGATGATGGGCCCGGACGCGCCCGATTTCGGCGCCGCCTCGGACGGCGACGGCGACCGCAACCTGATCATCGGCCGCGGCCGGTTCGTGACGCCGTCGGATTCGCTCGCCTTGCTGGCGGCCAACGCCCACCTCGCCAAGGGCTACAGCCAAGGCCTCGCCGGCATCGCGCGGTCGATGCCGACCAGCGCCGCCGCCGACCGGGTGGCGGAAAAGCTCGGCATCGAGATGCACGAGACACCGACCGGCTGGAAATTCTTCGGCAATCTGCTCGACGCCGGCCGGGTGACGATCTGCGGCGAGGAGAGCGCGGGCACGGGCTCCAACCACGTGCGCGAAAAGGATGGCCTCTGGGCCGTGCTGCTCTGGCTCAACATCCTCGCGGTGCGCAAGCAGGGCGTCGACACCATCGTCAGGGACCACTGGGCGACCTTCGGCCGCAACTACTACACCCGGCACGATTATGAAGAAGTCGATGCGGGGGTGGCCAACAAGCTGGTGGACGATCTGCGGGCCAGGCTGCCGGGCCTCGTCGGGCAGGCGTTCGGCGGCCTTAAGGTGGCCTATGCCGACGACTTCACCTATCACGATCCGATCGATGGCTCGGTCAGCGGCAAGCAGGGCATCCGCATCGGCTTCGCCGACGGCAGCCGCATCGTCCTGCGGCTTTCCGGCACCGGCACGGTGGGGGCGACGCTGCGGCTTTATCTCGAGCGCTACGAGCCAGCGCACGGCCAGCACGACCTCGACACGCAGGTGGCGCTCAAGCCGCTGATCGAACTGTCCGAAACGCTGGCAGGCATTCGTGAACGCACCGGCAGGGCGGCGCCCACCGTCATCACTTAAGCTTCGCCCCTCGTGAAAGCGCAGTTCGTTCCCCATGGCGGCAACCCGGCCCTGCTGGGCGCCACGGTTACCGCCGAGGGCGTGAACTTTGCCGTCTATTCGGAGGCGGCGTCGGCGATCTATGTGTGCCTTTTCGATGACCTCGACCGTGAGATCGGGCGCTACGAACTCGATGGCCACGACGGCAACATCCATCACGGGCTGATCGCCGGGATTGGCGCCGGGACCCTCTACGGGCTGCGGGCGGATGGGCAATACGATCCGCCGCGGGGGTTGCATTTCGATCCGGCGAAGCTGCTGCTCGACCCCTATGCGAGGCGCATCGACCGGCCGTTCGAGCGCAGCCCGCTCATGGCCCTGCCGCGTCCGCGGGCCATCGACAGCGCGCCCGAGATGCCCAAGGCGATCGTCCCCGGGGCCCGCGCCATGCCGGCGGCACCGCGGCGGCGGCTCCCGCAGCTGCTCTACGAACTCAACGTGCGCGGCTACACCATTCGCCACCCGGGGGTGGCGCCGGCGCTGCGTGGCACGCTGGCGGCGCTCGGGACACGCCCCGTGATCGACCATCTCAAGCGGATCGGCGTCGAGGCGGTGGAACTGATGCCGGTCGGGGCCTTCATCGACGATGCGCATTTGCCCGCACTCGGGCTCGGCAACGCGTGGGGCTACAACCCCGTCGGCTATTTCGCGCTCGATCCGCGCCTCGCCCCGGGAGGGCCGCAGGAATTGCGGCAGTTGACCGACCTTTACCGGTCAAACGGCATGTCGGTGATCCTCGACGTCGTCTACAACCATACCGGCGAGGGCGACGGCGACGACGGCGTCAGCCAGGTGCTGAGCCTCAAGGGGCTGGACGCCCTGGCCTACTACCGGCACGTCGAGGTCGACGGGCGGCTGCAACTCGTCAACGACACCGGTACGGGCAACACGCTGCGCTGCGATCACCCGGCCGTGCAGCGCCTCGTCATCGACAGCCTCCGCTACTGGATCGAGGAGACCGGCGTTTCCGGCTTCCGTTTCGACCTGGCGCCGATCCTCGGCCGCGATCCCGGCTTCGATCCCGATGCCATGATGCTCGAGATGATCAAAGCAGACCCGCTGATCGGCAAGGCGATGCTGATCGCCGAGCCTTGGGACCCCGGTCCGGGCGGCTACCAGCTGGGGCAGTTCGGCAAGGAATTCCACGAGTGGAACGACACCTATCGCGATGACGTGCGCGCCTTCTGGCAGGGAAGCGAGGGCCGCATCGGGGCGCTCGCCAGCAAGGTCGCCGGCTCGTCCGAAATCTTCCATTTCGGCGGGCGTCGGCCCAGTGCGGGGGTAAATTTCCTCGCCGTGCATGACGGGTTCACACTCGCCGATCTCGTCAGCTATGTCGACAAGCACAACGAGACCAATGGCGAGCGCAATCGCGACGGCCACGACAACAACTACTCGTGGAATTGCGGGGTCGAGGGACCGACCGACGACGAGGCGATCGTGGCGGCACGCCGGCGCGACGTGCGGGCGCTGCTCGCGACGCTCTTCGTGTCGCGCGGCACGCTGCTGCTGCAGCAGGGCGATGAGTTCGGCCGCACCCAGCGCGGCAACAACAACGCCTACGCGCAGGACAACGAAACCACCTGGGTCGACTGGGTGGCTGGCGATAGGGGGCTGGTCGAGTTCGTCGGTTCGCTGCGCGCTTTCCGCCAGGCCCATCCGGCGCTGTCGCGCGACACGTTCCTTTCAGGGCACGAGCGGCACGGCCATCGCGATGTCGTCTGGCTGCATCCCGAGGGCCGCGAAATGACGGAAGCCGACTGGCACGCTCGCGGCGCGTCGGTCCTCGGCATGCACCTCAGCATCGCCGACGACGAGGTGCTGGTCTGGTTCAACCGTCGCGCCGAGCGCGCGCTGGTGCGCCTCCCCACGCTCGCTGCCGGCTGGACCATCGGGATGCTGTCGGAGGGCGATGCAGAGACCGTGCTGACCAGCCCCGACGCCGCGCTGCTGCCGCCGCGATCGGTTGTGGCGCTGCTGCCGGGGCAGTAGCGACACGCATCGTCCGGCCCCATGCCCCTGACGCCGTTCCGCGTGATGCTCGCGGAGGGCGCGTCGATCAGGCGGCGCGCCAGCCCATGTCGGCCGGCATGATCACGCCGTTGACGTGGCGGGCTTCGTCGGAGGCGAGGAACAGCGCGACATTGGCGATGTCGTCGGCCTCGAGCGAGCCCGGATTGGCGCCGTGATAGGGGCCAAGGCGGGCAAGTGCCGCTTGGTCGATCCGGGTTGCGTCGATGCTGGCCATGATGTGCGTGTCGACCCCGCCGGCGGCGATGGCGTTACAGCGCAGCCCCAGCTTGGCGTACTGATAGGCAGTGCTCTTGGTCAGCCCGACCAGCGCATGCTTGGAGGCTGTATAGGCCGCGCCGGCTGAGCCGCCACCGAGCGCGGCGACCGACGCCACATTGACGATCGAGCCGCCCCCTTGCGCCAGCATCAGCGGCACGGCGCGACGCATGGCGAACATGGGGCCGTCGAGGTTGACCGAGAGCACGCGCCGCCAGGTGTCGTTGTCGACGTCGGCGACCGACTGGAAAAGGTCCATCACGCCGGCATTGTTGACGAGGATATCGATACGCCCGTAGGCGGAGACGGCTTTATCGACCATCCCGACGGCCTGCGCCTCGTCGGCGACATTGGTGACGATCCCGACGATCGCCCCGCCGATTTGCGCTACCGCCGCGTTCAGGGTATCCGCGTGCCAGTCCGCCGCCACGACGCTGGCGCCCTCAGCCACAAAGCGTCGCGCAATGGCAAGGCCCATGCCCGAGCCAGCCCCCGTCACCACCGCAACCTTGTCTTTCAAGCGCATGAAAATGTCTCCTGCCAATGAATGGGAGACTTATGCGGGGCGACAGGCTGCGCTGCCTTGATGCAGATCAGGGGGACGGGGCGTCGCACCGGGGTCGACGCCGCACTTCGGGCGACGCAGCGCGAGAGGAAGGAAGCACCTGTCGAAGCATTCGAGCGCGCAGGCCACACTCGCCTGACGCCGCTATTGCCCGGCAGTTCGCTTGATTTTTCCGTCAGACTGCGTCGGGCAGGAAGTCGGGATCGAGAATCTGCTCGATGGCATAGGGACAGTTTGCCGGAAAGACCTCCTCAGGGAGGCCGGTTTCCCGCATCGCCTCGTAGCGACCGATAACGAAGCTGCCTTGCAGATTTTCGGCCGGATAGCCTGCGAGGCTCGGACTTCGCTTGATTACGCGGCCGATCCGGATGCGTTGCTCGACAATGCTGCCCTTCCAGCCCGGCTTCCGTTTTTCGGGCTGAAATTGCCACTTCAGTAGATGCTGAAGCAGAACTTCCATCCGACTGTCGATCTCGTAGCGCTCGCTATTGCCCACGCTCTCGATCTCCTCGGCGACGTTCGCCAGATCGACGCGACCGAAATCGCCGCTCCGGACAAGCTTCGCCTGCTCCGCGCTCCACAGCGCGAAGTCTTCGTCGTAGCCTGAACGGGGGCGCGTCTCGATCTTGTTCATCTGGCCAATATACGCCTGCCACTGGCGGGCGCAAATCGCCTCAGAACAGGAAATACCGCTGTGCCATGGGCAGCACGGTCGCCGGCTCGCAGGTGAGCAACTCGCCGTCGGCACGCACTTCGTAGGTCTCGGGATCGACCTCGATGTGGGGTGTGGCGCTGTTGAGCTTCATCGAGGCCTTCCCGATGCCGTCGCGGGTGTTTTCGACCGGCAGCATGCCCTTGTCGACGCCGAGGCGGCGCTGCAGCGAGTTGTCGTACGCGGCCTGCGAAATAAAGGTCACCGACGACCGGGCCGGCGACTTGCCAAAGGCGCCGAACATCGGCCGGTAGTGCATCGGCTGCGGCGTCGGGATCGAGGCGTTGGGATCGCCCATCGGCGCCGCGGCGATTGTGCCGCCGAGCAGCACCATTTCGGGCTTCACGCCGAAGAAGGCAGGGCTCCACAGCACGAGATCGGCGCGCTTGCCGACCTCGACCGAGCCGATATGCCGGCTCATGCCGTGTGCGATCGCCGGGTTGATGGTGTATTTGGCGATGTAGCGGCGAACGCGGAAATTGTCGTTCTCGCCCGTCTCTTCCTTGAGCCGGCCGCGCTGCTTTTTCATCTTGTCGGCCGTCTGCCAGGTGCGGATCAGCACCTCGCCGACGCGACCCATGGCCTGGCTGTCGGACGAGATCACCGAGAAGGCCCCGATATCGTGGAGGATATCCTCGGCGGCGATGGTTTCCTTGCGGATGCGGCTCTCGGCGAAGGCGACGTCCTCGGCGATCGAGGGCGAGAGATGGTGGCAGACCATCAGCATGTCGAGATGCTCGGCCAGCGTGTTCTGCGTGTAGGGCCGGGTCGGATTGGTCGAGGACGGGATGACGTTGGGGAAACTCGCCACCTTGATGATGTCCGGCGCGTGCCCGCCGCCGGCGCCTTCGGTGTGGAAGGCATGGATGGTGCGGCCCTTGAAGGCCTCCACCGTGTTTTCGACGAAGCCGGATTCGTTGAGCGTGTCGGTGTGGATCATCACCTGCACGTCGAAGCGGTCGGCGACCGAGAGGCAATTGTCGATGGCGGCGGGCGTCGTGCCCCAGTCCTCGTGCAGTTTGAGCGCGCAGACGCCGGCCAGCACCATCTCTTCGAGCGGGGCGGGGAGGGAGGCATTGCCTTTGCCGGCAAGGCCCAGGTTCATCGGGAAGGCGTCGAAACTCTCGATCATGCGGCCGACGTGCCAGGCGCCGGTGCAGGTGGTGGCCAGCGTGCCATGCGCCGGGCCGGAGCCGCCGCCGAGCATCGTCGTGACGCCGCTCATCAGCGCTTCCTCGATCTGCTGGGGCGCGATGAAGTGGATGTGGGCGTCGAAGCCTCCGGCGGTGAGGATCCTGCCTTCACCGGCGATCGCCTCGGTCGAGGGGCCGATGACGATGGTGACGCCCGGCTGGGTGTCCGGGTTACCGGCCTTGCCGATGCCCGAGATGCGACCGTCCTTGAGGCCGACATCGGCCTTGTAGATGCCGGTGTGGTCGACGATCAGCGCGTTGGTGATGACGGTATCGACCGCGCCCTGCGCCCGCGTCGCCTGCGACTGGCCCATGCCGTCGCGGATGACCTTGCCGCCGCCGAACTTCACTTCCTCGCCATAGGTAGTGAGGTCCTTTTCGACCTCGATGAAGAGTTCAGTGTCGGCCAGCCGCACCTTGTCGCCCGTGGTCGGGCCGTACATGTCGGCGTAGGTCGAGCGGGAAATGCGGGCGGGCATGAAAAGCTCCGGTCAGCTGATGATGGGGTCGGCAGCCTGCGCCTGCCGGAACAGGCCGATCGCGTCGTCGATGATCTGGTCGAGCACCACGCTGCCCGCGGCGATTTCGGGGTCGGTGCCCTGGGTCTTGGCGACCAGCGACACGGCCAGCACTTCGATGGCGTGCACCTCGTCGTGCCGACCCTGCTGAGCAAGCGCGTTGCCCTGATTCTGGAAGGTGGTGAGCAAGGCGCGGTAGGTGGGAAGGCTCATGCCGATCTTGAAGGCGGTCCAGTTGGGCGCCTTGGCGGGCGCCACGAGCCGTGCCGCGAGGCTCCCCAGCATCAGGCGCTGCTCGTCGTCGTCGGCCGCGACGAGATCGCCGAGCACACCGGCGAAGCGCTGCTTGAAATCTTCTTCTTTGCTCGGCATCGATGGCCTCCCGTTTTCGGTCTGGCCCGCGCTTAGCACGGATCGCTCACAGCTTGCCCATGATCTTCTGCTGAAAGCCGAAGACCTCGCGCAGGCCGCCGAGCGGCACGAGCTTGACCTCGCGGGCCTGCCCCGGCTCGAAGCGGACCGCGGTGCCCGCCGCGATGTCGAGCCGCATGCCGCGGGCTTTTTCGCGGTCGAACTTCAGCCCCATATTGGTTTCGTAGAAATGGTAGTGCGAGCCGACCTGGATCGGCCGGTCGCCGGTATTGGCGACTTCGAGGGTGACCTGCGGCGAGCCCGCATTGAGCTCGATTTCGCCGGGAACGGTGATGATTTCGCCGGGGATCATGGGGCGTCTCCTCAGCGGATCGGTTCGTGGACGGTGACGAGCTTGGTGCCGTCGGGGAAGGTGGCCTCGACCTGCACGTCGTGGATCATTTCGGCGATGCCCTCCATCACCTGGGCGCGGCCGATGACGTGGGCGCCGGCCTCCATCAGGTCGGCGACCGAGCGGCCGTCGCGGGCGCCTTCGACGACGTAGTCGGTGATGAGGGCGATGGCCTCGGGATGATTGAGCTTGACGCCGCGCTCGAGGCGGCGACGGGCGACATTGGCCGCCATCGCGATCAGCAGCTTGTCTTTTTCGCGCGGGGTGAGGTTCAATCGGGGCTCCCAGTCGGTGTTGTCGCGGCGCGCTAGAACGTCCACAGGCGGGGCAGGCTGCCCGCGCCCGAAAGCAAGCCGATTATTGGGGCAATCGCCCGCCGCAAGGCAAGCCCCGATGGCGCCAGAGCGCGGACGATCAGCCGTTCGCCGATCGCAGAGCTGCCGATTTCGGGACCGGCGAGGGCGCGCACCGCGTCGAGCCGCTGCTCGGCGTCGTGTCCCACATAGAGCAGGGTGGCGAAGGCAAGGTTGCCGGCGAGCAGTGAAAGCCCATCGCGCTCCAGTGGGTCGGCGGCGAGCCTGGTCGCCTCGGCGTGGATCAGCCTGCCATCGCGGCGGACGCGCCAGTTGTCAGCGAGACGGGCCGCCGGCGCCGATTCGCCCATTGCTTCGCGGCCGATCAGCACGGCCTCGACGGCGAGCAGGGTGGCATCGTCGGCGAGGTCGATATCGATGCGGCGATCGAGGCGGGCGCCCTCGAACAGGATCGTCTCCTGGGGCAGCCAATCGAGCCGGGCGCCCCGCCCCGCGACGAGGTGCGTCTCGACCCGCGCATCGGTGCCGAGCGAGCGGTAGATGCGCTCGCAGGCCGGGGTCGTCAGCACCAGATGGGCGCCCGCGGCGGCTTCGGCGCTCCATTGCAGGTGATCGCCGCCGGTCAGCCCGCCGGCGGTATTCATCAGTACTGCCTGCAGACTTCGGTCATGCGTGTTCGGCAGCCGGATCTTGGCCGCGCCCTCCTGGTAGAGCGAGGCGAGGCCGGTGATCCCGCCGCGCACCTGCGTTGCGACCCGGCCGACGCCCCGGGCGCGCTGCAGCGCGATGGGGGCGAGGTCGTTCATACCCCCCTCCCATGGACGTCGGCCTGAAGAAACCCCCACCGCCAGCCCCTCCCCTCAAGGGGGAGGGGAGTTCGGCAGTGCCGCGCCAAATGCCCTCCTTCCCCCTTGAGGGGAGGGAGGGGGCGGGGGTTGTTGCCAGTCAGCATGACTGTCATTGCCGTGCAGGGGGTAGGCCAGTTTCGGTCGGGGCGCTTTGTGCGCGGGAGTGATACCGAGGGCGGGCAGGGCATCGCGGAACTAAACCATCAGGTGGCGGCGCACCTCGGGAAGGTCCAGATCGCTGGCGGGGCCGGCGTGTTCGATTTCGCCGCGATCCATGATGTAGATGTCGTCGGCGATCTCGCGGCAAAAGTCCAGGAATTGCTCGACGAGCAGGATCGTCATGCCCTTTTCGTCGCGCAGGAATTGCAGCGCGCGGCCGATATCCTTGATGATCGATGGCTGGATGCCCTCCGTCGGCTCGTCCAGCACCAGCACCTTGGGTCGGGTGACCAGCGCCCGCCCGATCGCGAGCTGCTGCTGCTGGCCACCCGAGAGGTCGCCGCCGCGCCGGCCCAGCATGGATTTCAGCACGGGGAAGAGGTCGAAGATATAGGGCGGGATGTTGCGTTCGCCGCGCGGCAGGCCGGCATAGCCGGTCTCGAGGTTTTCCTTCACCGTCAGCAGGGGAAAGATCTCGCGCCCCTGCGGCACGTAGCCGATGCCGAGGCGCGCCCGCTTATAGGGCGGCGCCTTCTTCAGCACCTCGTTGTCGAAGACGATCTCGCCCGACTGCACGTTGTTGATGCCGGTAACGGCCCGCAGCGTCGAGGATTTGCCGACGCCGTTGCGACCCAGCACAGCGGTGATGCGGCCGGGCTTGCACTCGATGGTGACGCCGTAAAGCGCCTGCGCCGCGCCGTAATAGAGATCGACCGTCTTGATGGTGAGGGTGGAGGTCATGCTGGCGCTCCTGTCTTTCCCTCGCCCGCTTGCGGGACAGGGTAGTCCGAAGGACCGGGTGAGGGTCTCATCGAAGCGGGGAGGGGCAGGCTCTCACCCGTCTCGCTGCACTCGCCCCCCTCTCCCACAAGCGGGCGAGTGCAAGAGGTAGGAAAACTCATCGCCCGAGATACCTTTCGATGACGACCGGGTTGGCGCTCACCTGGTCCAGCGTGCCTTCGGCCAGAACCGAGCCTTCGGCGAGGCAGGTAACGCGGCAGCCGAGTTCGCGGACGAAGCTCATGTCGTGCTCCACCACGACGACCGAGCGGGTGGTGGCGATTTCCTTCAGCAGCTTGGCGGTCTCGACCGTTTCGGCATCGGTCATGCCGGCGACCGGTTCGTCGACCAGCAGCAGCTTGGGGTCCTGCGCCAGCAGCATGCCGATTTCCAGCCACTGCTTCTGTCCGTGGCTCAGGCCGGCGGCTAGGTCGTATTTGCGGGCCGACAGGCGGATGGTGGCGAGGATGTCCTCGATGCGTTTGTCGTCGTCGTTGTTTGCGGCATAGAACAAGGTCGGGAAGACGCCGCGCGGCTTCTTCAGCGCCAGCACGAGATTGTCCCAGACCGTCTGGCTCTCGAACACCGTCGGCTTCTGGAACTTCCGCCCGATGCCCAGATTGGCGATCTTGGCCTCGTCGAGCTTGCGCAGATCGATCGTGTCGTCGAACAGCACATCGCCCTCGTCCGCTCGGGTCTTGCCGGTGATGATGTCCATCATCGTGGTCTTGCCCGCCCCGTTCGGACCGATGATCGCCAGCATTTCGGTTGGGTGCACCAGGATCGACAGGCTGTTCAGCGCCTTGAAGCCGTCGAACGACACCGAGACGCCGCTGAGATAGAGCATGGTCTTGGCCGGCGGAGCGGTATTGACGAAGTCGGCGGGAGGCGAGGTCTCGTCGGTCATCGGCTCACTCCGCGGCTCGAGGGGAGAGGTCGGCGACTTCGGTGCCCGCCTCTGCCTCGCTCGAGGCCTCGCGGTGCGAAATCGGGCTGCCGCTCGGGTTGTTGGGGGCACGGGCCTTGCGGACCAGGCTCGTCACCAGGCCGACGATGCCCTGCGGCAGAAAGATGGTCACCAGCATGAAGAGGCCGCCGAGGGCGTAGAGCCAGAAATCCGGGAAGGCGGCGGTGAAATAGGATTTGCCCACATTGACCAGGATGGCGCCGATGATCGGCCCGATGATGGTGCCGCGGCCGCCCACGGCGGTCCAGATCACCACCTCGATCGAGTTGGCGGGCGAGAACTCGTTGGGGTTGATGATGCCGACCTGCGGCACGTAGAGGGCCCCGGCGATGCCGGCAATGATGGCCGAAACGACGAAGGCGAAGAGCTTGACGTTGTCGACGCGGTAGCCAAGGAAGCGCGTGCGGCTTTCGGCATCGCGGATGGCCACCATGACGTTGCCGAGCTTGGAATTGACGATGGCCGAGCAGACCAGCACGGCGAGGGCGAGGAACAGCGCCGTTGCGGCGAACAGCGTCGCCCGGGTCGAGTCTGCCTGCACGTTGAAGCCGAGAATATCCTTGAAATCGGTGAGGCCGTTATTGCCGCCAAACCCCATGTCGTTGCGGAAGAAGGCAAGCAGCAGGGCATAGGTCATCGCCTGCGTGATGATCGACAGATAGACGCCGGTGACGCGGCTGCGGAACGCGAACCAGCCGAACAGGAACGCCAGCAGGCCCGGGACCAGCACCACCATGATGCAGGCGAACCAGAACATGTCGAAGCCGTACCAGTACCAGGGCAGGGCCTTCCAGTTCAGGAACACCATAAAGTCGGGCAGGATCGGGTTGGCATAGACGCCACGCGCGCCGATCTGGCGCATCAGGTACATGCCCATGGCATAGCCGCCGAGCGCGAAGAACGCGCCGTGGCCGAGCGACAGGATTCCGACATAGCCCCAGACCAGGTCGAGCGCGAGCGCCAGCATCGCCCAGGTGAGATATTTGCCGAGCAGCGGCACCCAGACCGAGTCGAGGTGCAGCGGGTTGCCGGCCGGCACCACGAGGTTGGCCGTCGGCACGGCTACGGCGACCACCGCGAGGATGATGATCAGCCAGATCGCCTTGCGATCGAGGGCGCGGAGCAGGAACTGCGTGATCATGCGTGCGCTCCGGGGTCGGCGGGTTGGCCAACTCGCCGCCCAACCTGCTCAACAAGGGGGGAAGGTTGGGGCTGAGCGGATGGAAAGGTCGCTGCCTCGTCGAGGTCGTTACCCGGCATCCGCTCCTTCCGGAATGACGCGCAGAGCCCGGTACCGTCAGATGACTGGTGTGTCAGGTTCCGGGCCGCCGGGTCGATCTTCATGTCGGGACGGGCGATGAAGCGCATCATTCCACGGCTCGGCCCTTGAGGGCGAAGAGGCCGCGCGGGCGGCGCTGGATGAAGAGGATGATGAACACCAGGATCAGGATCTTGCCCAGCACCGCGCCGGCATAGGGCTCGAGGAACTTGTTGGCGACGCCGAGCGTCAGCGCGCCCACCAGGGTGCCCCAGAGATTGCCGACGCCGCCGAACACCACCACCATGAAGCTGTCGATGATGTAGTTCTGGCCGAGATTGGGCGAGACGTTGTCGATCTGGCTCAGCGCCACCCCGGCGATACCGGCGACGCCCGAGCCGAGGCCGAAGGTCATGGCATCGACGAAGGGGGTGCGGATGCCCATGGCCGAGGCCATGCGGCGGTTCTGCGTCACGGCACGCATCTGCAGCCCGAGCGGGGTGCGGTTGAGCACCAGCTGCAGGATGAAGAACGCGACGATGGTGAAGCCAACGATCCACAGCCGGTTGAGGGTGATCGAGAGGCCACCCAGCGCGAACGAGCCGGACATCCAGCTTGGGGTGATGACCGAGACGTTGCTGGCGCCGAAGAGGTTGCGCACCAGCTGCTGCAGGATGAGCGACAGGCCCCAGGTGGCGAGCAGCGTTTCGAGCGGGCGGCCGTAGAGCCAGCGGATCAAGCCGCGCTCGATCACGACGCCGACCGCGCCGGTGAACAAGAAGGCCACCGGCACCGCGAGGATGATCGAGTAGTCGGCGTATTGGGGCAGATAGGTTCGGATCACGCCCTGCACCACATAGGTGGCGTAGGCGCCCAGCATCACCATTTCGCCGTGCGCCATGTTGATGACGCCCATCACCCCGAAAGTGATGGCGAGGCCGATGGCGGCGAGCAGCAGCACCGAGCCGAGCGAGATGCCGTACCAGACGTTCTGCCCGACGTTCCAGAGCGCCAGCGTCTGGTTGATACGGTCGATGTGCTGCTTGATATCGGGCTTGAGGCTGTCGGGGGCGCCGGAAAGCGCGGCGGTGAGGATCGACACGGCGTCCTGGTTGCCCTGCGCCGCGACCACATCGATCGCAGCTTCCTTGTCGGCGGGGCTCGCGTCGGACTTGAGCATGATGACGGCGCGGGCGGCCTGCATGGCGCCCTTCACCTGCGGATCGGTCTCCTGGCCGAGCGCCTTGTCGAGCAGTTCGAGGTTCTTGGGGTCGGCCTGGCTCAGCATGTCCTGCGCCGCCTTGAGGCGCGCATTGCGGTCGGGGCTGAGCAGGGTCTGCTGGTTGGCGAGATCGTCCAGGAAGGCGCGGACGCTGTTGTTGATCTTGACCTTGACCATCGAGTCCGGATCGAAGCTGTCGGGATCCGCAGGCTTGCCGGTGATCGGATCGGCGTAGGTGGGGGCATCGTCGGTGCCACCCTGGACGAGGACGGTGCCGCCGCCGTCGGGGGCGTAAAGCTGCCCGTTGGTCAGCTCGTCGATGATGGCCGGCACGCGTGGGTCGTTGGTCGCGACCAGCGCCTTGATCGCGGCGATGCGGGCGTCGAAATCGCCCTGGCTCAGCGCATTGACGAGGTCGGGCAGGGTGTCCGTCGACTGGGCGCGTGCGGGCAGGGTAAGTGCCGAGCCGAGCCCCAGCAGGAGCAGCGCGAGCAGCGACAGCAGGCGGACGGGGCGCATGGGAGGCCTCACGACGGAAACGGAAGGGGCAGGCGGGGCGGACCCCGCCTGCAAGGCTCTATCGGGGCGTCGTCAGGTGGCCGGCTTGGCCGCGCCGCCGCATACGCCCGTCTTGGTGTTGAAGTTGCCGCAGCTCATCGGCTTGCGCCAATCGGAGATCAGCGGGGCGGAGTCGGGCAGGTAGTCGCTCCACTCGTCGCCGACCACTTCCGGGGTCTGCTTGACGATATCGAACTGGCCGTTGGCCTGGATTTCACCGATCAGCACCGGCTTGGTGATCTGGTGGTTCGGCATCACGGTGGCGTAGCCGCCGGTCAGGTTCGGCACGGACACGCCGATGATCGAGTCGAGCACCTTGTCGGTATCGGTCGTGCCGGCGGCCTGCACGGCCTTAACCCAGGCATTGAAGCCGATATAGGCGGCTTCCATCGGATCGTTGGTGACGCGCTTGTCGTCCTTGATGAACTTGTGCCAATCCGAAATGAACTTCTTGTTGATCGGGGTATCGACCGACTCGAAGTAGTTCCAGGCGGCGAGGTGGCCGACGAGCGGCTTGGTGTCGAGGCCCGCGAGTTCCTGTTCGCCGACCGAGAACGCGACGACCGGGATGTCGGTAGCCTTCACGCCCTGGTTGCCGAGTTCCTTGTAGAACGGCACGTTGGCGTCGCCGTTGATGGTCGAGACCACGGCGGTCTTCTTGCCGGCCGCGCCGAAGGCCTTGATCTTGGCGACTTCGGTCTGCCAGTCGGAGAAGCCGAACGGGGTGTAGTTGACGATGACGTCTTCGTCCGGAATGCCCTTGGCCTTGAGGTAGGCCGCGAGGATCTTGTTGGTAGTGCGCGGGTAGACGTAGTCGGTACCTTCGAGCACGAAGCGCTTCACATGCTCTTCGTTCATCAGGTAGTCGACTGCCGGGATCGCCTGCTGATTGGGATCGGCACCGGTATAGATGATGTTGCGCGAGGACTCTTCGCCCTCGTACTGGACCGGGTAGAACAGGATCGAGTTCAGTTCCTCGAACACCGGCAGCACCGATTTGCGCGACGACGACGTCCAGCAACCGAATACCGCCGCCACGTGGTCGACCGAGATCAGCTCACGCGCTTTTTCGGCGAAGGTCGGCCAGTCGGAGGCCGGATCGACGACGACCGGCTCGAGCTTCTTGCCGAGGAGGCCGCCCTTCTTGTTTTGCTGATCGATGAGGAACAGCATGGTGTCCTTGAGGGTCGATTCCGAGATCGCCATCGTGCCCGACAGCGAGTGGAGGATGCCCACCTTGATGGTGTCGTCGGCCGCAACTGCCGGCAGGGCCGGCAGAGCCGACACGCCGATCGCGGCGGCGATAGCGCCCGCCAGGACCGTTCGGCGCGTGAAAGAGAAGCTCATTACGTTTTCCCCGTTTGAAAGTGCTGGATTCCGGGTGGAAGGAGCGATGCCCGGTTTGTCCGCTCGGGACTGTGGGACAGGGTGCGGGGGGGCGACATACGTCAACTGACGTAGGGTTGAACATCGCAGGCGCCGTGCCTAAGATTTGGGCATGGCTGCGGCCAGGCTGCGCGGGATGTCGTCGCCGGCTGGGAGTGCTGAGCCGTAAGGGACTGGCGTTGCTGCAATATTCATGCGTCTGTGACATTGCTCTGGCGGCACGATTTGTGCATGCGGATGGTATGGCCCTCAGCGCCCCGAAAATCCTGTCGTCGGTCCCGTGCGTGACCCTTTCCCCGGGTCATCCCCGCTTTCGCGGGAATGACGCCGTGGTGGAGGAGAGGGGTGGCGATGGCCGCCTTGGCGTAGCGCCCGCCCTCTTGGTTCGACAGGCTCACCATGAGGGCTACGAAGGGGCGGGTCAAAGACGACCCTCACCTACCGCCCTCGTGGTGAGCATCTCGAACCACGGGCCACTTGCACCGGGAGCCCGCTAGTGCCCCGGCAGCGCATCATCCCGATCCGCCGCGACTATAACCGCTGGGTCGCCAATCAGACGCTCGAGGACTATGCGCTCCGCTTTACCGCCAAGAGCGCGCGGCAGTTCTCGAGTACGCGCATCTCGCACACCGCGATCGGCGCCATCTCTTTCCTGGCGCTCGAGGCGATCGGGGGCGCCATCACGCTCTCCTACGGCACGACCAATGCCATCGTCGCGATCGTCGTCGCCTGCATCGCGATCCTCGGCATCGGCCTGCCGATCAGCCGCTACGCCACCCGGCACGGGGTGGATATCGACCTGCTGACCCGGGGCGCGAGCTTTGGCTATATCGGCTCGACGGTGACCTCGCTGATCTACGCGAGCTTCACCTTCATCCTCTTTGCCATCGAGGCCTCGATCATGTCGGGCGCACTGGAGCTGGCATTCCATGTGCCGCTCTGGCTCGGCTACATCGTGAGCGCCGTGGCCGTGATCCCGCTGGTCACGCATGGCGTCCGACTCATCAGCCGCTTCCAGATCATCACCCAGCCCTTCTGGATCGTGCTCAATATCCTGCCGCTGGTGGTCATCGCCTTCGCCGACTGGGGCAAGTTCGATCTCTGGCGGGCCTTTGCCGGTGTCGGGGCGGTGTCGGGGGGGCCGGGCAGCGTCGCGCCGTTCGATCTGGCGCAGTTCGGCGCTGCTTCGGCGGTGATCCTGGCGCTGATGACACAGATTGGCGAGCAGGTCGATTTCCTGCGCTTCATGCCGGCCGAGGGCGGGCAGAAGCGGCACCGCATCCTAGTCTTCCTCGCCGGTGCCGGCTGGGTGGTGATGGGCGCGCCGAAACTGCTGGCGGGCTCGTTTCTCGCCGTGCTGGCGGTGGCGCACGGCGTGCCCGCCGAGCGGGCCGGCCAGCCGGCCGAAATGTACGCCGTGGCGTTCGGCTACATGCTGCCCTGGCCAGCGGCAGCGGCAATGCTGATGGCGGTGTTCGTGGTCGTGAGCCAGCTCAAGATCAACGTCATGAACGCCTATGCCGGCTCGCTGGCGTGGTCGAATTTCTTCTCGCGACTGACGCACAGCCATCCCGGGCGCGTCATCTGGCTCTGGTTCAACGTCGCCATCGCCCTGCTGCTGATGGAACTGGGCATCTACCGGGTGCTGGAGGAGACCCTCAGCGTCTTTTCGATCGTCGCCATGGCCTGGCTCTGCACCATCTCGGCCGACCTCTTCATCAACAAGCCACTCGGCCTCGCGCCACCGGGCATCGAGTTCAAGCGGGCCCATCTCTATGACATCAACCCGGTGGGGCTCGGCTCGATGATCCTTGCCGCCTCGGTCGCGCTGTTGGCCCACGCCGGGGTCGCGGGGCCGGTGGTGGCATCGCTGGCGCCGTTCATCTCGGCCGGCGTCGCCTTCATCGCCGCGCCGGCCATCGCCTACGCGACGAAGGGCCGGTTCTACCTCGCCCGCAAGCCGCGCAAGGCCTGGGTCAACGAGAAGACTCTCACCTGTTCGATCTGCCAGCACCCGTTCGAGCCGGAGGACATGGCCTGGTGCCCCGCCTATTCGGCGCCGATCTGCTCGCTCTGCTGCTCGCTCGATGCCCGCTGCCACGACCTTTGCAAGCCGCACGCCACCGTGCAGGCGCAGGGCGCGGCCCTCGCGGCACACATCCTGCCGCAATGGG
>Ga0209233_1000481_pt1 | contig 24378 bp, 23 predicted proteins | sample AraplaCL_Cvi_mCL_FD_184269 | JGI IMG/M metagenome (GOLD analysis project Ga0209233, IMG submission 184269) | Arabidopsis root microbial communities from the University of North Carolina, USA - plate scrape CL_Cvi_mCL (SPAdes) (version 2) | ecosystem: Host-associated > Plants > Roots > Endosphere...
GCGAGCGGGCCAGCGCCTGGCCGACATGACCGGCGCCGAAGACGAAGACGGATGGTTGCGCATCTTCCTCGCGCCGCGCCCGCTCGACCAGTTCGCCGGCCTTGGCCGGACCGACGGTACGCATCTCGACATTGACCCGGCCGCCGCAGCACTGGCCGATCTCGGGGCCGAGCGGTACGTCGAGATCGTCGCCCGCGGCGCCATCGCGCAGCACCTGCCGGGCGCGCTCGATAACCATGTGCTCGAGCGCCCCGCCGCCGATGGTGCCGAGTGTCTCATCGGCCCCGATGAGCATGAACGTCCCCGCCGCACGCGGGCTCGAACCGCGCACTTCGGTCAGTTCCGCGACCACCGACTTGGCGTTGCGATCGAGGAAGGCGGCGATGTCGGCAGGACGGAGCACCGGGCTCACCCCTCATCCGCCTGCCGGCACCTTCTCCCACAAGGGGAGAAGGCCACCAAACACCGTCCTCGTGTCATGCTGCCCTCTCCCCTTGTGGGAGAGGGTCCGGCAGGGGGTGAGGGGTGCCGGTGCAATATCCTCATACGGGTTTGACCCGCTTCATCCGCTCTACGCCCATTAGGATGCGCTCCGGGGTCATCGGCATGTCGATGCGGGGCGACACCTGGTAGTCGGCAACGCTGGCGACTGCCATGCCGAGCGCCTCGGTCACCGACAGGGCGAGCATGAACGGCGGCTCGCCCACGGCCTTCGAACGGCCGATCGTCGCCTCCTTGTTGATCGCCCATTCGGCGAGCCGGACGTTGAATATCGGCGGCAGATCGGAGGCGACGGGGATCTTGTAGGTCGAGGGCGCGTGCGTCCGCAGTTGCCCCTTCTTGTCCCAGACCAGCTCTTCGGTGGTCAACCAACCCATTCCCTGCACGAACCCGCCTTCGATCTGTCCGATATCGATGGCCGGATTGAGCGACTTGCCGACATCGTGGAGGATATCGACGCGGTCGACCTGGTATTCGCCGGTCAGCGTATCGACCGACACCTCGCTGACCGAGGCGCCATAGGCGAAGTAGAAGAACGGCGTGCCGCGCCCAGACGCCCGGTCCCAGAAGATCTTGGGCGTCTTGTAGAACCCCGCCGCCGACAGTTGCACCCGGCTCATATAGGCCGAGGCTACCAGTTCGCCGAATTCGACGAAGCGTTCGCCCACCGACACCCCGCCGGGGACGAACTCGATCGCGGCTTCCTCGACCTGGTACATCATGGCGGCGTGCTGCTTGAGCCGCGCCTTGATCTGGTTGCAGGCGTCGAGCGCCGCCATGCCGTTGAGGTCCGTGCCCGACGACGCGGCCGTGGCAGAGGTGTTGGGCACCTTGCCCGTGGTGGTAGCGTTGATCTTGACCAGCTCGAGCGGCACGCCGAATGCATCGGCCACCACCTGCGCCACCTTCTGGTGCAGCCCCTGCCCCATCTCGGTGCCGCCGTGGCTCAGATGGATCGAGCCGTCGCGGTAGACATGGACGAGCGCGCCAGCCTGGTTGAACCAGGTTGCGGTGAACGAGATGCCGAACTTCAGCGGCACCAGCGCGATGCCCTTGCGGATCACCCCGCCCCGCCGGTTGAAGGCCCGCACTTCGGCGCGGCGCTTCTGGTAGTCCGAGCTCTGTTCGAGTTCGTCGACGATGCGGTGGATGATGTTGTCTTCGACCGTCTGCCAGTACGGCGTGACGTTGCGGTCCTCGATGCCGTAGAAATTGAGCCGCCGGATTTCCAGCGGGTCCTTGCCCAGTTCGTAGGCGATATCTTCGATCCAGCGCTCGCAGGCGACCATTCCCTGCGGCCCGCCGAAACCGCGGAACGCCGTGTTGGAGACGGTGTTGGTATAGAGCGGCAGCGAATTGACCCGTACCGCGGGGTAGTAATAGCCGTTGTCGCAGTGGAACAGCGCCCGGTCGGTGACCGGACCGCTGAGGTCGGACGAAAAGCCGGCCCGCGCCCCGTAGGTCGCCTCGACTGCCTCGATCCTGCCCTCGCCGTCGAAGCCGACCTCGTAGTTGACCACGAAGTCGTGCCGCTTGCCGGTCGCCACCATGTCGTCGTCGCGGTCCGGCCGAATCTTGACCGCCCGGCCGAACTTCTTGGCCGCGACCGAAGCCACGGCGGCAAAGAGGTTGCCTTGCGTTTCCTTTCCACCGAAGCCGCCGCCCATGCGGCGCACATTGACCGTCACGGCGTTCTGGTGTGTGCCGAGGACGGTCGCGACCATCAGCTGGACTTCGCTCGGATGCTGGGTCGAGGTGTAGAGCACCACCTCGTCGTCCTCGCCCGGAATGGCGAGCGAGATCTGGCCCTCGAGATAGAAATGGTCCTGCCCGCCGATCGCGACGCGACCCGAAAGGCGCCGTTCCGCAGCGGCCATCCCGGCGGCGACATCGCCGCGTTCGAGCTTGAGCGGCGAGGTCACCAGCTTGCCGCCGGCAGCGATCGCGGCATCGACATCGAGCGCCGCCGGGAGATCCTCGTAGATCACCCGCGCCAGCCGTGTGGCACGGCGCGCCGCGTCGCGCGTCTCGCCGATCACGGCGAACATCGGCTGCCCGTAGAACTGCACGAGGGCCGGCGCGAAGATCGGCTCGTCGTGCTGGTGCGAGGGGCTGACGTCGTTGACCACGAGGTCGGCTGCCGTCAGCACACCCACCACGCCCGGCGCGTGGCGCACCGCATCGAGGTCCAGGTCGAGGATTTTGGCGTGCGCCCGCTCCGACAACCCGAGATAAGCATGCAGCGTGCCCGCCGGCTCGACGATGTCGTCGATATACTCGGCCTTGCCTGCCACATGCTTGGGGCCGCTGTCGTGCGGCCGCGACTTGTGCAGCGGAGACTCGCCGATCGGGATGGTGACATCGAGCTTGTTCATGGGGCCTCCCCCCTCCCAACCTCCCCCACGAGGGGGGAGGCGTCAGGCTGAGTTTGAGGCGAGCCGGCGTCAAACCCACAGACGGCGCCCTCCCCCTCTGTGAGAAGGGCTGGGCAGGGGGCGTGCAGCCAAGAAGTCTCGGTTCTCATGCCGCCCCCCGCTCGAGCCTTTCGCCCTGGCCGGTGGTCTCGAGATAGAACCGCCGCAGCAGGTTCTGGGCGACGAGGGCGCGGTATTCGGCCGAGGCACGCATGTCGGTGATCGGCTGGTAGTCGGCGGCAAATTCACTCGCGGCGGCCTCGATCGTCGCCGTCGTCCACGGCTTGCGGAGCAGCGCCGCCTCGACCGACTTCGCGCGCTTCGGCGTCGCCGCCATGCCACCGAAGACGATCCGCGCCGAACTCACCGTGCCGTCGTCGCCAAGGGCCACCCGGAAGGCGCCGCAGGCCGAGGAGATGTCTTCGTCGCGCCGCTTGGAAATCTTGTAGACCGCATAGTGCTCGCCTTCCGGCAGCGCCGGAATGGTCACCGACTCGACGAACTCGCCGGGCTGCCGGTCCTGCTTGCCATAGGCGATGAAGTAATCCTCGAGCTGGACCGTGCGCCGCGCGTCGCCCCGGCGCAGCACGATGCTGGCGCCGAGCGCGATCAGCGCCGGCGGGGTATCGCCGATCGGGGAGCCATTGGCGATATTGCCGCCCACCGTGCCCATGTTCCGGACCTGCTGCCCGCCGATCCGATGCCAGAAATCGGCCAGTTGCGGGAAAGCGCCGGTAATCAGGGGCGCAGCTTCGCTGTAGCTCACCGCCGCACCGAGCGTCAGGCCGGCCGGGCCCTGCTCCATCCGGTGCAATTCGTCGAGCCCGCCGATGAACACCAGCGGCCCGATGTCGCGCATGAACTTGGTGACCCAGAGGCCCACGTCGGTCGCTCCGGCAACGATCGTTGCGGTCGGCTCGGCAACATAGGTCTGCGCCAGGTCGTCGACCGAGGCCGGCACGAGGATGCGTGCCTTGCCGGCGCCGACCTCGACACGGGCGCCGTCGCGCATCGCTGCGAGGCGGTCGATGGTGCGCTGCCGTTCGGCGACGAGCCGGTCCTGGCCAACCGGGCCGTAGGACGAGATCGCCTTGCCGGCCCGGATGATCGGCGCATAACCCGTGCAGCGGCAGAGGTTGCCCTGCAATGCCACCTCGATCTCCGAGGTCGACGGATGCGGGCTCGACATCCAGAGCCCATAGAGCGACATGACGATGCCGGGCGTGCAGAAGCCGCACTGGCTGCCGTGCTCGGCGACCATCGCCTGCTGCACCGGGTGCAATGCGCCATCGGGATCGGCGAGGTGCTCGACCGTGACGATATGGCAGCCGTCGAGCGAACCGACGAAGCGGATGCAGGACGTCACCGATTCGTAGACGAGGCCCCCATCCGCGAGCCGGCCGACCAGCACCGTGCAGGCGCCGCAATCGCCCTCCGCGCAACCTTCCTTCGACCCGCGCAGCCCCCGATCGAGGCGCAGGAAATCGAGCAGCGTGGTGGTCGCCGCGATATCGGTGAGTTCGACCTCGCGATCGTTGAGCAGGAAGCGGATGCTGTTGCGGACCGCCGTCAACTCAGCTGCCCCGATAGGTCGAATAGGCGTAAGGGCTCACCAGCAGGGGCACGTGGTAGTGGGCATCTTCGCTGATGATGAAGCGCACGGGCACGATGTCGAGGAACGGCGCCCCGGTGACGCCGAGCCGGGCAAAATACTCCCCGACATGAAACGTCAGCTCGAACGTGCCCTGCCCCCAGCGCCCGGGCCCCAGCAGGGGCTGTTCGGCGCGGCCATCGGCGTTGGTCTCGATCGACAAGATGTTGTGGGAATGGTCGCCGTGCGACATCGACAGGTCGATGCGCATTCCGGCGGCGGGCCTGCCGTGCATGGTATCGAGAACGTGGGTGGTGAGGCGTCCTTCGCCGGGCATCGGGCTGCTTCCTGCCTAAAGAAGAGCGCCGCCGTGGCAGCTGCTCAGATATTGCTCTGCCGGCGACTATTTACAAAATTGTCTCGCCTTCCAAGGGGGCACGCGAGGGAATTTTACCAAACGGTCGAAATTTAGGCCTCTTGCCGGCTCCGGCGGTGCTTTGCATAAAGGATGGCAAGGCTGCCGGGGCGCCGCGCCCCTCCACACCGCAATCCGGCATGCCGGAAAACCCGCCGAGGCGTCATCCCATGCGTTATCCCCGCAACATGCAAGGCTACGGCCAGAGCGTCCCCTTCGCCAACTGGCCGGGCGGTGCGCATGTCGCCGTGCAGTTCGTGCTCAACTACGAAGAGGGCGGCGAAAACAACATCCTGCATGGCGACGAAGCTTCGGAAGCCTTCCTCGTCGACGTGCTCGGCACCGCCCCCTGGCCCGGCCAGCGCCACGCCAATGTGGAATCCATGTACGAATACGGTTCGCGCGCCGGCTTTTGGCGGCTGCACCGGCTGTTCACCGAGGCCCAGATTCCGGTGACCATCTACGGCGTCGCCACCGCCTTCGCGCGCTCGCCCAGCCAAGTACAGGCAATGCTCGACGCGGACTGGGAGATCGCCAGCCACGGCTACAAATGGGTGCAGCACAAGGACATGCCGCCCGAGGTGGAGCGGCACCAGATCGCCGAGGCGATCCGGCTCCATGCCGTCGCCACCGGCCAGCGACCCACCGGCTGGTACACCGGCCGCTCCTCGCTCAATACCGTCGATCTGGTCTCGGAAGAGGGCGGCTTCGAATACGTCTCCGATACCTACGACGACGACCTGCCCTATTGGCGGGTGCACAAGCACCGCCCGCAACTCATCATTCCCTATTCGCTGTCGGTCAACGACATGCGGTTCGTCACCGCGCCCGGCTTCGCCAACGGCGAGGAATATTTCCAGCTGCTGAAGGACTGGTTCGACTGCCTCTATGAAGAGGGCAAGGCCGGCGCGCCGAAGATGATGTCGATCGGCCTCCATTGCCGCTTGGTCGGCCAGCCTGGCCGCTTCCAGGGCCTCAAGCGCTTCGTCGAGTACATCAAGGGTTTCGACCGGGTCTGGACCCCGACCCGCATCGACATCGCCCGCCATTGGGCCAAGGAGCACCCCTACCAGCGGCCCTCGCTGGTGCCGTCGGAAATGGGCAAACCCGAGTTCCTCGAAAAGTTCGGCTCGATCTTCGAACATTCCCCGTGGATCGCCGAGCGCACCTTCGACGGCGAGCTCGGCCCGGCCAACGACACCGCGCAGGGACTTCACTTTGCCATGCGCAGCCAGTTCCGCATGGCCACCGAGGCGGAACAGCTCGCGGTGCTGCGTGCCCACCCCGACCTCGCCGGCAAGCTCGCCGCCGCAAAGCAATTGACCGACGATTCGACAGCCGAACAGGCGGCCGCCGGGCTCGACCTGCTCTCGGACGCCGAGCGCGAGCAGTTCACCCACCTCAACAACGCCTATGTGCAGAAGTTCGGCTTTCCCTTCATCATCGCCGCGCGCGACCACACCAAGGCGCAGATCCTCGATGCCTTCGAACGGCGGCTGGGCAACAGCCGCGAAACCGAAATCGAAACGGCGGGCAAGCAGGTCGAGCGCATCGCGCTGATCCGCCTGCACGCCCTGCTGCCGGGCGGTTGAGGCAGCTGTCTTCCTTCTCCCCTGGCGGGAGAAGGTGGCGCGAGAGCGCCGGATGAGGGGGAGGCCGCGTCAGCCGGCCCGCCCATAACCCGCCTGCCAGCACCCCCTCCCACAACGGGAGAGGGCGGAACGTGGCGAGGCGTCAGCGGGGAACAAGGCACATGGGCGACAACGACAGCTACGAACTCTACATCGGCAACAAGACTTACTCGTCCTGGTCGCTGCGGCCGTGGATCCTGATGCGGGAGCTCGACATCCCGTTCAAGGAAACGCTGGTGCCGTTCACCGCCGACCGGCACGAGCAGTACCTCAAGTTTTCCCCCTCAGGGAAAGTGCCGACCCTCGACGATCACGGCACGGTGGTGTGGGATTCGCTCGCCATCGCCGAGTATCTGGCCGAGCGCTACTCGCGCGTCTGGCCGCTCGATCCGGAAGCCCGGGCCTATGCGCGCTCCGCCGCGGCCGAAATGCACTCCGGCTTTTCCGCCTTGCGCAACGCCTGCTCGATGGTCGTCGGCATTCGCGTCGCGCTGAACGAAATCGCCCCGGCCCTGCAGGCCGACATCGACCGCATTGCCAAGCTCTGGAGCGACGGCATTGCGCGCTTCGGCGGCCCGTTCATCGCCGGCAAGCGCTTCACGGCAGCCGACGCCTTCTTCTGCCCCGTCGCCTTCCGGGCCCAGACCTACGGCCTGTTCAAGGACGGCCCCGCCGCCGATTACGTCGCCCGGCTGCTGGCCCTGCCGGGCATGGAGGAGTGGTCGGCCGCCGCGCTCAAGGAGACTTGGCGATGGCCCTCGAGCGAAGCCGATGCGGCAGCGGCAGGAACGATCACAGCGGACTTCCGAGCGAAGTAAGGGGCTGTGGCCCGTGGTTCGACAGTCTCACCACGAGGGTGGTCAGACCTGGGCCGCTTTCTCGGAGCCATCAGGGTGAGCCTGTCGAGCCACGACCGCGGGCGCTCCACCGCCACCCACCCCGCTAAATCGAGGAGTGATGGCAAGAGGAGTTCCCGCCCCTTGGCAAAGCTCCCCTGCCCCCGCTAAGGTCCTGACTGGGAAGTCATCGTGGCAGAAAGTAACGAGCGCGCATGTCGATCAAGGCGGCCGTCTACCACCTGACGCACTACAAGTACGACCGTCCGGTCATCCTTCAGCCCCAGATCATCCGGCTGCAGCCGGCACCCCACTCCAAGACCAAGGTGCTGAGCCACTCGCTGCGGGTCAGTCCCTCCAATCACTTCGTCAACCTGCAGCAGGATCCTTACGGCAATTATCTGGCGCGCTTCGTCTTTCCCGAGCCGGTGACCGAGCTCAAGATCGAAGTCGACCTCGTCGCCGACATGACGATCTACAACCCGTTCGACTTTTTCGTCGAAGAGGCGGCGACCACCACGCCCTTCGCCTACCCCGAAGACCTGCGCGACGATCTGTCGATCTACATGAAGCCCGAGCCCGCCGGCCCGCTGCTCACGGCCTTCCTCGCCGCGATCGACCGCACGCCGATGAACACGGTCGATTTCCTCGTCGCGCTCAACGCCAGCATCCAGCGCGCGGTGCGCTACATCGTGCGGCTCGAGCCCGGCGTCTATACGCCCGAGGAAACGCTCGAGCACCAGGAAGGCTCGTGCCGCGACTCGAGCTGGCTGCTGGTGCAGGTGCTCCGCCATCTGGGTTTTGCCGCCCGTTTTGTGTCCGGCTACCTGATCCAGCTGAAGCCCGACCTGGTGTCGCTCGACGGGCCCGCCGGCACCGACCACGACTTCACCGACCTCCATGCCTGGTGCGAGGTCTATCTGCCGGGCGCCGGCTGGGTCGGGTTCGATCCGACCTCGGGGCTCCTGACCGGCGAAAGCCATGTGCCGCTCGCAGCCACCCCGCACTACCGCAACGCCGCGCCGATTTCGGGCTTTGCCAGCTTCGCCGAGGTCGATTTCGCCTTCGACATGAAGGTGACGCGCGTCGCCGAGCACCCGCGCATCACCAAGCCGTTCTCTGACGAGAGCTGGTCGCGCCTCGATGCGCTGGGCCACAAGGTCGATGCCGACCTCGCCGCCAACGATGTCCGCCTGACGATGGGGGGCGAGCCGACGTTCGTCTCGATCGACGACTTCGAGAGCGGCGAGTGGAACGCCGATGCCGTCGGGCCCACCAAGCGGCAACTCGCCGACAACCTGATCCGGCGGCTGCGCGACCGCTTCGCGCCCGCCGGCATCCTGCACTACGGGCAGGGCAAGTGGTATCCCGGCGAGACGCTGCCGCGCTGGACCTTCTCGCTCTACTGGCGCGCCGACGGCAAGCCGATCTGGACCGACGCCCACCTCGTCGCCGAGGAAGCCCAGCAGACAGCGGCCAAGGCCGAGGATGCGCGCACCCTGCTGGCCGAAATCGCCCTCAATCTCGGGCTCGGCGGCGACACGATCGATCCTGCCTATGAGGACCCGGCCGAATGGCTGGTGAAGGAAGCCAAGCTGCCGGCCAATGTCGATCCGGCCAATTCCGAACTGGCCGACCCCGAGGCGCGCGCCCGGCTGGCAAAAGTGTTCGACCGCGGCCTCAATACCCCGACGAGCTTCGTGCTGCCCGTGCAGCGCTGGAATGCCCTGCCGGGCCGTACACGCTGGATCACCGAGAAGTGGCGGACCCGCCGCGGCAAGCTGTTCCTCGCGGCCGGCGACTCCCCGGCGGGCTACCGCCTGCCGCTGTCCTCGCTGCGCTTCGTCAACGCCACGTCATATCCGCATGTGGTGCCCGCCGATCCGTTGCAGCCGCGCCCACCATTGCCGGAGCCCCAGGCGCTGCTCGCCGGGCTCGCCCAGCACGCGCAGCCCACCGCCTCCTTCGTCGCCGACGCCACGGGGCAGCAGACCCGCAACGAGCAGGTCCTCGACGAGATCGATTCGACCGTCCGCACCGCCATCACCGCCGAAGTGCGCGACGGCCATCTCTGCGTCTTCCTGCCGCCGGTTTCGACGCTCGAGGACTATCTCGAACTGATCGCCGCCACCGAGACGGCGGCGCGGGCGGTCGACCTGCCGGTGCAGGTGGAAGGCTATCCGCCGCCGCCCGATCCGCGCCTCAACGTCATCCGCGTCGCGCCCGACCCGGGCGTCATCGAAGTCAACATCCACCCCGCCGCCAATTGGCAGGAGTGCGTCGCGACGACCAACGCGGTCTATGAGGAGGCCCGGCAGTCACGGCTGGGCGCCGACAAGTTCATGATCGATGGCCGCCATACCGGCACCGGCGGGGGCAACCACGTGGTGGTCGGCGGCGTTACCCCGGCCGATAGCCCGTTCCTCCGCCGGCCCGATTTGCTCAAGAGCCTGGTGCTGCACTGGCAGCATCACCCGGCGATGAGCTACCTGTTTTCCGGCCTCTTCATCGGCCCCACCAGCCAGGCGCCGCGCATCGACGAGGCCCGCCACGACAGCCTCTACGAGCTCGAAATCGCCATCGCGCAGGTGCCGAAACCCGGCTGGGGCGAGACGCCGCTGCCCTGGCTCACCGACCGGCTGTTCCGCAACCTTCTGGTCGACGTCACCGGCAATACCCATCGCAGCGAAATCTGCATCGACAAGCTCTATTCGCCCGACGGCCCGACCGGTAGGCTGGGCCTCGTCGAGTTCCGCGGGTTCGAAATGCCGCCGAATGCGCGGATGAGCCTCGCGCAGCAACTGCTCGTTCGCGCGCTGATCGCCCGCTACTGGAAGGAGCCCATCGACGGCCGGTTCGTCCGCTGGGGCACGACGCTCCACGACCGCTTCATGCTGCCGCACTACGTCTGGCAGGATTTCCGCGATGTGCTGACCGACCTCGAAGCGCATGGCTTCGAGCTCGAACCCGAGTGGTTCGCCGCCCAGCTGGAGTTCCGCTTCCCGTTCTGCGGCGAGGTGACCTACGAGGGCATGACGCTGACCCTCAACCAGGCGCTGGAGCCGTGGCTGGTGATGGGCGAACAGGGCGCCATCGGCGGCACCGTGCGCTTCGTCGACTCCTCCGTCGAGCGGCTGCAGGTCAAGCTCGAGGGCCTCGATCCGGAGCGCTACACCGTCGCCTGCAACGGCCGGCCGGTACCGCTCACGCCGACGGAAACGGCCGGCACCTACGTCGCCGGTGTCCGCTACAAGGCCTGGCAGCCCGCCTCCGGCATGCACCCCAAGCTGCCGGTCAATGCGCCACTGGTCTTCGACATCTATGACAAGTGGACCGGTCGGGCCGTCGGGGGCTGTACCTATCACGTCGCCCACCCCGGCGGGCGCAGCTACGACACGTTCCCGGTCAACGGCAACGAAGCCGAAGCGCGCCGCCTCGCCCGCTTCGTGCCGCATAACTATACGCCATCCGGCTATCGGCTTATCGACGAGCGCCCGTCGGACGAGTTCCCGCTGACGCTCGATCTACGCCATCCGGCGAATTGACCTGCAACGGGGTTTGCGTGCCTGTTGCAAAGTAGACTAACGCCGCCGGCAGCGGTTTGGCAGGACTCAAGTTCCATTGCCTGTCCTACCGAGGGAGGTGAGCACGAAATTGGTCATATCAGCCTCCGGTTCCCTCTCAATATCTTCTGACAAGGTTCCAAACCAGCTGGTAAGGATGAGCACCGGCGGAAACATGGGGTCGGCAATAGCGCGCCGAGAGTACGCGCCAATCAATTCATCCTGCCCCGGCGCGATCAAGTGCAGCTCACGATAATACGCGACACCACCATACTGAGGTAAATCCGATCGCGCGCAAACGTCGGCTTTTATCAGAAGGTATGTCGCTGGAATCGGCGCGCTTGGTCCCCAAATTCCATCATCTCCCGTAGGAGAACTTGTATTGTCGGCAGAGAGATCGCACCCACTTTTTGCGAACACGATACTCGTTATTCCCAGCGACTTCCTAACATAAGACGGGAAGACCGCATTGTGGCTGACTGGGTCCTGAATAACCAGTGTCGTAGGAATCTCGGCTGGCGCAGGCACGATATGGAGCGATGCAACGATCGGATCCGGACCTGAGAAATAAATCTTGCTGCTGACAAATTCGTAGGCCCAGTCGATGAATGGAAGCAACGCTAGAACAAGCGCCCACCGCGACCATTTCCCGCGCGCGACGTTGATCGCAGCGACAAGGACGAGTCCATAGATAAACAAGGTCGGGACCGCCAGCAGCGCTATCATACAAACCTCGCTTCGAACGCTTCAGTAGTGCGTCGCGCCCTAAAGGCATTCGTATGACGAGCGAAAGAAGGGCGCCATCTGCCTTGGACAGCGCTCGGGGGACAATAGCGCCTGTCGCGATTTCCGATCCCCAACCTCGGCCGTGCGGCTCGGCCGGCGCCGTAGCACGACTCTTCTCGGGATCATTGACCGTTTGGTATAGAAATCCCTTGCGAATTTGCATGCAGCCGCTAGCGCTATAGGCCAATGGAAAAGCGGATTCAGCGCCCGACGGGTCCGGGGCCGAGCTTGATCGCCGACTATCAGCTCTTGCCCGGCATTCCGGACGAGATGATTGATCCTGCAGGCAATATCCGGCCCGGCTGGTCGACCCTCATGACGGCCTTCGACCAGCTGGGTGCCACCGAGCTGGCGGCGCGATTCGAACGTGCCGACCAGTATTTGAGAGATGCCGGCGTATTCTATCGGAAATATGACGGCGCCGAGGGCAAGGAGCGCGCCTGGCCGCTGGCCCATGTGCCGCTGATCATCGACGAGAGCGAGTGGCTGCTCATCACCCGCGGCCTGACGCAGCGCGCCGAACTGCTCGAACGCATCGTCGCCGATATCTATTCGGACAATCAGCTGGTCGAACGCGGCCTCTTGCCGCCGGAACTCGTGGCCCGCAATGCCGAGTTCCTCCGGCCGCTGGTCGGCATCAAGCCGCGCAGCGGCAATTTTCTCCACTTCTGCGCCTTCGAGCTTGGCCGCGGTCCGGACGGTGCCTGGTGGGTGCTCGGCGACCGGACGCAGGCGCCCTCCGGCGCAGGCTTTGCGCTCGAAAACCGCGTCGCCACGACGCGGGCCCTCTCCGACATCTACTCGCAGCTCAACGTCCATCGCCTCGCCGGGTTCTTCCGCGACTTCCGCGACACGCTCATTGCCGATGCCGGCAAGACCGACGGCCGGGTCGCCATACTGACGCCGGGGCAGCTCAACGACACCTATTTCGAGCACGCCTATATCGCCCGCTACCTCGGCTTCATGCTCCTGGAGGGCGAGGACCTCGTCGTCGAGGATGCGGAGGTCAAGGTGCGCACCGTCGCCGGCCTCAAGCCGGTCAGCGTCCTCTGGCGACGCATGGACGCCGCCTTCATCGACCCGCTCGAACTGCGCTACGACAGCCATATCGGCACGCCCGGGCTGGTCGAGGCGCTGCGGCACGGCTCGATCTCGATGGTCAACGCCGCCGGGTCCGGCATCCTCGAAACGCGCGCTCTGGCTGCTTTCATGCCGAGATTGAGCCAGGCGCTGCTGGGTGCGCCGCTCGAACTGCCCGGCATCGCCACCTGGTGGTGCGGCCAGGAGACAGAGCGCCGCCACGTCATCGACAATTTCGACCGCATGATGATCGGGCCGGCGTTTTCTACCCAGCTCGCCATCGACGACGACCAGGCAACCGTCCTCGGCGCGTCCCTGACGACGGAAGGCCGCGCGTCGCGGCTCGCCGCGCTGACCGCTAACGGCTTCGACTTCGTCGGCCAGGAGCCGGTGCGGCTGTCGACGGCGCCGGTCTATGCCGGCGGCACGCTCGAGCCGCGCCCCATTTCGCTCCGCGTCTACGCGGCGCGGACCCGCGACGGCTGGACCATCATGCCGGGCGGCTTCGCCCGCGTCGGCTCAAGCCGCGACACGACCGCCATCGCCATGCAGCGGGGCGGGCATGCGGCGGACGTCTGGGTCGTCAGCTCGTCACCGGTCGAAATGGTGTCGCTGCTGCCGCGGGCCGGTGAAAAGCTCATCCGCAATCCGGCCGGCAGCCTGCCTTCGCGCGCCGCCGACAACCTCATCTGGCTCGGCCGCTATGCCGAGCGCTGCGAGGCGACGGTGCGCATCCTCCGCGCCTACAATGCCAGACTTGCCGAAACCTCCAATCCCAGGGTGCCGCTGCTTGCCGATACCCGTGCCTATCTCGGCCATCTCGGGGTCGACGCGCGGCAGCCGCTGCCGGTGGGGCTGATGGCCGCCATCGACAGCGCCGTGCACAGCGCGAGCCAGATCCGGGACCGTTTCTCGCCTGATGGCTGGCTCGCCCTCAACGACCTCGCAAAGACGACCCGCCGTTTCACCACCACGCTGAAGCCGGGCGACGATGCGACGCGAGCCATGACGGTGCTGCTGCGCAAGCTCGCCGGGTTCTCTGGCCTCGTGCACGAAAACATGTATCGGTTCGCCGGCTGGCGCTTCCTCGAAATCGGCCGCCGGCTCGAACGCGGCATCCAGATTGCCGGCATCACCGGCTGGCTGACGCGCCCCGAAGCACCCGACGGGGCGCTCGAAATGCTGCTCGAGATCGGCGACAGCGTCATCGCGCATCGCCGCCGCTATTCGGTCTCGGCCGGCACGCAGAGCGCCCTCGACCTGCTGGTGCTCGATCCGCTCAATCCGCGCTCGGTGCTGTTCCAGGTCGCCGCGCTCAAGGAGCAGCTCGAGGCGTTGCCGGGCGGCATCGAGGAGGGGCAACTGAGCCCCGGCGTCAAGGCCGCGCTGCGCATCCACACCGACCTGCAGATCGCCGAACCGGAGGAAATGACGCTGGACCGGCTCGAAGGGCTGCAGGGGGCGATCGGCGATCTCGCGGCGCTCATCGCCTCGGAGTATTTCGTTTGATGCTTCCGGCCTGCCCGCTGCCCTCGTCGAGCGCCCCCCGTACTGCCTCCGGGGAGCGACGCCGTGCTCTATGACATCCGGCTCGACCTCCATTACGACTACGACGCCCAGGTGCGGAACGACCGCCATCTGGTACGCGTCGCGCCGGTTTCCATTCCCGGGGTGCAGCGGGTCGTCGCCGCGTCGCTGCGCTTCGATCCCAAGCCGGTGCTCGAAACCAACTTCACCGACTTCTTCTCCAACATCGTCACCACCGTCGCCTACGAGGCGCCACACGACCACCTCGATGTGCGGCTGACGGCGCGGGTGTCGATCGAGGAACCGGAAAAGCGGGCCGATCTTTCGCCCAGCCTCGATGTCCTGCACCAGGAGATCGGCCGGCTCTGGACGCTGAGCCCCGATTCGCCGCACCACTTCCTCGGCCCCTCGCCCCGCATTGCCCTGAGCGAGCCGATCACCGGTTACGCCCGGGCCAGTGTGGCGCGGACCCAGTCAGTCATGGCCGCCGCAATGGACCTCTGCCTCGCCATCCACCGCGACTTCGCCTACGACCGCAAGGCGACGCGCGTCGACACGTCGCCTTTCGAGGCGTTCGAGTTGCGGAAAGGCGTCTGCCAGGATTTCTCGCAAGTGATGATTGCCGGCCTCCGTGGCGTCGGCATTCCTGCCGGCTATGTCTCGGGGTTCCTGCGTACCATCCCGCCCAAGGGAAAGCCCCGCCTCGAAGGTGCCGATGCCATGCATGCCTGGGTCCGGGTATGGTGCGGGCAGCACGCCGGCTGGATCGATTTCGACCCCACCAACGCCATGCTGGCGGGCGCCGACCACATCACCATCGGCCACGGCCGCGACTACGCCGACGTGAGCCCGATCGTGGGCGTGCTGCGGACCAGCGGCAAGCACCGCGCCAAGCAGTCGGTGGACGTGGTCCGCGTCGAGTAAGTCCCCGCCAGGGCGCCCGCCGCGGCGGGCCACTGCAGGCGCCGCGGGAACCAATCCATCACTACTCCGTTATTTCGGCACGCAACATTGCGGACCGAACATCGACTGGAGTTTGCCGATGCTGGACCTCGACACTGTTCCGCTGCATCGCCCTGCCCGCCCCTTCGCGCCGTCGGGAAACCGCGACGATATGGGTGCGCCCTGGTGGCCGCTGGCGGTCGCCGTCCTTCCCGCCGTCGCCATTCTGACGGGCGCCGCCACCGTGTTGGCGGGCCTTCTGCAAGCCTGAGTCACCCTGGTCTCAAGCGTCAACCAAGGATACCCCGAAAATGCTCAGCACAATCCTCATCATCATTCTCATCCTGCTGCTCATCGGCGCCTTTCCCTCCTGGGGTTATTCGCGCGGCTGGGGTCCCTATCCCTCCGGCATCCTCGGTGTGGTGCTCGTGATCGTCATCATCCTGGTGCTGATGGGACGCATCTAGAGCATTGCCGACGGACCAGTGGTCGCCCCCCACTGGTCCGTTCCCCCTTTTCGAGCCGCGCTTGACCCACATCAACGTGGCGCGGGGCTCGCGGGGCCTATCATGCCGCGTGAAGTCCAGCCGTTGCCCGGCGATTCAGGCGGCTCCACATCGGAGATTTGTCATGGCCGACGCCAATTCGCAGAACCTCGAAGAACAGATCAACCGGTTGCAGGACGACGTGCGCGCCATTGCCGCCTCGCTCACCAGGCTGGGCGAAAACAAGGTCGCCGAGGCCCGGTCCGGCGCCAAGCGGCAGTATCGGAACGTGCTCGATTCCGGCCATGAGGTCGCCGACGAACTCAGCGACCAGGTAGCCGCCTATGAGGGCCAACTGGTCGAGGCGATCCGCGAACGGCCGCTGACGGCCGTCGCCGGTGCTATCGGCGTCGGCTTCCTCATCGCGCTGCTGTCTCGGCGCTGAGCATTTCAATGGGCCTGTTGAAGACCCTGGGTAGTCTTGTCGGCCTCGAAGCCGACCTGCTGCTGGAAAAGGCCAAGGACAACGCCATCGCCTTCGGGGCGATCGGCGTCTTCGTCGCTATCGGCGTGTTCTTTCTGCTGCTGGCGCTCTACAATTGGCTGCTGCTCTGGCTCGGCCCGCTCTACGCGCCGCTCTCGATGGCGGGCGGCGCGCTGTTCCTCGCCCTCGTCGCCTTCGTCGTCGTGCGAATCCGCCAGGCCTCGATCGAGCGCCAGGAGGCCGAGCGTCACCGGGAAGCCGAGTCGCGCGCCGTAGTGGCGAGCGCCGCCATTGCTGCCCTCCCCGACTTGCTGGCCAATCCGATGGTCCGCAACATCGGCCTGCCGCTCGGCATCTATGCTGCGCTGATGCTGTTTTCCCGTCCCGGTCCCCGGAAGGACTGAGGCGCGCCGCTGCATCTGCCGCGGCCCGAGGCTCAGCGAACCCCAATCGACAACCGGGCTTCCCGAGGCTGGACCGGGCGTCCGGTCACTGGTCTTGAGAGTGACCTTGCTGGACCGACCCCGCGAGGCGCTTCTTCACGCGTCGCCGGTCCGGAACGAGATCTCGGCCGTCGCGCCGCTCGGCGGGAAATCGAGCTTCACCGTACTTCCCAGCACCTTGTCGAGACTGCGCTCGATCAGCCGCGTACCGAAGCCGGCCGGCGCGCGATCGATAACGGCCGGCCCGCCGGTTTCGGTCCAGCGCAACTCGATGCGCGGCTCGTCGCCCCTGCTGATCGTCCAGTTCACCCGCACCTGGCCGGAGAGCGTCGACAGGGCGCCGAACTTGCGGGCGTTCGAGGCCAGCTCGTGCACGATCAGCCCCAGCCCCAGCGCCTGGTCGGGCGGCAGCTTGATGTCGTCGCCTTCCAGCACCAGCTGTTCTGGCGGTCGGGCAAGGTAGGGGCCGATCTGCGAATTGAGCAGTTCGATCAGGTTGATGCCCGACCAGTCGCGGTCGGCGAGCAGCGAGTGAGCCTCCGATAGGGTGCGCAAGCGGCCCGAAAAGGCATCGATGAATTGCTGCGGGTCCGGCTTGTCGCGTAGCGTCTGCCGCGCCAGGGATTGGATCATCGCCAGCGTGTTCTTCACCCGGTGGTTCAATTCGCGCAGCAGCAGCCGCGTCTGCTCCGCCGATTCGCGAGCCTCGGTGACGTCGATCATGACGCCCATCATGATCAGCGGCTTGCCGGCGCCGTCGCGCTGGTACACGCGCCCGCGCGCGATCAACCAGCGCGCCGTGCTGCCGACGCGGAATTCCACATTGTAGTCGACGCCCTCCTCGAAGGTCGCGGCAAGCGCCGCGTCAACCGCTCCCTGGTCGGCGGCATCGATGGCGGCTGAAAGATCCTCGATGTGCATCGGGTTGACCGCCGTGACCCCGAACATCTGGCGCAAGATGTCGTTGGCGACCACTTCGCCGCTGCGCAGATCCCAGACCCAGCTGCCCACCCGCCCCGCCTCGAGCGTCAGGGCATGCCGCCACTCCTCGCGGATCAGGTCGGCCGCCATGCGGGCCCGCACCCGAGCCTCGTCCTTGAGTTCGAACAGCGAGCCGCAGAGCGCGGCCAGTTCGATGAGCTCGTCGACGAACGAGGTGTCGAGCGACTCCCGGGCTTCCGTGGCCATGACCGAAAGGCAACCCACCTTCTGGCCACGAACCATGATGGGCGCGCCGGCGTGGAACCGGACCGCGGATTCACCTGCAACCAGTTCGCCCGCCGCGAAGCGGGGATCGGCCAGTGCATCGAGCACGGACAGCGAAGCGAGATCTGGAGTATGGACGAGCGCGGAGGCGAACGAGTGCTCGGCCATACCGTGCCGGGCCTCGATGCCGCAGCGGGTGTGGAACCACACCTTGTCGCCCTCGATCAGCGCGATAGCGCCGATGGGGGCGCCGAACAGCTTGCGGGCGACGCCGACCAGCCGCCGCAGGTCCTGATCGTCCTCGGCATCGAGCAGCCGGATGGCGGCGACCGTCTCCCGCCGCAGGCCTTCGGCGATCGTCTCCCTGCTGCTTTCGAACGGCATTTCGGGAGAAGACGGCACGGATGTTCCTGAGTTGACGGTGTAATCGGGACGGCAGCGACGCGGGACTCTGCCCGGAGCGCTACAATGGACAAGGCGGTTCTAGGTTCCATCCCAGCGACAGGATTTTGCCACAAACCTGCCCTGCCTGCTGTATGTCATCAAACGACTTGCTTGAAGCGAGGTTCCGATCAAATCAACGGCCGGATCGTCTCCCTCGAGCCGCTCCAGCCGGCAGCCTCGGTCAGGCCGGCCGGGTCGAGGACTTCACAGGCATGATCGTGCCAGCGGATCAGGTTCGCCGCGGCAAGCCGCTTCAGCGTTTTGTTGGTATGGACCAGCGACAGACCGAGCGTGTCGGCCAGGTGCTGCTGCGTGATGGGAATGGTCGGCCGCGCCCCCTTCATCATGCCGAGCGCCGAAGCACGCCGATGCAGCACGGCCAGAAGATAGGCCGCCCGCTCGAAGGCCGAGCGGCGACCGACGCTCAACAGGTTCTCGTCCAGCATCCGCTCCTCCCGTGATGCAAGCCAGGTGACGTCGAACCCTAGTTCGGGGTGCGAGCGGAAAAGCTCGGGCACCTGCTCCCTGCGGAACACGCACAGTACGGCCGACGACAGCGCCTCCACCGAATGCTGCATCTCGCCGATCGTGCTCGCCTGGAGGCCGATGAGATCGCCGGGCAGCAGATAATTGACGATCTGCCGCCGGCCGTCCTCCAGCGCCTTGTAGCGGAAGGCCCAGCCGCTCAGCAGCGTGTAGAGCTGTTCGCTGTGCTGCCCTTCGGTCAGTATCAGGTCGCCGGTCTTGACCAGCAGTTCACCCCGCTTGAAGCGCGAAACATAGGCCAGTTCCTCGGCCGTAAAGGGCCGGAAGACTGGAAGCTTTCGCAGTGGACAGTGCTCGCAGGCAACGCGCGGGCGGTTGGTGGTGTGCACAGTGACGCTCTTTATTTGGCGTCGATTATGCGGGGTTCCGCCGCCATAGGCCAGCCCCTGCGCCGTGCCGATCCGCGCCTGCGGACGTGTCTTAGTTAAATGACGGAGGTCCGACCCACCGCTACCCCCCGGGCACAGCGTCAGGAGGCATTCATGCTGAGCGGAAATCGAATTCTGGTGGTCGAGCGGGAGTTTCTGGTCGCACTCGACATGCAACGCGTGCTCGAAGAGGCGCACGCCTCGCAGACCGTGTTCGCACGGAGCATCGAGGAGGCATCGCACCTTGCCGGGCAGTTCGGCAACTATGACCTGGCGATCATCGAAATCCCCCCCGACGGCGATGCCGGCTGGGGACTCGTGCGCGAATTGCTGGCCGCCGGCGTTGCCGTCGTCGCGACTTCCGCCTCTGATCGTGTCGACAGCCGGGCGACGGAGCTCGGCATCTGGACGGTGCCGAAACCCTTCGACGACGACGGCCTCGTCATCGCCTGCAGGGCGGCGCTGAAGCTCGCCTGAGCGGGCCCTTCGAGGCTCGGTCCCCGAGCCTCGAAGCCGAGCAGTCAGCCGAGAGGCTGGCCACTCGTCACTTGGGTGGAAATCGCATCGGGGCCGTAGTCGCCCTCGCCGCTGACGTCGAGCAGCGCCTGGAGCCTGGTCCGAGCCCGGCTGACGCGGCTTTTCATCGTGCCCACCGCGCAGTCACAGATTTCGGCGGCTTCTTCGTAGGAGAAGCCGGAGGCGCCGATCAGGATCACCGCTTCGCGCTGGTCGTCCGGCAGCTTGTCGAGCGCCTTCTTGAAATCGGCCAGGTCCATATGGCCGAACTGCGAGGGGTGCACCGCCATGCGTTCCGTGAACAGCCCGTCCGTGTCTTGCACTTCGCGGCCGCGCTTGCGCATCTGGCTGTAGAATTCGTTGCGCAGGATGGTGAAGAGCCAAGCCTTGATGTTGGTGCCGAGCTCGAAGCTATCCTGCTTGGCCCAGGCCTTCATGATGGTGTCCTGGACGAGATCGTCGGCCTTGTCGTGACGACCGGACAGCGAGAATGCGAACGCCCGCAGGCTCGGGAGCGTTGCAAGCATATCCCGCTTGAACGAAGGGGCTTCTGCCGTGGAAGGTTGGGCCATGACTATTCCTGTGCCACATCGGACTTGGGCAGGGTGGTCTTGGAGTCGGCGCGCTCGATCTCGTCGAGCCGCTCCAGCAGCTCCAGGAACTTGTCCGGAATCGTCTCGTCCTGCACTGCGCCATAGAAAGCGCGCAGCTTGGCGCCGATATCCGAATTGGGCCCCAATCCGTCATCGCCTCGCCGCGCGCGAGCGCCGGTCAACTGTTGCATCTTGGCTTTGTCTTTCATTACCCTGTCACCGCCAGTCGAAATGCCGGCGCACGTTAGCTTGGCCCCTAAATGCGGGCGACCCAAAAAAGTTCCGACAACCCGGAACTTTCGCGATTCATCCCCGTTTATCGATCACACCGGACCCCGGATTGTGCGTCACAGGGAGTAACTCATGACCTTGTCTATGCGGATCGCCCCGCATCTGCCGTATCTGCGCCGTTTCTCGCGCGCGGCGACCGGCTCGCAGACCTCGGGCGACGCTTACGTTGCAGCTACGCTCGAAGCGCTGATCGCCGACACATCGATCTTTCCGGACGCTTCGAGCGACCGGATCGCCCTCTACAAGCTTTTCTCCAAACTCTTTACCTCCTCATCGGTTTCCGTGCCGGCACCGGTTTCCAGCTTTGCCTGGGAGCAGCGGGCCGCCCGCAATCTCGCGAGCCTTTCGCCTTTGCCGCGCCAGGCCTTCCTGCTGGTTGCCGTCGAAGGTTTCAGCGAGGAGCAGGCCGCCGAAGTGCTGGGGGTCGACAGCGGCGAGTTTCACGCCCTGCTCAACGACGCCTCGACCGAAATCTCGCGGCAGGTGGCGACTGAAATCCTCATCATCGAGGACGAGCCGCTCATCGCCATGGATATCGAGCAGCTGGTCGAAAGCCTCGGCCATCGGGTCACCGGCATCGCCCGCACCCATCGCGAGGCGGTCTCGATGTTCGCCAAGACGCAGCCGCGCATGATCCTCGCCGATATCCAGCTTGCCGATGGCAGCTCGGGCATCGACGCGGTCAACGACATCCTCAACTCGCACTCGGTGCCGGTGATCTTCATCACCGCCTTCCCCGAGCGCCTGCTGACCGGCGAGCGCCCCGAGCCGACCTTCCTCGTCACCAAGCCGTTCAACCCGGACATGGTGAAAGCGCTGATCAGCCAGGCGCTGTTCTTCGACGAAGGCTCGCGCGCCGCCGCCTGACATCTTCGCTTCGCAAGCTGACTGAGCCGGGCACCGCAAGGTCCCGGCTCTTTTTTGCCAACCACACCCGCGCCTCGCCCTTCTCCCCTTGTGCGAGAAGGTGGCGCGATAGCGCCGGATGAGGGGTGGGGCCCCGTTCCGCCGAGCCATGGCCGGAAGTGGATCGGTGTATGCCGCTCCCCGTCACCCGCCTACCGGGCACCCTCGCCCGCGAAAGGCGGGGAAATTTGCGAACCGCGGTGCGAAGAAGGTCGCTGGAACCCGTTCCGCGGCAGACGCGTTTATTTGCCGGAAACCGCCGGAACCCCCTCGGCGACAATATAGGAGCAAGTCATGCTGTATTGGGCAGCCGTGTTCTTTGTCATCGCGCTGATCGCGGGCGTGCTGGGCTTTGGCGGCATTGCCGGGGCCTCCGCCGGCATCGCGCAAATCCTGTTCTTCCTGTTCCTGGCTTTCCTGGTCGTGTCGCTGATCTTCGGTCTGCTGCGGCGCGCCTGAAGCTGGCTCGTTGTCCTCCTGAGCACTGGGCGGCCATCGGCCGCCCTCTTTTGTGCCCGGTTCAGGCCTGAAGGCCGAACTCGGCGTGTTGCAGCGCCCGCATCACGCCGCGCAGTTCGGCCAGCCCCTTGAGTCGCCCGATCGTCGGGTAGCCGGGCTGCGACCGCCGCCCCAGATCGTCGAGGATGTCCTGCCCGTGGTCGGGCCGCATCGGAATCTGGTGGTCCGTGCGCCCTGCCGCCTTGCGCTTGCCCTCCTCGGCCACGATCGCCGCGATCAGCGCCACCATGTCGGTATCGCCGCCCAGATGCTCGGCCTCGTAGAACGAGCCGACAACGTCGGTGCCGTCCCGCTTGACGTTGCGCAGATGGATAAAGTGCACCCGGTCGCCGAGCCGCCGCATGATGCCCGGCAGGTCGTTGTCGGGCCGCGCCCCGAACGAGCCCGAACAGAGCGTGATGCCGTTGTTGGGACTATCGACCGCCTGCCGCATGGCGACGAAATCGGCTTCGGTGGACATGATGCGCGGCAGCCCGAGCAGCGAGAACGGCGGATCGTCCGGATGACAGCCGAAGCGGATGCCGAGCTTTTCCGCCAGCGGCATGATCTCGCCGAGAAAATCGGCGAAGTGCCGCCGCAGCTGCTCGGGCGAGATGCTGCCGTATTCGGCGAGGTGCTCGCGCACCCGGTCCATGGTCATCGTTTCGGTCGAGCCCGGCAGCGCCGTCGTCACGTTGCGCGCCAGCGTCTGCTTGGCCTCTTCGCTAGCCGAGGCGAAGCGCCGCGCCGCCTCCTCGACGATTTCCCCGCTGAAGCTCTCGCTCGCACCGGGACGCTGCAGCAAGTGGATATCGAACATGGCGAAATCGTTGATGTCGAACCGCATGCAGGTCGCGCCGGTCGCCACCTCGTAACGGAGGTTGGTGCGCGTCCAGTCGAGCACCGGCATGAAGTTGTAGCAGATGACGTCGAGCCCGGCCGCGGCGACATTCTCCATCGATTGCTTGTAGTTGGCGATGTGCTCGCGCCACGGGCCCTTCTGCTTCTTGATGTCCTCCGACACCGGCAGGCTCTCGATCACCTCCCATTTGATGCCCGATGGCCGGCCATCCTTGCGGACGCCGATTTCGGCCTGGCGCCTGGCGATCTCCTCCGGCGTCCACACCACGCCGTTGGGCACGTGATGGAGGGCCGAAACGACGCCCTCGACACCGGCCTGCACCATGTCGTCGATGCTCGCAATGTCCTTGGGGCCGAACCACCGCCAGGTCTGTCTCACACTCTTCCTCCACTCGATTCAGGGATTGGCCAGCTCGATGAGCAGGTCCGCATGACATGGCGCGCCCGGCTTGCACCAGCAGGAAAGGTTGTGCCCGCCTAGTTCGGCGACGATTTCGGGCAAGGGCGGCGGCGAGTACCCCGGATCGAGCGCCGGATCGAGGCTGCCGGCGAGCCACTGGCCATGCAGCGCCACCGCGCGGGCCTGCGCCGCCACGGCATCGAGCCCGAACCGCTCGGCGACAGCCTTGATCTCGAACGGATTGCCCCATTTGCCGGGTCGCGTCACCATTTTGGCCGGCAACCCGTTGAGCGCCCGCGAGGTGCCCTGCAGGTCGAAGCCCTTGACGCGGTGGAAGGTGATGCGCTGCGGCCGCGCGACCATCACCAATCCTCCCGATCATAGACGAATTTCGGCATGCCCCATTTGAACACGATGGCGGCAAGGCGGAGCGGAAAGCCGACGAGGAAGGCGACGATCGTCATCACGTCACCGGAAAAGCCCAACTTCTGCCCGCCAAGATAGATCGCCCCGGTAACGATGGAAATCGTGGCGTAGAGCTCGGACGAGAACAGCAGCGGAATTTCATTGCAGAGCACGTCGCGCAGCACGCCCCCGACGCACCCGGTGGTCATCCCCGCCACGATCACGATGATCGGCGGCTGCCCGAGCCCGATGGCGATGTCGCAGCCGATGATGGTGAAGACTATGAGCCCCAGCGCGTCGAGCACGAGGAAGGTCCAGCGCAGCCGCCCGACAAGGCGCGCCATCGGGATGGTCAGCAGCGCCGCGACGCAGACCAGCACCAGTAGGTAGGGGTTGGCCACCCAGCTCAGCGGATAGTGGTCTAGCACCACGTCCCGCATGGTGCCGCCGCCGAGCGCGGTGACGCAGGCGATCATGCAAACCCCGAACCAGTCCATGCTGCGCCGGCCGGCCGCCAGCGCCGCCGTCATCGCTTCGGCGACGATCGCCACGTAGAAGATCACCTCGAGCAGGGTGCGATCGACGCCGGTTCCTTGCATGGATCGGCCCCGCCGCCTCAGTGGCCGGCGTGCTGGATGGTGATGAC
>Ga0209233_1000483_pt1 | contig 24350 bp, 21 predicted proteins | sample AraplaCL_Cvi_mCL_FD_184269 | JGI IMG/M metagenome (GOLD analysis project Ga0209233, IMG submission 184269) | Arabidopsis root microbial communities from the University of North Carolina, USA - plate scrape CL_Cvi_mCL (SPAdes) (version 2) | ecosystem: Host-associated > Plants > Roots > Endosphere...
CAGCAGGCCGACGCCGGTGTTGAAGCTGTACATCATCGGCGCTTCGTCGTGCATCCAGGTCGATTCGATGTAGTCGCGGCTTTCTTTGAGGGCGGCGCGGGAAGAGTCGGCCAGCGTGACCGGCAGGCGCGGCGCGCGGGCGACGTCGACCACTTGCTGCGCGGTCAGGTTGAAGCCGTCGATGGTGATGGTGGTAGTAGTCATGGTCAAGTCCAAGGTAGATTAGCGTTTAAAATTTTCGACAAAGCGGCTGAACGCCTGGGCGGCGAGGGCGGCGTCACCGGCTGTCATGATTTCGTCGGGATGGTGGCTGATGCCGCCGTTGCCGCAGCGGACGAACAGCATCGCCACATCGGTGATGGCGGCCATCGCCATGGCGTCGTGGCCGGCGCCGGACGGCAAGTGTTTCGGCGCCGATCCGCCGGCTTCGATCGCAGCCGCCAGCTGCTGCTGCAGCCACGGCGCGCAGGGCACGCTGGATGCTTCGTGGGTCTTGCGGGTGCGGATCGCGACATTGCGGCGCTGGCCGACCTGTTCGATCCTGGCCAGCACATCGGCCACCGCTGCCTGCCTTGTCTCGTCTTGTTCGGCGCGGATGTCGATGGAAAACAGCGCCTTGCCAGGCACCACGTTGGCGGCGCCGTTCGGCACGTTGAACTGGCCGACCGTGCCCACCAGCCCGCGCGTGCCATGGCAGCGCTGCTCGATATACAGGCCGATTTCGGCGGCCGCCATGGCAGCGTCGCGCCGCATGTCCATCGGCACCGTGCCGGCGTGGCCGGCCAGGCCCTCAACCTCCACCATGAAGCGCGATGCGCCGGAGATGGCAGTCACCACGCCCAGCGGCAGGTCTTGGTTGAGCAGCACCGGCCCTTGCTCGATATGCACTTCGACGAACGCCAGCACGGTTTCCGGCGCGTACGCCGCCTTGCCCAGGCCGGCGGCGTGAAAGCCGGAGGCGGCCATGACGTCGCGCATGCTTTGCCCGGCCTCGTCCAGGTTGTCCAACACTGCCAGGTCGAAGGTGCCGGCGACGGCGCGGCTGCCGAGCAAGGTGGCTTTGAAGCGCACCCCTTCTTCTTCGGCAAAGCCGATGATCTCGATCGCGAAAGGGAAGCGCTTGCCGGCCGCATGCCATTGCTGGACGCAGGCGATCGGCAGCAGGATGCCGAGATTGCCGTCGTACTTGCCGCCGTTGCGCACCGTATCGAAATGCGAACCGGTCAGCAGGGCGGGCGCATCCGGTGTCAGCCCCTCATAACGGCCGATGACGTTGCCGGCCATGTCGCGCCGCACGCTCATGCCGGCTGCGCACATCCATTCCGCCAGCCGCGCCGCCGCGCCGTGGTGGGCGCTGGTCAGGTAAGTGCGGGTCAGCATGCCGGGTGCTTCGCTGAACTGCGCCAGCTCGTCCGCCCAGCGCATGACCTGTTCGCCGCAAGCGGTTTTTATTTCCATGTTGCAACTCATTGATGTCTCCTTACTGTGGATTCATGGTTTTTCTTGGTTTTTTTGGATAATACTATTGAATTCAATTATTGCATACAATAAGTGAATGCATTATATTGAATCCGGGGCGCTGCTTTTCCAGGCTCGATCCAAGGCCGAAACGGAGCACGTTCCAGATATATGAATTGGTATAAACCAAACAAAACAATTAGGAGACGAACGTGCGGCGCTTTTACAAATCACTGTTTGGCCAGGTGCTGATAGCACTTGTCGTGGGAATCGCGGTTGGAGTGTTGTTCCCGAAATTCGGAGAAAGCCTGAAACCCTTGGGCGACGGTTTCATCAAGCTGGTCAAGATGATCATTCCGATGATCGTGTTCTGCGTGGTGGTGCAAGGCATCTACGGCGCCGGCGAGCTGAAGAAGGTCGGCCGGGTCGGCCTCAAGGCGCTGATCTATTTTGAAGTGGTGACCACGATTGCCCTGGTGCTGGGGCTGCTGCTGGCTTTCGTGTTCCATCCCGGAGTCGGCATGAACATCAACCCCGATACGCTGGACGCCAATGCGCTGTCGAGTTACGTCGAAACCGCCAACAAGGTCAGGGGCAGCAGCTTTTCCGACTTTGTCATGAAAATCATCCCCAATACCGTGGTCAGCGCATTTACTTCCGGCGACGTGCTGCAAGTGCTGCTGTTCTCCATTATTTTCGGTTCGGCGCTGTCGCTGATCGGCGACAAGGCGGCGCCTATCGTCACTGTCGTGCACAGCATGTCGGAAGCGTTCTTCAAATGCATGTCGTTCATCATCCGGCTGGCGCCGCTGGGCGTGTTCGGCGCGATCGCTTTCACGGTCGGCAAATACGGCGTCGGTTCGCTGCAGCAGCTGAGTTTCCTGGTGCTGCTGTATTTCTTTTCCGTGGTGGTGTTTGTCTTCGCGATACTGGGCACCATCCTGCGGCTGGCGGGTTTCAGCATCTTCAAGCTGATCAAGTACCTGCGCGCCGAACTGCTGGTGGTGCTGGCCACCGCTTCATCGGACAGCGTATTGCCGCAGGTGATGCGCAAGCTGGAATACATGGGCATCAAGGATTCCACCGTGGGCCTGGTGATCCCGACCGGCTATTCGTTCAACCTCGATGCTTTCTCGATCTACCTGACCCTGGCTGCGGTATTCATTGCGCAAGCCACCAATACGCCGCTGGCGATTACCGACCTGCTGGCGATCCTGGCGGTGGCCCTGATCACTTCCAAGGGCGCGCATGGCGTGCCGGGTTCGGCGATCGTGATCCTGGCGGCCACCTTGTCCGCCATCCCGGCGATCCCGGTGGTGGGGCTGGTGCTGGTGCTGTCGGTCGACTGGTTCATGGGCATTGCGCGCGCGCTCGGCAACCTGCTGGGCAACTGCGTGGCGACCGTGGTGGTGGCGGTATGGGAAAAGGATATCGACAAGGTGCGCGCCCATGCGGTCTTGAACGGCGCCCGTCCGGCTGCGGTCGAGGATGAGTTGCGGGAGCAGGCAAACCTGCAGATGGCGGCGGAAAGCCGCTCACTGTAAGACAGGGAAGCAAGCCCGGAGCCGCTTGCGGCCGGGCGTTCTTATTCTTTTGAAGGGATCGCATTTGCAAGTACAATTTTGGTTTTAGAACAACGCTCCAAGGAAATCGCTAACATGAGCCTGTCACCAAGCCCTGCCGACAGTTCTGACGATATTGCGGCCGACATCACGACCGCAATTGCCGAGCAGCGCCTGCCGCCCGGCACCAAACTGCGGGAGGAAGCCCTGGCGCGCCTGTATTCCGTGAGCCGCACCAAGATCCGGGCGGCGCTGGTGATGCTGGCAAAAGACAAGCTGATCGACCTGGTACCGGACAAGGGGGCCTTCGTGAGCCGGCCGACGGAAGAGGAGGCGCGCCAGATATTTTTCGTGCGGCGTGTGCTGGAGACGGCGCTGGTGCGCGAATTCGTGGCCAAGGCCACCGTCGCCGACTATGCATTGCTGGAGCAGCACCTGCAGCAGGAGCGCGAGGCGCTGTCGAAGGAAAATCCGCAGGTCCGTTCCAAGCTGCTGAGCGATTTCCACATCCTGCTGGCGCGCACGGTGGGCAACCAGGTCTTGACCGATGTCCTGACCAAGCTGGCCGGCCGCAGCTCGCTGATCACCATGCTGTACCAGTCGACCCGGGACGCCGCATGTTCATCGGACGAACATGTGGAATTCCTGCAGGCGGCGAAGGCGGGCGATACAGAAAAGGCGGTGCAGCTGATGCAGCACCACTTGCACCACGTGGAATCGGCTTTGCAATTCGAGATACCGCCGCCGGGCGCCAAGAAGGATTTCGTCAAGGCGCTGCTGGCCTAGGGCCTGTTCACACTTCTACATCTGCTTGAACAGATGGATAAAGCTGCGGCTCACTTCCAGTTTTTCAGTATGTCCCTTGATCAGCACCTGGTGGCGGCCGCGCAGGTCGCGCGTGATGCCGTCGATGGCGTTGACGTTGACCAGGGTGGCGCGGTGGATCTGCCAGAACAGGTCGGGGTCGAGTTCTTCCGCCAGGTCGCGCACCGGCTTGCGGATCAGCGCTTCGTAGCTGGCGGTCTGGACGCTGGTGTATTTTTCATCTGAACGGAAGAACAGGATTTCCTGCACCGGGATCAGCCGCAATTGCTGGCCGATGCTGGCCTGTATCCATTGCAGGTAGACCGGCTTGGTGGCGATGCCCATCTGCTTGGCTAGCTGCGTCAGCATCGAACTCATGTCGGCCGGCGCTGAACTCAGGCGGGCCTTGAGGCGGGTCACGGTCAGGCGCAGGCGTTCGGCTTCGGCCGGTTTCAGGATGTAGTCGACCGCGCCGCGCTCGAAAGCTTCAATCGCATATTCGTCGTAGGCGGTGATGAACACGATGTGGCTTTTGCCGCCGATTTCCTGCGCCGCCTGCAGCCCGGTCTTGCCCGGCATGCGGATATCGAGGAAGGTGAAGTCGGGCTGCAGCTGGTCGACCAGTTCGATTGCTTCATCGCCGTTCTTGGCTTCGCCAAGGATTTCCAGTTCCGGCCAGGCCTGGCTCAGGCGCAGGCGGATCTGGTCGCGCATCAGTCGTTCGTCGTCGGCAATGATTGCAGTAGGCATAGGCAAGATTCTAGGGCGTATTGACATATGATTTGGGAGATGCGTTCAAGCCAAAACGTGTGCTGGCAAGGCGCGTGGCGCAGCTGGGGCTGGTGCCCCAGCAAGCCATGCAACGCGGCCAGCGCACGTTTTGGCTTGAACCCTCCGGGAACGGCTGCAGGCGTCGCATGCCGTTGTTGCAGCTCCTTGCCGTAGCACCGCTACGTCGCGTCGCTGCGCCTAGGCACGCAACGCCTGCCGCGCGTTCGCACTCCCAAATCATATGTCAATACGCCCTAATATGGAATTAACGTTTTTTCTTGACGACGCCTGAACCCATGATGCTGGAATGTACTTCCGGGTCGCCGGCATAGGTGACATCGCCGGAACCGGCGGTCGAGACCTTCAGGGCCTTGCTGGCATAGACGTGGGCGTCGCCGCTGCCGACGATCGACACATTGGTGTTTTCCGCCATCAGGTCAAAGCCGTCGTAGTCGCCGCTGCCGGCAATCGACACTTTCAGGTCGCGCGTCTTGCCCCTTACCTTGATGTCGCCGGCGCCGGCGATGGAGGCGGCGACGGTGGGAGCGTTCAGTTCGCCGCTGACGGTGCCGGAACCGGAGATGGAAATCCTGATGCTGTCTTTTGAGCTCAGCTTGCCGAGGATCTTGAGGTCGCCGGAGCCGAAGATGCCCAGGCTGTTGACGTCAGGCGCAGTGATGTAGACATTGACGTTGTGGCGGCTGCTGAAAAACGAATGGCCGCTGAAATAGATTTTCAATGACGAACCGCTGTTCTCCAGTTCGACCTTCGAGGCTGCTCCGTTTTCGGCTTCGATTATTGCCGGCTTGGCCGGGCCCTGGGTCAGGTACACGTTCACCGAATCCATCACTTCCAGCTGCTGGAAGCTGCCTATCTGGCGCTCGGTCTTGACGATGTCGGCGGCCGCGCTGTCGCTGCAGCTGAGCAGGGGAACCATGGCTGCGGCGGCCAGTGTAAGGACAAAAGCTAAACGCGGGATCGATTTCATATTTGTTTCCTGTTGCTTCCTAGCCTGTTGGATGGATTTATTGAGGCTTGGCCTTGCCGGCGCCGACTACCTGGTACGGCACCTCGATGGTTGAACATACGCCGCTCGGGCTGTTGGGCGCAATCTCCAGTTGCGCCGCAGCGCCGTGCAACAGCTTGAGGCGGTCGCGGATGCTTTGCAGTCCCAACCCGGTGCCGTCGCTGGGGAAAGCGCCGAAACCGAGGCCGTCGTCGGTCACGCTGACGCGCAGCTTATTGTCTGCTACTTCCGCCTTGATGCGCAAGTAGCCGCCCTCGGCCTTGCGCTCCAGGCCGTGCTTGATGGCGTTCTCCACCAGCGACTGCAGCATCATCGGCGGGAAGGCCGCGCTGCGCAAGCCTTCCGGCACTTGCAGGTCAACGCTCAGGCGTTCTTCCATGCGCATCTTCAGCAGGTCCAGGTAAGCCCGCACGATATCGACTTCGCGTCCCAGCGTGGTGACGGTGGAGGTTTCCCGCATCTGCGGCAGCACCGCGCGCAGGTACTGGATCAGGCGCTTCTGCATGGCCGAGGCGCGCGGCGGGTCGGTTTCAATCAGGTAGTCGACCGACGCCAAGGTGTTGAACAGGAAATGCGGTTCCACCTGGGCCTGGATCATCTGCATCTTGGCTTCCGAAACCTCGCGCTGCAGGTTGGCGTGTTCGGCGGCGGCGTTGGCTGCCTTGGCCCGCGCTTCGGCGCGTTTCTTGCCGCCCATTAAAGCCTTGGTGCCGAACAGGCCGATCAGCAGCAGCAGCACAAAATTCACGAACCATTCGGAAGATTTTTTCTGGTAGCGCGCCACCTGCTGTTCGGCCTTTTCGGCAGCCGCTTCATGGATGGCGGCGACAGCGTCGTTGATCGCCTGGTTGACGTCCGCGGTCGCTTCCGGCGGCAGGCTCAGGCTCAGGCTGGCGGCGTTCGGTGCGGCCGGCGCCGCAGGTGGGGCGGGCGGTGCAGGCGGCGCCTTTGGCGCATCGTCGTCGGCGTCGGCATCCGCGGCGGCGGCTGCAGGCGATGCTGCGGAAGCGGCCGATGCCGGCGCCGCAGGCGATTTCGACGTCATCGCGCTATCGCCGTCGCCATCGTAGGTATATGTGCCGGTTTTTATATGGACGCCGGTGTCGTCGATGCGGATATCGGTATTGCCTTTGTTGCGCTTGGACGGCTTGCTGGCGTGCTGGCTGACTTTTTCAATCACCAGTTCATTGGAGGAAAACAAGGTTTCCTGCAAGATCCCGGCGGCTATCAGCACCAGTACCGCAAACAACAGGAATTTCCACCACGAGAGCTGCGTCACCCAGCCTGCTACTTTATCGAAACCCCGCGACAGGTAGACCGAGGCGATGGATGCATTTTTCTTGAATGTGGTGAACGAATCAGAATTCATGGAGTGGGATCGGTTTGTGCGGCAACTCAGCTAAGTTGTCGTCATTTTAAACGGAACGGACGCAGCAGTCTGATCGTTTTGCTAAAGGAATCAAAGAGCGCTGAGCGCTGGCGAGACGGTTGGTTCGGCTTTCTTGCGTGCTACCTTTTTCATGGCCTGGGCTCGCTGTTGCTGTGTGAAGGCCATTTTTTCTTCCGGCGTCATGCGCTTACCGATAATCACGATGGGCGGCATCAGCAGCGGGATATCTTGTAATTGCGCTTGCGACTGCGCTGCGGCTTTCTTGGCTGGCGCTGTGGCCATGGCCGGGCTGGCGCCGATGCTCAGGGTCGCTAACAGCGTGGCGGCGACCAGTAATTTAGACGGGGTGTTCATTTGCAATCTCCTGATATGAATATGGAACTGCGGGAACTGCGACGTAACAGCGGTTTAGATGACGGCTTTCTTGTGGTTGGCTTCTTGCTGCGCCAGGACTGACTTTTGCTCGCGGTTCAGGCGTTTGCCGACCACGGTGATGGTAGGCAGGCAGCCTTCTTCTTGCGCCATCGCCAGTTTTTCTTGCGGGGTCAGGCGCTTGGCGACGATCGTTACCGTTTGCAGGAACTCTGGGTGGCTTGGACGCTTGCCGACGATGGTGATGGTTGGCAGTGTCGAGATTTCAGTTTGCTGCGGCGCTGCTTGTGCCGGGGCGATGCTGCCAGCCAGGGTAGCGATGGACAGGATGGCGATCAGTGCTTGGCGTGCTGTGTTCATTTCTGTTCTCCTTGAGTGACTGGTTAGTGGCAAACGTTGTTGCATGTCGTCACTTTAGGGAGGGGCAGGGCAAGTCGCCAGCTGCTTGCGACAATCTGCAGAAATGGCGGAACAGAATACAAAAAAGCCCGACTGAACTGCAGCGGATTTGTCCGGTTTCTGGGGAAATAGTGGGGCCGCGGCGCGGGAATGGCGCTTTATCGGCTCGCCTGGGCCTTGATATTCATTGCCTTAAAGGCATGTAATGGAGATGCCGGACAGTAGATCCGGCATTTCTCTTATGCAAATCCATTCTATGCACATGCAAAAAAGTTCGTTCTCTTTATAACAAACTGGTGAGATTATCATCGTTCTTTAGCCGTATTTGTAATAAGAGGACGATGCATGACAGCCGCCGCACTTGCCAAACCAGGTCTTGCCAGGCCCGCCACGCCGTTTCGCGTGATGCCCGGGTTTCGCCTGTCGCTGGGCTTTACCCTGTTTTACCTGGCGCTGATCGTACTGATCCCGTTGTCGGCGGTGTTTCTCAGGACCTTCGCGCTGAGCTGGGACGGTTTTGTCGCCGCTGTCACTTCACCCCGGGTGATGGCTTCCTATCGCCTGACTTTCGGCACTTCCTTGCTGGCGGCGCTGCTTAATGCGTTTTTCGGCGGCATCGTAGCCTGGGTGCTGGTGCGTTACCGGTTTCCCGGCAAGAAACTGATCGACGCCCTGGTCGACCTGCCTTTCGCACTGCCGACCGCGGTGGCCGGGATTGCCCTGACCGCGCTGTATTCCACCAACGGCTGGATCGGCCAGTACCTGGAGCCGCTGGGTATCAAGGTCGCTTTCACGCCGCTGGGTATATTAGTAGCGCTGACTTTCATCGGCCTGCCGTTTGTGGTGCGCACCGTGCAGCCGGTGCTGGAAGACGCCGAGAAAGAACTGGAAGAAGCGGCGGCCAGTCTGGGCGCCAATCACTGGCAGACTTTTATCCGGGTAATTTTCCCGACGGTATTCCCGGCCTTGCTGACCGGTTTTGCGCTGTCCTTTGCGCGCGCTACCGGCGAGTACGGCTCGGTCATCTTCATCGCCGGCAATATGCCGATGGTGTCGGAGATCACGCCCTTGTTCATTATTACCAAGCTGGAGCAATACGACTATGCCGGCGCCACCGCGATTGCGGTGGTGATGCTGACCGTGTCGTTCCTGCTGCTGCTGGCGATCAACGTATTGCAAGCCTGGACCCGCAAGCGCGGCCAGACGGTCAAAGTTTAGGAGCCGGACGTGAGCGCTACCGCCAGCAATTTCAATCCGGCCACCGCTGCCGCCAAGCCCGCTGCAAGGCCGCAGGCCAGGGGCGAACCGATCCATGTCCCCAACGCGACCCTGGAACCGTTGTGGGTGCGTACGCTATTGATGACAGTGGCGCTGCTGTTCCTTGCCTTGTTCCTGGTGGTGCCGCTGCTGTCGGTCTTTGCGGAAGCTTTCAAGAAGGGCTGGGAAGCCTACCTGGCGGCAATCACCGAGCCGGATGCGATCAGCGCCATCAAGCTGACCCTGCTGACCGCCGCGATTGCGGTGCCGCTCAACCTGGTGTTCGGTATCGCCGCCTCGTGGACCATCGCCAAGTTCGAGTTCCGCGGCAAGAACATCCTGCTGACCCTGATCGACCTGCCGTTTTCGGTTTCGCCGGTGATTTCCGGCCTGATCTATGTGCTGCTGTTCGGCGCCCAGGGCTGGTTCGGCCCGTGGCTGCGCGAGCACGACATCAAGATCCTGTTTGCAGTGCCGGGCATCGTGCTGGCGACCATCTTCGTCACCTTTCCCTTTGTGGCGCGAGAACTGATTCCCTTGATGCAGGCGCAGGGCAGCGAGGAAGAAGAGGCGGCGCTGGTGCTGGGTGCTTCCGGCTGGAAGACTTTCCGCCACGTGACCTTGCCGAATATTAAATGGGGCCTGCTGTACGGCGTGATCTTGTGCAATGCGCGCGCCATGGGCGAGTTCGGCGCGGTGTCGGTAGTGTCCGGCCACATCCGCGGCGAAACCAACACCATCCCCTTGCAGGTCGAGATCCTGTACAACGAATACAACTTCCAGGCAGCGTTTGCGGTGGCCTCGCTGCTGGCGTTTCTGGCGCTGCTGACCTTGGCGCTGAAATCGTTCATCGAATGGCGTTTGCGCGAAACGGTATTGCCGCACGGCGCCGTGCATCAATCAGGACAGGAGCAGGCATGAGCATCCAGGTAGGCAACATCAACAAGCGCTTCGGCGAATTTGTCGCACTGAACAATGTGTCGCTGGAATTCCCTACCGGAGAACTGACCGCGCTGCTGGGGCCGTCGGGCTGCGGCAAGACCACGCTGCTGCGCATCATCGCCGGCCTCGAAGCGCAAGACAGCGGCCAGGTCTTGCTGGAAGGCGAAGATGCTTCTTCGCGCCATGTGCGCGAGCGCCAGGTCGGTTTCGTGTTCCAGCACTATGCGCTGTTCAAGCACATGACCGTGTTTGAAAACATCGCCTTCGGCCTGCGCGTCAAGCCGCGTTCCCAGCGTCCGAGCGAAAGAGCGATCCGGGAAAAGGTCACCAGCCTGCTGGAGCTGGTGCAGCTGGATTGGCTGGCGGATCGTTATCCGCCGCAGCTGTCGGGCGGCCAGCGCCAGCGCATTGCACTGGCGCGGGCGCTGGCGGTGGAGCCGCGCGTGCTGCTGCTGGATGAACCGTTCGGCGCGCTCGACGCCAAGGTGCGCAAGGAATTGCGGCGCTGGCTGCGGCGCCTGCATGACGAACTGCATGTCACCAGCATTTTTGTGACCCACGACCAGGAAGAAGCGCTGGAAGTGGCGGACCAGATCGTGCTCATGAACAAGGGCAATGTCGAGCAGGTAGGCGCGCCGCAGCAGGTCTATGAGAATCCGGCTTCGCCTTTCGTCTACGGTTTCCTGGGCAACGTCAACCTGTTCCATGGCCGCGTGCACCAGGGCGTGCTGGATACCGGCGGCGCCAGTTTCGATGCGCCTGAGCACGCCGCGGCGCAGGACGCGCAAGGCGTCGGTTATGTGCGGCCGCACGATCTGGAGATCGATCGCTACAGCAGCGGCGCCGAAGGGATCGTGGTGCAGCTGCGGCGCGCCCACGCCATCGGGCCGCTGGCGCAGCTGGAGCTGGAGCGAAGCGACGGTGCAGACGCCGGCTTGATCGAAGCAGTGATTTCCAGCGAGCGCTTCAAACAGCTCAATTTGAAAGACGGCGAAACCCTGGTGGTGCGTCCGCGCCGCCTGCAAGTGTTCGTCGATCAACAAGCAGCAAGGTAAGGAGATCACCATGAATTTTCAGCAATTACGTTCCATTCGCGAAGCAGCGCGCTGCGGTTTCAACCTGACCGAAGTGGCGAATGTCCTGTTTACTTCCCAGCCGGGCGTCAGCCGCCAGATCCGCGAATTGGAAGAAGAGCTAGGCGTCGATATTTTCATCCGCAACGGCAAGCGCCTGATCGGCCTGACCGATCCTGGCAAGGGCATCCTGAAGATCGTCGAAAGGCTATTGCAGGAAGCCGAGAATTTGCGCCAGGCCAGCCAGGAATACTCGGGCGAAACCAGCGGCACCTTGACGGTGGCCGCTACCCACACGCAGGCGCGTTATGCCTTGCCGCGCGTGGTGCAGGGTTTTCGCGCCAGTTTTCCCGATGTCCGCATCGCGCTCCAGCAAAGTTCGCCGGAACATATTGCCGACTGGGTGATATCGGGCAAGGCCGACGTCGGCATCGCCACCGAAGGCCTGACCCAGTTCAAGGAATTGATTTCCTTCCCGTGCTACGAGTGGAGCCACGTGCTGGTGGTGCCGGAGAACCATCCCTTGCTGGCGATCAGCGGGCCGATCAGCCTGGCCGACCTGGCGGCCTATCCCTTGATTACCTACGATATCGGATTCACCGGCCGCGGCCACATCGACGACGCCTTCAGGACGGCCGGCATTACGCCCGACATCGTGCTGACCGCGATGGATTCCGACGTCATCCAGCAATACGTGTCGCTTGGCCTGGGCGTTGGCCTGGTGGCTTCGATGGCGACCGAGCATAGCCGCCAGAACGGCTTGCGTTCGATCGAGGTGTCGCATCTGCTGGCGTCCAACGTGACCCGGCTGGCGGTGCGGCGCGGCGCTTACCTGCGCTCTTACACCTACGATTTCATCTTGCAGTTTGCGCCGCAGCTCAAGCGCGAAGATATTGTCGAAGCGCTGCAGGCGGAACCGCACAGCGCTGGCAGCAACGGCGTGCACAAGGGTGATTTTGAGCAGCGCATCCTGAAAATAGCCTGAATCGAGCAGCGCTACTAAACCTTGCCAGGCAAGGCCTGCGTCACGTTCTTGTCATATTCAGGCGCTACGATTTCGTTTGTCTCCTCCGTTCCTCCTCGGGTTCGGACTTTAGCCCGCTGCCGCAAGGCCAGCGGGCTTTTTCTTTGCCGCTCGCCTGAGGTTGCATTGCAGCAAAGAAAGTTGCCACTTAACAATCAGGTTCGTCCTATACTCAATTGCCTTGCTGATATTGCCTGGCTGGTCCGGGCGTATTAAACGGGTCGGGTAAACACTTGATTAATCGTCGTCACGTAAATGGAGCTTTCTATGGACTGGACACAACTGATAATCGGGCTGGTCAGCGGCGCCGCCGGCGGCAACATCGCAGGCAGCATATTAAGTAAGTTTAACCTTGGCCCGGTGGGCAATTCGATAGCAGGCATTGTCGGCGGCGCGATCGGCAGCCGGTTGCTTGCGGCCCTGACCGGCGGCGCTGTTGCCGGCGCCGGTGCGGCAGCGGGCGGGATGGACCTGACATCGATTATCAGCAACGTCGGCGGCGGCGGCGTGGGCGGCGCGATATTGATGGTGATCGTCGGCCTGGTCAAATCGAAAATGGCTGCCAAATAAAAGCAGCAGGTACAACGACAGGCGGCCCGGGCAACCGGCGCCGCCTGTTTTTATTCCGGCCGGCGCAAGGCCGCCGCGCATTCGCGCACCAGCGCCGGGCCGCGATAAATCAGGCCGCTGTACAGCTGCACCAGCGCCGCGCCTGCGGCGACCTTGGCTTGCGCATCGGCGCCGCTGAAGATACCGCCGACGCCGATGATAGGCAAGGCGTCGCCCAGTTCGCCATGCAGCTGGCGCACCACGCTGGTGGACAACGCCAGCACCGGCGCGCCGGACAAGCCGCCGGCTTCGTTCTCATGCTGCAGGCCCCTGACCGCATCGCGGCTGATGGTGGTGTTGGTGGCGATTACGCCGTCTATCTTGTGCCGCAGCAAGGCATCGGCGATGGTCTTGATCTGTTCGGCGTCGATGTCCGGCGCGATTTTCAAGGCGATAGGGACATAACGCTTGTGCTGGTCGGCCAGCTTCTGCTGCGCCTGCTTGAGTTGCGACAGCAGGGCGTCCAGTTCCGATGCGCCTTGCAGCTGCCGCAGGTTCTTGGTGTTGGGCGAGGAAATATTGACCGTGACATAGCTGGCGTAGGGATAGACTTTCTGCAGGCAATGCAGGTAGTCTTCGGCGGCGCGTTCGATCGGCGTATCGGCGTTCTTGCCGATGTTCAGCCCCAGCACGCCTTGCCGTTCCTGGTAGAACCTGGAAGCCTGGACGTTGGCGACGAAGGCGTCGACGCCGCCGTTGTTGAAGCCCATGCGGTTGATGATGGCGTTGGCCGCCGGCAGGCGGAACATGCGCGGTTTTGGATTGCCCGCCTGGGCGCGCGGCGTCACCGTGCCGACTTCAATCGAACCGAAACCCAGCGCCGCCAGGCCGTCGATATACGCACCGTCCTTGTCCAGGCCGGCCGCCAGCCCGACCGGGTTAGGGAAGGTGATGCCCATCACCATGCGTGGATCGGCCGGCGTCTTGCCCAGCAGGGAAGTGAGGCCCAGGGCCGCGGCGCGGCGCAATGCCGGCAGCGTCAGGTTGTGGGCGGATTCCGGGTCGAGTGAAAACAGGGCGGGGCGGGCGAAGGCGTACAGGAGTTTGGCTGGCACGGTAGGCGGCTGTAAAAGATGGTGCAAATTAGGAGAATACTGACCGCAGTAAAACTGCGGTCGCTATTCTAACGCACTCCATTCGCCTTGCCGCAGTGCTTCCAGCGGCTGGAAGTTGATTTTATAAGCCATTTTCGGGCTTTCCTCTATCCAGTAGCCGAGATAGACATATGGCATGCCAAGCTGTTTTGCCTGGCCGATCTGCCACAAGACGTTGTAAGTGCCGTAGGAAGCGCCCGGCACATCGGGATCGTAAAAGGTATACACCGACGACAAGCCATCGTTCAGCACGTCGATGATGCTTACCATGCGCAGCGTGCCGTCGGCTTCGCGGAATTCGACCAGGCGGGTGTTTACCTTGCTTTGCAGCAGAAACTGCGCGTACTGGTCGCGGCTGTCCTGGTCCATGCCGCCGCCGCAGTGGCGCGCGGTCTGGTAGCGCAGGTACAGGTCGTAATGTTCATGGACATAAGCCAGGTTGGTGACCAGCGTGCGTAGCTGGCTGTGCCGGTCCCAGGCGCGGCGCTGGCTGCGGTTCGGCCGGAACGACGCTACCAGCGTGCGCACCGGCGTGCAGGCCTGGCAGCCGTCGCAATACGGCCGGTAGGTAAAGATGCCGCTGCGGCGGAAACCGTTCTTCACCAGCTCGGAATAGACGTCGGCGTTGATCAGGTGCGACGGCGTCGCCACCTGCGAGCGCGCCTGGCGGTGGTCCAGGTAGCTGCACGGATAGGGCGCGGTGGCGTAAAACTGCAGGGTCGAAAATGGCAGATCTTTTAAGTGCGTCATGTGCGTTCCGACTGATGACTTATACCTTGTAATTTACACCGTAATTCCGGTTTGCATAAGAGGTTGTCGCGGCTTAATCGCTGAACAAGGGCAATGGACGCCAGCCGTGGATTTGCGGCTGGGCGATGGCTTGCCGCAGGTGGCGCAGGAATTCGCTGCGCGCTATCGGCGCGGCGCCCAGCGACGCCAGGTGGCCGGTCTGCTGCTGGCAATCGATCATCGCCACGCCGTGCTGGCGCAGGAAGTGCACCAGGTAAGCCAGGGCGACCTTGGAGGCGTCGCTGACCCGGGTGAACATCGATTCGCCATAGAACATGTGGCCGATGCTGACGCCGTAAGCGCCGCCCACCAGCTTGCCGTCCAGCCAGACTTCCGATGAATGCGCGTAGCCGAGCCGGTGCAGCGCGCGGTAGCCGGCGACGATGTCTTCCGAGATCCAGGTGCCGGCGCCGTCGCGGCGCGGCGCCGCGCATTCGCGCATCACGCGCTCGAAGGCGAAATCGAAACGGACCTGCCAGCGGCGATCGGTGGAGGCGCTGCGGTGCACCTTGCGCAAGGTTTTGTGCAGGCTGGAGGAAATGACGAACTGGTCTGTCTCCAGCACCATGCGCGGATCGGTGCTCCACCAGAGGATCGGCTGGTTCTCGGAAAACCAGGGGAAGATGCCGTGCCGGTAGGCGTCCAGCAGGCGCCGCGGCGACAGGTCGGCGCCGGCCGCCAGCAAACCGCCCGCGCCATCCTCGTCGGTCAGCGCCTTGCTGACGTCGGGGAACGGCGTGTCCAGTTCAAGCCAGGGGATCATCGCGGCTCTCCGCTGGCGCCTATTTAGCCGTCAGGCCGGCACGCATGGGTTTGAAAATGTCTTGCGCATGCAGCCTGAACTGGCCGCCTTCCTGGCGGATTTTCTTTATATCGGCGAAGAAAGCGCGCAAAGTGATGTCGACGGTCGGAAAGGCGATTTCATCCCACGGGATTTCGTTCTCGGTGAACAGGCCCACTTCCAGGCTTTCAGTACCGGCGGCGTAATCGAGGTCGAGCAAGGTAGCGCGATAGAACAGGTGCACCTGATGCACATGCGGCACGTTGAGCAGCGAAAAAAGCTCGTGCAGTTCGATCCTGGCGCCAGCTTCTTCCAGGGTTTCGCGGCGGGCCGCGTCGCCGGTGGTCTCATCGTTTTCCATGAAGCCGGCGGGCAGGGTCCAGTAACCGTATTGCGGCTCGATCGCACGCTTGCACAGCAGCAGGCGCAGTTCGCCATCTTGTTCCCATACCGGGATCGAACCGATCACCATCTTCGGATTCTGGTAATGAATGGCGCCGCAATTGCTGCAGACATAACGCATGCGGTTGTCGTCGGGCGGAACCTGCAGGCTGACAGGATGCGCACATTCGGAACAAAATTTCATAGGCGGCAATGGATAGTTTGAATCGGTAGTCTGGGAGTTTAGCATTGCCCATTAGATAGGGCTGTTCTTAATCGGATTGTCTGTATTGGTTGCATTGCACTGCAATACACTATATACTTTCATTCTTCAGACGCGGGGTGGAGCAGTCTGGCAGCTCGTCGGGCTCATAACCCGAAGGTCGTAGGTTCAAATCCTGCCCCCGCAACCAGTTACAGCAAGAAGGCTCGCGGTAAAAAGCCGCAGTGAAGTTTTTCTTGCGCATGAAGCCTTAAGTGGAAAACGCTTAAGGCTTTTTATATTCAGACGCGGGGTGGAGCAGTCTGGCAGCTCGTCGGGCTCATAACCCGAAGGTCGTAGGTTCAAATCCTGCCCCCGCAACCAAAAAAGACGGACCAGTTACTAGATTTAGTAGCTGGTCCGTTTTCATTTTGGCCCAGATTTCGTCGATTTGTAGTTCAATTTGCATTTTCCCGAAGATACCGCGCAGAATGGAATGGGCCGCTGGCCTGTTGTTTTGTAGCACGCTGCCGGAGCAGGCTGGCCGGCTGCCGCAATACCCGTGATAGTCGTCGCAGTGTTAAGCGTTGCGCTTGGATTGCTTTTTGGCGCCAGGGGAAGAGGGGCCGGCAATGCAGGTTGATGTACGGGCCTACGCTTGAACCAAGAATATCTTGACTGGCTGGCGGCGTCCGGCAATACAGCAACCGGGGCGCCTCGCGGCATTTCTGCCGGCGTCACAGCCGACGATCTGGGCTACAGGCGCTGACGGACTGCCGCAACATAACGATGGAGTGCACCGGCCAATATCTCTGTCTGTGGGGGCAAGCCAAGCAACGCGGCAGGGCCTGCTTTCTCGAGCATGCGCCGCCGCGGGGCATCGGCCACCAGCGCCCGCACTCGCTCGACGAGTTCGTCGTACGTGCAGCCATCGACGGCGTCGCGCAGCACCTGCGGTATCTCGGAATGCGGGTAAAGCTCTGACACGACTGCCTTGCGGTTGCGCAACAGGATGGACAAGCGCGGCAATTCTGCCGTGCTTGTGTGATCGGACTTGCGCATGTTCAAGCCGACCTTCGCGCGCGGCAGCAGGGCGTCGCGCTGTGCGGGCGTCCAGGCCTTTCCTATCGGATAGGCTACCCGGAGCCCGTGCGATTCCAGCGCGCTCAGAACGGCGAGCCGGCGGGGCATGGTTTCACCGAAGAAGATCACATCGATGTCTTGCTGGTCGTCGCTTAGTACCTGATCTTCGGGCACGATGGGCGTCGCCTTCGGCTCGAAAGTCAGGGGTACGTAGTCGGACCTGAGTATCCCCAGAGCCTGGTGATTCGCCAGATTGTCAAGGCTGTACTCCCAGACCCATGCGCGCTGGAGCAAGTGGCGATAGCCGGGCATTTCCGCCAGCAGTTCAGGCAGGCCAGGCTCAAAGTTGACAACGATGGCGTTGAGCGGCAGCTCCGCATCGGGAGGCAAGCCAAGGCCCATCGCGAAAAAGAAAAGGTTGATGTCGGCGTTGTCTACGCTGGGTGCGGCTTCGATGCTGGTTGAGTACCCCAGCTGCTCACAGGCGATGCGAAAGCTCTCCATCACCTCCGTCACGTTCTCGTTGCCCAGCGTACAGAAGCGCAGGTGCGGCCGGAACGGGAAGTCTTCCGGCCAGCCTGCCGGGCTTGTCGTGCTCACAGCTTCTCCCTCACCGAGGCAATGGCACCAGGAATGACTGCTGCCGAGTTCCATCGCAGCCTTTCCTCCATTCGGCGGGGTTGCCGGACGCTTGAACCTGACGACGATTCCCGATCGTTTGTATTGAATCCCATGACTTCTCTCTCAACATTTTTATGGGAAAAACATATCAGGTTTCCAACATAGCGTCGATGAGTTATTTTCCGTTCTTCAGGCGCGGCATTGCCGCTAAGTTTGTTTTCCGGGCATGTGGGCAAATACTTTCGCATGCACCTCGGGATAGTCAGGGTGTTGTTTCAGCGCGGCATTTTCAGGAATGTTAAGCAAAGAAGGGAGGACGCCGAATCCGGTTTCAGCGGCAGCCTTCACTTTCGTCATCGCTTCGTCAAGCATTCCCATTGCAATCAGAGCCGCCAGATGTATGCCATGGGTGCTGCCATGCTTTTCAATGACTTCCAGCGCCCCTGCATGATCGCCGCAACGGGCAAGTATGTACGCTACGGCCCTGGATGTGAGGGCGTGCGTATACCGGTTCTTTTGCACGAAATGCCGCGCGGCATGGGCGATTTCCGGCTGCGGGTCTACCAAGGCCAGCGTATAGAGTAAAACCACATAAGTCCAGGGACTATCCGGGTGAGATGAATGTGCACTTCGTGCTTGCGCCAGCAGTTCGGCTGGATCCATGTTTGCGCAAGAGCAGGCGCGTACCAGCGCGGCGGCGATATTCGGCGAGAACGGATTGAGTTGAGCCGCGTAACGGAAAGCGTCGACTGCCTCGGATGCGGCATTGGTGTTGATCAGGTGAGAACCATAACGATAATAGGCGACGTCATCGTCGGGCGACATTTGCAACGTCTGTTCGTGAACGGTCCTGGCCTCATCGAAATGCCACTTGCAATCCAGAAGATGTCCAATCAGCGATTGCAAACCCTGGATGTATGGCTCGGCATCTTGGACCACTTTTAATTCGCCAAGGGCGTCGTCGATTTGCGAGCGCTGGATATTTGCATCAAAAAACCCCCGCTCGGCTACGTATTGTGCGAGCAGCAGTTTCGCCACCATATAGTCGGGGGCCTTGGAGGCGACATTTTTGAGTATTGTTTCAGCCTGGGAGTAGGCATCCTGCGAACGACGTTCAAATAATTGCCGGGCGTGGATGCAAGCCTCGATCAGCGCGGTATGGGGTTTCGCCGCAGCAGATTTGCGGGTTTGGCCGGTTGCCGGCAAATCGGATAATCGCTGCACTTTATCCGACAAGATCGCCAGGCGATAACCCTGGCCATAGAGGGAATCGATCTGCACCACGCCGAGCCTGGAGAGCGTCCGGCGTAGTTGCGTAATGCAGCGCGCCAGGCTTTCATCCGACATGCGCCCAGCCCACACATTTTTTGAAAAGTCCTTTTTTGAAACGACTTTCGGCCAGGCATTCATCAACAGGCGGAAGGCCCCGCGTTCCTTGGGCGGTAAAAAGAGAAGTGAGTTTTTGTAAGAAACAAAACCATCCGGGTCTATTTCGAACCCGGCTGATGCTGGATCTATATCGGCAAGCGCGCCTGATGAATTATGCATTTCCAGTGATCCAAATCATTTCATGCGATCTCTGCAATCAACCACATCTCAATTTGCATCACTCAAATTCTATCCACTATTCAATCCTGATTGTTACGTCTCCCTGAGTGATTTACATAAATTCGACAACGGGATTTCCATCTGCCCGGTTTTTTATGAGCAGATGCACGGCCGCTTCCTACGGTGGAGCGGGATCGCGCCGCAGCCGGAATAAAGTGCGCTATTGCGCGATGCACCAATATCTTCCCTTGTTTGCCGGCGGTTTTGTCCGGCTGGTACATCTTGTGTTGCATTAAAAGCAATTTTATTGCCGATCTCCGTTGCTGTGTTTTACCTGCTGCAGCCATCATTTTATTGACATAAACACATCTATCCGGCTGGGCGTCGCCACCGTTTTGGGGCAGTTGTCGCTCACCATTTCGGTGCCGCTTTCGCACCAAAGTGGTATTACTAAAAAACTACCAATTTGAACTGGCATTGGCCGTTTGCATCACGTTTTTAGCGTTGCTGCGACGCAGCGTGTTTAGTGCTTTCGAGTAATGCCGCTTCGTTCCTTGGATGGCTGTGGAATTTTTATGAAAAAAGATCGAAAAGCTGTGAATTGTCGAATTCCGCTCGGTTTCCTGGTGTTTCAGTACAAATCATGGTGTTGGTTTTAGTGTTTCGAAATTATCCATTTTCATAGGAGAAATGGCGAAAAATAGAGGTTTCTGACAGCTCAGGAAATCGGTGACTTGGCCACCTTGAAGAAGTTCCATATGAAAATCGTAAAATCTTCATTTTTCATAAAAATCCATTTTTCCCGGTCCGATTCTGAAAAAAAGCGACCAGTCCACTCCACTAAACAACAGCCATGTAGTCAGGCAAAATAGTGAATGTAAACAACGGTATATATAGATATACGAATTAGTAATTTTGATACCAATAATTTATTTATGTAATACCAGTTGAATGCCTATTGACAGCCACTTTTACGGTCCCTAGAGTGTCCTCAGCGCAACGTTTCCAAAGGGAATTCGTGAGCTTGGACGTAAGGCAGATGCGGAAGCTTGGTGCGGGGCAGGGTACGCACGGCATTTTCCTCAGGCGGTTTTTGGAGAAGGACTGGCCGGGGAAATGGTTCTACAGGCGGCGTCATGCAGCGTCTTGTTGGTTGGATCTTGTTGTATTGGCGACTGTATCGAAAAAAAGGTTCTCCCCTTTGTCGGCCTGAAGCGACCTCAAGCCACAGCGTGGAGAAGTCAATGAAAAAAATGGCCTGCTCGAGGACTTCGGGGCCGCAATCGATGGGGAGAACGGTAAGTGAACAAAAATTTAACACCAATAGCATCTGCAGTTGCGCTGCTGGTCATGGCGGCAGCCATGCCGGCATATGCGCAGCAGGCCGATGACGCAGCTTCCAAAGCTGACAGCAAGAGCACCGACAAGGGCGGCATTGAACAGGTCACAGTCAGCGGCATCCGCGGATCCCTGCAAAAGTCCCTGACGCAAAAGCGCAACGCCGATTCACACGTGGAAGTCATCACCGCCGAAGATATCGGCAAGATGCCGGACAAGAACGTTGCCGATTCGCTGTCGCGCGTGCCGGGCGTCACCATCGGTAACGCCGGCGCCACCGAAGGCGGTTTCGACGAAGCGGACCGGGTCAGCATGCGCGGCACCAGCCCAAGCCTGACGCAGACGATGATCAACGGCCACGGCGTCGCATCCGGCGACTGGTTCGTGCTGGACCAGTCCGGCACGGTCGGCCGCAGCGTCAGCTATACGCTGCTGCCTTCCGAACTGGTCGGTTCGGTGGTGGTCCACAAGAGCTCGCAGGCTAGCCTGGTGGAAGGCGGCGTCGCCGGTTCGGTCGACATCATTACCCGCAAGCCGCTGGAGTTCAAGAAACAGTTCACGGCGGAAGCAACCCTCGGCGCCGTGTATGCCGATCTGCCTGGCAAGACCGATCCGCAGATCAGCGCATTGGTGAACTGGAAAAACGAAGCCAACACCTTCGGCATCCTGGTGCAGGCATTCTCGGAAGAGCGCCATCTGCAGCGGCAGGGTCAGGAAATCCTGGGGTATACCCAGATCGCCCCGGGCAGCAAGATCGCCCTTGCGCATCCGGACCTGGCCGGCGTCTATGCGCCTAACCTGATCAACTCCGCGCTGTTCGACCAGCAGCGCAAGCGCACCGGCGGCTTGATCGACGCCCAGTTCAAGGTCAGCAACGACTTCTCGTTCGACGTCAATGCCTTCACTTCGGAAATGAAGGCGGCCAACTACAACCGCAGCTATGAATTCTGGGGTGCGCAGGTCATCAACGCCGGCGCCGGCCAGTCGCCGAATCCTGGTTACACGGTGAAGAACAACACGCTGACATCGGCTACGTTCGCTCCGGTAGCCGGCACCAACTACGGCGTCTACGACCAGATTTCACGTCCTGACGAAAGCGCCAGCTCAAACTTCGTCGAGCTCAGCACCAAGTGGCGCGCAACCGATTCGCTGACCTTCACCACCAAGCTGGGTACTTCTGCCGGTGAAGGCAAGACGCCTACTCAAAACGTCGCGGAATGGAATGTCGGCGTGGGCGCCGGCGCGGGTTACCAGTTGAACGGGACCGGCACGGCCGCCAACTGGAACCTGGGCGCAACCAATAACGCCAGCCCTGCCGGCCCCACAACAACGTTCGGCTGGATCTTCGGCGACCAGAACATCAACGTCAAGGACAAGGAAAACTGGGCCCAGGCTGACGGCGAATATTCCACTGACTGGGGCACCTTGAAGACGGTACAGTTCGGTTTGCGCTATAACGACCACAAACGCAGTTCCGAAGGCGTGATTGGCCAGGGACCGACGGCGGCAGCCCAGGATCCGGCCAATTTCCCGCAAGGTTTCCAGAATTTCCCTGGCAATTTCGGCAGCGGGCTCGGCAGCGGTTTCCCGACCAACGTGTGGTACTACTCGCCGGGCCAGCTGGCAGCGTTCAACGCCTTCACCAAACGCGATCCGGTCACGCGTGAAGACTGGAATTCCGAGTTTTCAGTCAAGGAAAAGAATACCGCCGGTTACCTGCAAGGCAATCTCGAGGGCGACCGCTGGAGCGGCAATATCGGCTTGCGCGTAGTCCAGACCAAGGAGAATGTCCTCTCCAACGTCGCCGCGCCGGCTACCGCGCCGGGAGCGATCACGACTTCGGACTTCGGTCCGTTCGTCAGGCAGAATGTCAACCACAGCTACGTCGATGTGCTGCCGAGCATGAACCTGAAGTTCGACTTGAGCAAGGATGTGATTGCCCGCTTCGCAGCGTCCAAGACCATGACCCGTCCGGATTACTCGGCGCTGGCTGGCCAGGTGACGCTGACGCCGCCGGCCCAGTTCGGTTCGATCGGTTCCGGCACCGGCGGCAATCCGGACCTGAAGCCGATCACGTCGAACAACTTCGATGCTTCGCTGGAATGGTATTTCGCTCCGCGTTCCCTGGTGTCCGCAAGTATCTTCAACATGAACCTGACCAGCTATGTCGGCCTGGGCACCGTCACCAGAAGCTACGTCACCAGCACACCTGACCATCCTGCCAACTACATGGCGGATTATCAGCTGACAGTGCCGGTCAACACCAGCGGCACGGTGAACGGCATCGAACTGGCGTATGAAATGCCGCTGGGTAAAAACTTCGGTTTTGCCACCAACGCCACATTCATCAACGCCTATGACTCCAGCAACGGTCCCCTGGTCGGCGCATCGAAGCGCACCGCCAACCTGACGGCCTATTATGAAGATGAGCGTTTCAATGCGCGTATTTCGTACAACTACCGCAGCGCTTTCTACAGCGGCCTGGATCGCAGCACGGCGTTCTACCAAGCCGGCGTCGGCACCCTGGCAATGTCGTTGGGCTACAAGTACAGCGAACAGCTGTCCTTCACGCTGGATGCACAGAACCTGAACGACCCGACCTTGAAGTACTACGCGCTCAATGAAGACCAGCCGCGTGCGTTCTACAAGAACGGCCGGCAGTTTTACCTGAATGCGCATCTGAAGTTCTAGCAGCAGGAAGCCGGCATGCCGCCTGGACGCGGCATGCCGGCGGTTTCAGATCGAAGTGAGAGTTGACGTTGATTTCGCCGTGAGAGCGCACAGGACCGGATGTTGTTGCGCTTGAATGCAAGACGCTCTCCGGTTCTTTTTACCGATGCAGATGAAACTGACGATATGCGGGCAGGTCGCCCAGACCGGGCCGGCAGCAGATCAGGCGCCAGGCGGACGGCACGGTCAACGCCGAAATTGCCGGAACCCAGGCGAACAAACAGGAGTCGTTGTATGGATTTCACGCAGGATGGGAAAAATCCCTCCAATAACGTAGTTGGCATCAGCGTGGTTGTTGTTCTGCATGTCCTTATCGTTTATGCGCTGCTTACCGGGCTGGCGCGCAAGGTTGTAGAAGTGATCCAGCAGCCGGTCGAGACCAAGATCATCGAAGAGTTCAAGCCGCCGCCACCGCCGCCGCCGGACAAGCCGGTGCCGCCACCGCCAAAATCGGTCGCGCCGCCACCGCCGTTCGTTCCTCCACCAGAGGTCAAAGTAACGCCGCCGCCGCAGGATAACGTGATTGCCGCGGTAACCAACGTCAAACCGCCGTCCAACGACTTGCCTACATCCGTAGCGCAGCCGTCGACCACCGGCGAAGCGGGGCCAGCGCACACCAGCGCCAAGATTGCGGGAAATTGCGAGAAGCCGGAATACCCGCGGTCGTCCTTGCGCAATGAAGAAGAGGGCATGGTGACGGTCAAGCTGACCATCGGCGCCGACGGCAATGTCCTTGATTCTTCGATTGAAAAAAGCAGCGGGTTCAAGGACCTGGACCGGGCCACGGTAAAAGCATGGAGCTTGTGCCATTTCAGCCCTGCCATGGCTGATGGCAAGGCGGTGCAGTCGTCGACCAGGATGCAGTATGTCTGGAAGCTCGAGTAGGCGCAGAGTGAGCGCAAATGCGCGCAAATCAACCATCACGTCGCGATTGCGGCAATCTACTTTCTAAAATTTGGAGCATCAGCATGTCTATCACTCGTAATCGCTTATCCGCCCTTGTCACCGCCCTGATGATCTCCGCCGCGACGATCTCAGCGCCACTGACAGCAATCGCCCAAACACCAGCCGCAGCGTCGGCTCCAGCAGCCGCAG
>Ga0209233_1000485_pt1 | contig 24300 bp, 22 predicted proteins | sample AraplaCL_Cvi_mCL_FD_184269 | JGI IMG/M metagenome (GOLD analysis project Ga0209233, IMG submission 184269) | Arabidopsis root microbial communities from the University of North Carolina, USA - plate scrape CL_Cvi_mCL (SPAdes) (version 2) | ecosystem: Host-associated > Plants > Roots > Endosphere...
CACGGAAATTATCGTTCAGCGCCGAAAGGTGAAATATGATTGTTTTTGAACAGTTATGTAAAATCGCGCCTATGGTCTCTTTATTTCGTTCGTGGAAAAAAATATCGGGGAAATAATTTTTACACTCGTCAATAAAAAACGTGGGATTTTTCGGGTATAGCCCCAAAAAATGTCTTCTGAAGCCGTACCAGCCCTGCAATGAATAAATAATCTGAAAAGCCGGATCGACACCCGGAACCTCGTCAAAAGCAATTAGCCCATAACAGTTTTCTTCGTCATGCCCAGGCAAAAGTACGTCTATGATTTCTTCGGTAGTATACTCGGCGTTGGCAGATTCCAGAACTATTGTTTTAAGCGCATTGTATACATCTCTGTCGATATTGGCTTTGGCAACCTCTGGATTATAAAGCAGATCGCCTATTGTCAGCCCGTTTAAGAAACTAACATTATATATATCAGAATGAACATATATACGATTTGTGGATTTAAATTTACGTATCTCAATAAAATCATTTGATAATGACTTTACTTTATCCTCAATTTGTTCAACAGTAAATGCATTGTTATTTGCAAATGATTCCGGAACTATAAATAAATCTGCGATCATTTTATTTCCGGGTAAGTTTGAAAATCTCAGAAAGATCGATCTCCTGCTGGTCAAAAAATCCGGTTGGCCAGTTTGCTATTTTTCCGTTTGAATCAACCTGCAGCCTGTCGGATTTAAATCCTTCATCAAAGTATTGTATGGAAACATCCTCATTGGTGATCTTTATTGATGGATCTAAAGCACTTACCCGTATTCCGTTAAGAATGTGTTCACTGTGAGATTCTACAAAAACCTGAACGCCGGTAGACGCAACTTTACAGAAAAATTCCATTATCCTTGCCTGAGCTCTCGGATGAAGATGCGCCTCTGGATTTTCAACAATTACTATTTCACCCTGTTTGGCAATTAAACCAGTTACTATTAAAGGTAAAATATAGCTATATCCGAACCCGACATTTGTTGTTTTATAATTATAGGCGTTGGGTTTGTTATTAATCAAAATTGACAAAACACTGCTTGACTGATCCTTTCCTTCGATGTTGATTTTCGCCCCTTCTAAAATATATGCGAGCCACTCTTGCGTTTGTTGGAGTACTGAATTGGATTCTTTTCCCAAATAAAGAACCTCATTCACAGATGGCAAGTTGTCTATCGCCAGTATATTTATAACAAATTCGCCACGGGGACCGACGTTCAGAAATTTGGGAAGATTTACTTTTTCTGAATATTTGACCGGCCCCAAACGATTAGCGCTTATATAATGTACCTTTTTTAACTGATCAAGAATATCACTGAGGGGTGTCGAAAGATATTTCGGCTCAACAGAATCAATTTTTAATTCCTTTGTAACGGCTGTTAACTGATCGGCTTCATTTTCATTGAAACTAACTGATAACCCTGCCTCCGGGTCCTGGAATTTGAAAGCGAAGCAGATATCAGTACCACGTGGTGTATCACTATTTTTAATGTCATTGAAATTTCCTAACTCGATTTGCCCCCCATTGATCAATAACTCTGGAATTGAGGGTTTTGAATCAACAGATTGCGAAATTATCAGGATTGATTGCAGAATTGTGGATTTGCCACGTCCGTTTATTCCGGTAAGCAGATTCATTTTTGCAAATTCAAAAATGGCAGTGCTTTGGAAACACTTGAAGTTGGTGATTTGAATTTCGCTAATCATTTGTACCCTGGTTTAGAATTAGTTCTGCCTGTGTAAATCTGTCAAAAACGCGCGCTTTACTGCTGGTTGATGTTGTCACCGCATCTTTATATTTGGGATCCTTTATCAGCGTGAAGTAGTTATCGTAGATAATTTCTTTGTTTTTTCTCAGAAAGTCGTCTGATTTCAACGAAATATAACGCCCAACCGATTCCAAAATTGCTGTATTGATTGTACCTCTGGTAAACTCAGTAGGAATCCTGAAATTTTCCCGTTCCCATATCTGGTAAGTCCATTTCATCGTTCTTACAAAGTCATCTTTCATACCTATAATTCTGATATCTTCCATCTGATTAAACGAACGCATGGCAGTTTCTAAAAAATCACTCATGTCGCCTTTATAATCGGTTTCAAAATCAAACCATCTGAACGATAAATAACGAAGGACTACCTCCCTGTCTTTCATACGTGTATCACGAACTCCCCACCAGATCGCCTCTTTAAACTCCTGTTTTGCCGATAACTCTTTTAATAACTTAGTTGATTTGCCGATAAAAATGCAGTTTCTTACTTCTTGTCTGTTTAGTTGGGTACCTCCTGTATTTATCCTGTTGAACAGATCGTATATTACGACCATAGGGGTTGACGGCTTCAAAACAAAAACCGTTAATTTCTTATTTTCAAATTTTGACTGAAGTGTCTCCGGCAGGTCCTTAAAATATAAATCGTTATATTTTGGTAAAGCCTTGATTCCAGTTAACTGATATTCGCCACTATAAAAATCACGGAGTGCAGTTGTTCTCTGCAATCCATCTATGACAATAAATTTATTGTCTTTGGTTTGGTTAAGGTAAATAGGCGGCAAAGGAAAGTTAAGGATAATGGATTCAATAAAACGGCTTTTTTGAGTATTGTTCCATATTTGATTGCGTTGAAAATCAGGCTGTATATTAATTCTCTCTTTACTCAACTGCCGGAGATATTCAAATATTGAAAAAGGATCTTCACCAATTTCTATATCTGTATACGCAGGGTCATATGGGTATAAGCTACCGTTTTCTACTTCATCTTCTTTATCAGTGTCTGAATCTTTTTCAATTTCCTTTGCTGGTCGATCGCGGGATATTTTAAAATAATAAAGGAAGTTTCCCTGGGTATCAGCTAATTTCTGTATGGAAATATAAGTAAGATTTGGTAAAGCCAGTTTTCTGATAAGATCATAATTAAATTCTCCCTCATTCGCGTCAGGATGCTTGGCATATAACCTTGCATCCTTTGATGCGCGGTTATCATGTTCGCGAAGGATGAAATAGAGATAATCATCTAACGGCAATATTTCATTATACCGGGTGTTCCAGAGTTGGGGAAATTGCTCTGCTGATCTGTATGCCTGAGTTGGACTTTCATATTCAGTTTTAAGTTCATGCATCAGCCGGAGAAGGTCCTGCTTGAGAAGAAAACAATTCGCAATAAAATCCGGGCCACCAAAAAAATTATATTTTTCCAGATCGTTTTTACTGCCTATGTGCCACTCCCATGCACCTCTGCCAGATCCCAGTTTATTGTCTGTACTTGTAAATGAATCTTTGGAACTGATCCGGGGAATAGAGTCAACTTCAGTATAGACCTTGCCGTTAATTGAATAATCCATTAAATTAATTTTTCATCCGGCGGAAATAAGGCAGGCACTAAGCTTTAAAAACATTTTCCCGGTGATACTGTAAATATAGCTCACGTCCTTCAACAGGCAGTAAATTATATTTTTTATCATCGGCAATGTTCAGCTTTGAACAGGTCATTTTAGAAAGCCAGGGCGATACCAGCATCCGCTTGTCATCCGTAAAGGTAATGAATCCTCGGTCAAACAGAAAGTCGTAGGTTGGAGTGAACATAAAGCCGTTTTTAGGGTCAGTTTTCTCCGCATCAGGAGAAGCGACCCAAGGCTTGATATGACTTGCGATCAGCAGTCGGTCGTCTGAAACGAGTGTCACAGGACAAAACGGGCATTCATTCAGTAAAGCCTTTCTGTATCTGCCCTGCCCGACTCTAGCGTACTGTATCTGTTTTTTTTCTTCGTCCGGAATTGGCTCTGCTTCAACTTTTTCTTCCTCAAGCTTTATTTCTCCAGGATGCTGAGCGTCACCGAAATAATCCACAAAAAGCCGGAAGTAAAAAACGATACTGTTATCAGCAGCGCGAAGCCTGATCGCAGATAGATATGTAATAAATGGTAATGATAGCTCCCTTATCAGATCGTAGGCAAGGTCATCAGATTTTACGTAAATCCTCGGCCCTGCTATCTGTGTCTGTTCCCTAAGATTAAACCACAAAACCTGCGGAAGCGCGGCAACGGCATCAACTCTCTTTTGCCAGTAAACAGGCATTTCATCTTTGTGCCTGTAAGGCTGCTGCGGTGTTTTATATTCTGCTTCCGCATCTTTTAAGTATTGTTCAAGATCCTTCTTTAAAAGAAAACACCGATCATTAAAACCGGCGTTCCCAAAGAAATCCCTTACCTCAGCATTATCATTGCCAACGTAAAGCTTGGCTTCGCCGTTGCCGGTCATTATCTTGTTGCTTCTCTTTACAAAAGAGTCAGCAACCGTGATCTTCTCGACCGTATCGATAATTTCGTAAACAGTATTATTTATAGTTATCTGACTCATTGCCGGCCATACCTGGTTATGTCCATCTGTTTAAGCAAGGCGATCAGTACATCAACGACTATGCTGTTGCCTGCCTGCCTGTACATCTGCGTATCGCTCACAACAATCTTAAAATCATCGCTGAAACCCATAAGCCTCAGACATTCCTTTGGCGTAAGCTTCCTTATCCGGCCCTTATTATGAGTTACATAATTATCAACGCCCGCCCTGTGCATTTTATGCATACTCTGGAGCAATGGCCGGGCTACCTGAAGGTCTGTCTGTGTACTTGTCCTGAAGTTTTTTGTTCCCCCGGCCAAAACGTATTCCCGAACTTTATCCGATAAATAGTATTTTTCTTCGACTTGGTTAACATCAAAAATAAACTCGTCAAAATTTATAGTATCAGGTGTAGGCTCAAAAACAAAATCACCATGCCAGTTAAACTGCTGGTTAGCTTTCTGACAAAGCGCTATATCGCCGTTTATCTGTGTATATCTTTTATTTCTGTTCTTGGAACTGGTTACAAACTTTATACCCTTCTCTTTCAGGTAATACTTGGAATCAGTAAAATCTTCAAGGAAATCCTGCATTGTGTGTTCCAGCTTAATTTTTTCAGGAAATTCAAAATTGACATTCTTATTCCGGAATGCTACCACAAATATCCTTTCCCTGTTCTGCGGGATGCCAAAATCTTTACTGTTAAGTATTTTAGGAAATATCCGGTAACCCAAATCATGAAATACATCCTGCACCACCTGCCAGGTTCTTCCACCATCATGATTGACCAGGCCTTTTACATTCTCAAAAATGAACACGTTTGGTTCCGTTTGAGAAACTATTCTAGCAAAATCATAAAAAAGCGTACCACGGATGTCCTCCAGGCCGAGGCGTTTACCAACCATCGAGAACGCTTGGCAGGGGCTTCCGCCAACAAGCAAATCGATTTTACCTTTATACTTTTCAGCGTTAAATTTAGTCACATCATCATGCCAGTCCTCTTCCCGGAGCTTATAATTCGCCAGGTAACTTTTTTTTACATGAGGGTCTATATCACCGGCAAAAACAATTTCATGTTTTAATTTTAATCTTTTAAAAGCAGTTTCAATAGCGCCGATGCCGCTGAACAGGGTGCCGATTCTGATAGTAGCATCCGGCCTGGAAAATATACTGGAGAGCCAGTTCTGAGGTTCATGTGCCGACACTGCGGCTTCTGAGGTTTCAATCTGATCAAGCAGCATTATGTCTTCAAAAGGCATATGTTATAAGTTGGGTTTAACAAATATAAAGAAATAGTTAATTAAAAAACCAGATTTTTTAGTAAATATTTTTAACCCGCTAATATATCTGGCAAATAAAATTAGCATATTTCCGGTAGTTGCTATGATTTTTAGCTTATCTCTGCCGCGAGTTTTTCCAGGGTCAGCGCGAGGTTGTTTGCTTTGAGCTGGCACTCCCAGATTTCAATCGCTCTCCATCCGAGATTCTGAATTTTAGTTATGGCTATTTTATCGTTGTCGCTGTTTCTGAGGATTTTGTTTAACCACCATTCGGTTCTCGTCTTTGGGACAACGAAGTATCTGCAACCCTGATGCCCGTGCCAAAAGCAGCCATGAACATATATGACTGTTTTATATTTAGGAAGAACAATATCAGGACTTCCGGGTAGTTTTTTATCATGAAGCTTGTATCGAAATCCTCTTGAAAAGAGGAATTTTCTAACAAGCATTTCAGGGCGGGTATCCTTACTGCGGATACGCGACATGTTGAAACTCCGGACTTCTTTAGAATGAATGTCAGCCATTGCAAAGGTTCTGCAACTAAAATGCCAGATGGCTATTGCTCCTATGACGGAAGCGGGATAAACTTGTCCAGCCCGGTTTGTCTCAAAAACACGTCCTGAGCAAAATCATAAAGGTCGATGTGGTTGTCTGCGCAAACTTGAAAACACTGCGCGTTTAATTTATTTCTTAACTGCGCTTCTTCCGGAGTATAAGACAGCCCACCGGTTTCAATATTTACATAATTATTGAAATCATCATCCGGATGGTAATTTAAACCCTCCGCCACAAGTTGCTGAACAAATGCAGATACATCTTCGGAAGTTTTAATTTCGCTTAACATAAGTCACATGGATTAAATTTCTCGCATGATTTAGCCTTTAGCAGACTAATCACACGCCTAAAATACTAAATTATTTAGTTATTCCAAGGTTTATTTTCTGTTTTATGACTAAACGGTTCATACACAAAGTCCTCCAGGTAATCCCTGATGAAGTCGGCTAAATATAAAACAACTGGTATTAGCGGTGTTTAATCTTTTTCTTATAGTGGCTATCTGTTTAAGGCGACGAACCCGGCGACACTATTGCAAGCAAGGAAGCAAGGAAGCAAGGAAGCAAGGAAGCAAGCCATGTTTTGACCGGGTCAAAACGGGTGGCTTGCCGGGACACCCGGACCCGAAATACTTCACTTCATTCAGTATTTATTTTTGTTCACTGGAGTAACAAATTAACCTTACGGGAGTTAAATAGTAACTGGTAAATTACCAGTAGCTAAATGCGGTAATGATCTCCGTAGCCCTTCGGGGTCAATGATGCTGCCAAACTCTTGGCGGTGATTTCCAAATTAAATTTCCTGTTGAATTTATGGCGCGGCCTAAGGTTCCAGAAGCCGAACGCCGTTCGGCGAAATTTACGTTGATGCTTACTCCCGGCGAACTTGCAAAACTTGTTCAGCTTGGTGAAGTATGCAATAAGCCACCGGCAACGTTAGCCAGGGAAAAGATATTCAAAGGCAAGTTTCCCGCCGCCCGCGTTCCAAAAATCGATGTGCAGGGATATACCCAGCTACAAAAGATCGGAAACAATCTAAACCAATTGACGCGGCTTGCAAATAGCGGAAAATTACCCCGTGAACTACTCGGCCTTTTATTGAAGTTGAACCAGCGGCTTGAGCTAACCATTAATAAGATTGTTTATGATAGCGAGTCAAAAGATCGGTAAAAGCTTTATGGGTGCTTTGGACTACAATTTAAAGAAGCTCTTTCTACGTGATGGAAATAAGAGGGCAGAATTGTTGTCCACCAATTTCGCAAGTACCGATATTAAAGGTATCGCAATGGAGATAGAAATGGTCAGAAGTTTGCGGCCAAATTTAAACCGCTACGTTTACCACACCAGTTTGAATTTTCCGAAAGAAGAGCAGGCGAAGTTATCCAAAGGCAAGCTATTAGCTATTGCGCGGGATTACCTGGAGGCGATGGGATTTTCAAACAATCAATATCTGATCTTCCTGCATCATGATGCGGACCACCCCCATTTACATCTTTTGGTGAACCGGATTTGTTTTGATGGTAGTATCGTATCTGATAGTAACAATTTCAAAAGAAGTGAAGCCATTGTCAGAGTTCTGGAAAACAGGTACAGGCTTAAACAGGTAAAGCAAGGCAAGTATTCCGCAAAGTATCGGAATAACAATGTATCAACGGAGCGCCGTAACTCTATAACCATAGAGCGGAGTAACTATATATCTCAACGCGCACCATCTAAGAATGAAATAGAAATGTCGATCAGGACCGGAAAGGGTTCCAATAAGATGGTATTGCAGGAAATGTTAAAGCGCATTTTACAAAATAGGGGGCAAACTTTAGCTGATTTCATCAGACGGTGTGAAGCCGAAAATGTTAGCCTTTTATTTAACCAGGCATCCACTGGCCGGATCAGTGGAATCACCTATTTCTATAATGGCTTTAAATCAAAAGGGCAGGCTTTAGGAGAACGATTCAAATGGGCGGAAATAATTAAATCATTAAACTATGAGCAAATTAGAGACGGCAAGACAATTAGCGAAACAAACAGCAGGACACTCGCAAAATACGGAGAACTCGACCCAGCAAAGCAAGGCAACAACACCAGAACAGGACACGGAATTGCTGAATTTCATAGGAGCGGTACAGAAGATATTGAATTTGACGGATGGGAACAGGGCTTTATTGATGAAGCAGGCCGCACGGATGAACCAGATCGAGAGCAAGCACTCGAAAGAGATGCGAATGATGATCATATTTCTACTGGTTCCAATGATTATCATAGCGATTGGTTTGATCGCGCTATTGATATTCAGATAAGCGACGATATTGATGACGAAGCAATTCACGGCAGAAACAGACACCGGAAAAGACAGGCAAGAACAAACAGGCGTTAAGATCATGGGCATTCCGCCTCTGGCGTCCGGCTATCCGCTAATACGCCTGCAAGCATTATTCACGGGCTGGTAAGCGCTGCTATCCGTAATGCGATATTTTTCGTTATATTCGTGGTTCAATCGGCTACTCAAAAAGCCGAATTGTGATAAGGTTTAGGTAAAAACCTCCAAGCGGCAAGCGCAAGGAGGTTTTATTTTTTGGGAATTCATTTATAAAGTCTAACCGTTTTTGCCGGTTGTTGATGCTTAGTTTGAATATTAATTATCTATATTATATATTTAATAGATTATCAATACAAACAACATGTTAAGTCTAGGCAAAGTAGCTTATTATGTTCAACAACTGACCGAACCTGAAGCAATCAAGTTATATTACGAAAAATGCATTGATGGGTTAAAAGCAGCGAACAAGCGAAGTAATTTTCTTTCTCAAATTGTTCTTTTAGTAATCTTGTTGAACTTCTTTTCGAATAAGATTACCGAATTGACAATTTCTGGTATTAAGATCGATATAAAGGTAGTCACAGTCATTTCTCCAACAGTCTTGAGTTTTATATTATTTGAGTGGTTGATGATTGCGAAAAGAAGACGTGATCTTATTGTAGGTATCCAACAAGTAAGCTACAAACTTTTTAAGATAGAGCCACTTGAAGAAGAACGTTATTTTCCGAGCTTTAATCCGAACACACTAAATGTAATGCCGTTTTCAATAATGTTGGAAGCAATTACCATAGATACAAAAAGTAAATTCAGGCAACGGCTATTTAGGGTAACAATTCTATTTATTCCAATTCCCTTGATAAGTGTTATTCTAATTGCTTTTCTAAGGTCTTTTAGCATATATAATATGCATCTGCGCTATAACTTCCCGTCAAGTTTCGAAGATTTCAAAGATAATCTGACAATATACCTTTGTTTCATTAGTAGTGGAATTTTTATAGTATGGAGTTTATTCTATTATTATACGGAGTTTACTAACTTAAAAGTCTTAAAAGAAGCTGCTCGAAATCTAAAGCAGTGATTGTTTAGCGAATGTTATGTAACCACAAACTATATAGCTTACCTACTTTTTTAACAAAAAGGAATGCTTTAGCATTCCTTTCCGATGATATGTGTTAGATTGAGTGTTTACTTTCCTTGATTTTTCAGTAGCTCTACTTTTTCGCGTTCACTTGCTAAAAGTCGCTCGTACAATTCGACAATTTTTTCGACTGGGTTAAATTGAAAATAGACTTGGTGAACTGTATTATTTTGATCGTATATGTAATTGGCAAAAATCGCTTCTTCCTTGAAGTTTTTGATTACCTCAGGAGTTACACCTAGTGCTTTAGCAATTTTCTCTAATACTTCATCTTCAACCTTCTCGTTTTGCTCGATCTTTGAAACAGCTTGTTGGCTAATCCCCAATTCTGAAGCAAGTGTTTCTTGTTTCATCCCACGCAATTCGCGAATTCGACTGATTTTTCTTCCGATATTATGCAAAGCTTTGCATAATATTGGTTATGAATAGTAATGTATTATGTAAAGTAATATTGAAAAGGTGGGATTTTACGGTAATTGCCTTGACCTTTACAATTATCACTTTACATAATATCTTAGGCTTTCTATAAGCTTTTTAGCCAATCCAGTAGATTCCCATTTGCTAACCACATTGCACCTTGTTTTGGCTGAACATCGACATATGCTTTTTCCAATGCCTCACGTTTCTGCCGGGAATCGGCCCTAGCATATACTTCCGTCGTTTGCACAGAAACATGACCTAATATATCTCGGATATATACCAGATTGACCCCAGCTTGCAACAAATGCATCGCCTTTGAATGGCGCAGGGAGTGACAGCTTATCTTCTCCGGGATGAGCTTCGGGTTCATTTCCTTTGCCATTTTCACATATTTAAGGAGAATGTGATTTACACCGGCTCTTGTAAGTTTTTCCTTTCTACAGTTACAAAACAGTGGATACATGCCAGCATGAGGCTCGATTAGGTTATGTTCCTGCATGTAATTTTTTAAAAGTCTCACCTGGTCGGTTAACATAGGAACAACACGGGTTTTATTGCCTTTCCCGGTAATACGTATCGTGGTCGGTTTATCAAGCCGTATCTTTGATGACGACAGATCAATGATTTCCTGAACCCTTGCGCCAGTATCATACATCAGCGAAAGCAACGCCAGATCTCTTCTGCCCCTTGTGGTAGACAAATCGGGCTGCTGTAAAAGCAATGCAATACCATCGATTGAAAGATAGGTCATGGGTACATGTTTGATCTTCTTTACCTTGATCGATAGTATTTTCTGACACTCAAAAAGGTTTTCAGGGTGCTGGTATTGTATATACCGAAAGAAGGAATGAATCGATGCCAGGCGAAGATTTCTTGTTGAACTACTACAGTGCCGTTCGGCCTCAAGCCACTCCAGAAAGGCAATAACTAACTCTTTGGTTATCTTTTCAATCGTAAGGCAATTAACTTTTACCCCGTTGATTTCCATAAACTTTATGAACAGGACAAAAGTATCTCTATAAGCAGTAATCGTATTCGTACTTGCGCCTCTTTCATGGGGTAAGTAATTGGCGAGGAACGCTGTCAGATATTTAGAAAAATCAGTTGGCTTCATAACATTCATATTTAGGAAACACATTTAAACAAACCAGATCGACATCCTTAAGCAAACCGGGATACATTTCAGAAGTTAATCTGACATAGCCGTTTGTAGCGCTAAGTGACTGATGGCCCAGATAGGTTGAAAGCGTTGGCAATGAGCAATAAAGGTCAACTCCAGAATCAGCCATCATCGCAAGAGAATGAACACAGAATGTATGCCTGAGATCATGTACTCGTGGTCCGTGGCCACTATGCGGTATGCCTGCTTTCCAAAGAATCTCCCGGAACCGGCGATAAACCCTTTCTCTTTTGCAGCGATTACCAATTGGGGTTACAAAAAAGTAATCATTGTCCCTGCTATCAAAAGGCAATAGTGACCTGTAGTGTACATATTGCTTGCACACTTTTGAAAGAGAGTCGGATATGGGGAGCATCCGTTCCTTGCCATTTTTAGCGTCCTTAACGGTCAGATAGCTTTGATCAAGATTTACATCCCGATTGCGTAAAGACAAAGCCTCGCTTATGCGTAAACCGGTGCCGTATAAGAACCTGATAATGGCTGGAAGTATAAAGAGGGTGTCGTTCAGGCTTTTTTTTTACCTCTAAGTTCATCAACGGCCTTGAAAATGGCATTGATCTCAGTTTTGGAAAAGATATAAGGAGTAAAAGTGCTTTTAAAGGGCGGTAATTGAGGTACGTATGAACGAATACCAATTTGGCAAAGAAAGGATGCCAACTGTCTTATAGTGAGCGCCCGGCGATACCTGTAAGAATCGGATTCATTTGGAGGTTTTATATTCCAATTATCCGCTAACTCCTTTGTTATGCCGACGTTCATTTCCCCGCGTTCTATTGTAAAACGGTCAAAAAGGAAGAATATATTCTCCTCCAGTTCACATTTAAAGCCCAGTTGCCGCCTTAATGCTATGTACTGTTCAATATAGGTTGCATAGACCCCGGAAAATTTCCTGCTCATAAAAATAACCTCCTTTCTGATCATAAAAAGATGGTGAAACCAGTTGTACTTCAAGACAACATTGCCTCATGGATTTAAGGTCAATTCTGAGGTAGTAATTCGTCGATTCTGTGTTTTTATGACCAAGTACTTCAGATATGACCGGCACAATTGTTCCTTTTTCAAGCAGGATTCCTGCAAGACTATGACGGAGTGCATGTGGACCGTGTTTCCGGTTTTCAATAGATACTCCAGCTCGAATAAGGGCTTTATGGACAACACCGGTAATCGAACTAGTATAAATACGGGTATATGGAGACTTGGTACAGAGAAAAATATATGTATCATTTGACTTTGGCCGACCATATTTGAGATAGTCAATAATTGCATTTCCCACGTCAGGAAGCAATGGAAGTTCTATTTCATTGCCCGTCTTGTATTGATTAAATACGATTTTGCTTTCCTCCCAGTACAGGTTCTCAAATCGAAGGCCGGCAATATCGGACGCTCTCATACCAAGCCGTGCCGCCAGCATAACTATTGCATAATTACGTTTACCATTAGGATTTCCACGGTCAATAGCAGCAATCATCAATTCTATCTCTTCTGGGGAATAGTATGAAGGCAACTTTTTCTGATTTTTATAATTATCTCTGGGAATAATAACATATAAGTTGACTTCTAATACGTTTTGTTCTTTCAGATATTTGAAAAAGCATCGGATAGTTTGAAGTGCAGTATGGGTTAAAGAGGGAAAACGGGGATCTATTCCCTTTATAAAATTAAGCACATGCGCCTGTGTTATTGCCTGGATACCAGCAACCTTATTCTTATTCAAATAGCATAAGAAACGGGAAAGATGTCGTTGGTATTCAAAGGTTGTAGTAGCCTTAAGTCTTAAAGAAGCTAAATGGGATAAGTATCCCACCATTAATTGACCAATTGGCCCCTCAAAAGAGGTCTCCTCCTTACTCAGGGAACTTATAACTCCTGTTTTATAAAAATCGCATAAAACACTCACACCTTTAACATAGTTTTTTTCATTTCTGGATAACTGGGGGTAATGCCGGCCGCCAAATTTGTGATGTAAAAACTCTTCACCAACAGAAAGGTCAAAGTGCCTGATTTGCTGGGCTTTCATATACTGTTCAATCTTTCGCCAGTAAATTTGGTAATGAATAATCGTGATATTAGATCTCGATAGTTTTTCCTTTAAAAACGTCGATGCGTCAGAAGTTAGTTCCTGAAACGTTTCCCATTGTCTTTTCATAAACCTTTTTTTAATGGTGGCAACATTGCCACTATCATAAAAGTACTGGGAGTTATGCGACGTTGATTAGTGTATCTGGCAGGAAATAATTGAGATCAAATCACTACTTCAATTAACTTAAAACTGTCAGTTCATGCAGCTCGAGGCAGTTATGTTTATTGATAGTCGATGTGATATTTACTTATCAGAATTCTTGTATATTTGAGTCTATGGAAACATCAACTAAACCTGCCAACAGCCACATCGGTAGAAAAATCAGCCGTATTAGGGAACTGCGGGGCATAAAACAAGAAGTGCTTGCACGTGACTTGGGCATCAGCCAGCAGGCGATTTCCAAAATTGAGCAGAGCGCCGAAGTTGAAGAAAACACACTAGAAAAGATTGCGATTGCTTTAGGTGTATCTCCCGAGGCAATTAAAAACTATAGTGATGAGGCCGTTATTAATAATATTCAGAATAATTATGATAATTCAATCATCCATGCGGGACCGACCGTAAATAATAACTGCACATTCAACCCCATCGATAAACTTGTTGAACTTTTTGAAGAAAATAAAAAACTTTACGAAAGACTGTTAGCCAGTGAAAAGGAAAAAAATGAGTTATTGAAGAGAAAATAGCCAGACACCATCTCGCGAATTATCGTGGTTTATATTTACTTTTCTTCCTGGATAACTTGCTGATCTCGACTGCTGCATCAGATATTGATGCGTCAGAAGTTTGCTCCCGAAACATTTCCCATCATCTTTTATAACACCTTCTTTTTTAATGGTGGCAACATTGCCATTACTATAAAATGACGGAAAATTATGTAAAGTGGATTTAATGTTTTTGGCTGTAAATAATTGAAAAACAGAAAACTAAACTAGTAAGCTTTGCATAATACATTACTATTCATAACCGATATGTATAGTCTCTGCCATAGGTCAAAGGTATTGGTATTTTGTAAATGTAAGAAACAACTTTCGGTTTGTAAAACACAACCCCGTATGGTTCGGTACGGCACAACGCCCCTTTTACTTTGAACTACCGGACAATGCCGCCCGGCGTCAAAAAACACCTTATGAACACCATACTGAATCAATGGGTAAACTGCCCTATAAATCTTTCGACGAACGAAATTGAAAACCCTTTCATAGTAATTGACGACTTCTTTTCAGCTGATGACCTGGACGGCCACGTGGAATATTTGAAAAGATGGCGTGACCGGGTTATCGGGCCTGGCTATTATGTTGATTTGAAAGGAAGTCCGTCGGGGCTGCTTTGGCGGCATGAATTGAATGTCAGGCTTATTGAAAGTGTCGCTCAGTTATTGAATTCATCAGGTGTAGCGCAAGAAAACGTCATAGAGATGAGTTCCGAAGAAAATAAGCAAGAGTCTACCATAATTAGAAGCAAGCTCAATGAATCAGAGATCAGCAATCCGATGATTGTGATAAATGCATTCTTTCAGGGGCGAACGTTAAGCTGGTATCGGGAAGAATTACAGGAATGGTTACGTTATGGACTTTCTACTGACGCGGCAAAAGAGTTCGTTTGCAGTCCCGACCTGGTTATTGTTTTTGAGAATTTGCAAAAATTGTATGCAGCAGCATGGTTAATGCTGGCAGTCTACGAAGAGCAACTCGCAGGCAGCGAACAGGCAGAAAAACCGCTGGTTCCTAATGTCCGGCTATATAATCTCGATAATGAGCCGTTGCCAATTCATCAGGAAATTCTACCCAATTTGGTTTCCATTATCAAAAATAAATTACCGACTACTTACGCTATTTATTATTTGGGTTATAAACCAGGCAATCATACCTCGGCATTTTTATTAGTGCTTACTGCGGACTATGAGCAGGGCGAAGCACTAAGTCTTGGCACTATGCTGGAAGAAAGCTGCCGCCCTTCAAACGTTGTTGTTCTGGTACATTATGCCTCAGCGGTCGTAAATGCAATAAACAAGGGTGACCATTTTTTCAATCGAGCGCTGGCCTGTCCCGCTTTATATATTTCAGGCAATATGCTGTTGCCTGATTCCGACGTCATTAAACCCAACACCCCCATTGACCTGGGAGAAGCGAATTGGGAACGATGGAGAAAGCAGGCAAAAGAGTTTTTAATGGGTGCGGAGTATTATTTATCAGTCGGAGCTTATTCAGCTGCTTTATTCTCCTTGCATCAGTGCGCCGAAGATGTATTAATAGCGATTGTCCGTTCTGTGTTGGGCTATAAGATCAATAGCCATAACCTTCTGCGCTTACTGCGTGTTACTCAATTTTTCACCAACGATCTGACGGCTGTTTTTAAAATCGATACCGAACAAGGCAAGCGGAATTTTACCATTTTGAAAGATGCGTATATCAACGTCAGGTATCGGGATAGTTACGAGCCGGATTGTTCGTCTCTGGATATTTTGTATCCTGTTGTATGTGATTTACTATCAACAGCCGAGGAAATACACCACCAATTTTTATTGCGAAACAGTATCTGATAAGCAGGCCATTTAGAAATGTGTATCGTGTTAAAGGCTATTGCGCACGCTGCGGCAAACGGCTCTTTACATTACGCTTGTTATCACGCGCTACATTTCATTCGCCGTCAGCCTCGCTGTAACCCGAAACCCGTTGCCTATTGCAACAGGTTTTTTCGCTTCTAATCCCACATGAGGACATTTGCAAATATTTATGGTTTTAAATTATAACCGTAGGTTTTAGAAGATATTACTACTAAACCTTACAATAGCATAGCACCGCTGCCACAAAATTAGCACCGCAGGTAAACCGTCAAGGGTATATGAACCGCGATGATAGGATCGCGGCCCTTGACACTTTCCCTGCTTGCTGCTGCCAGTTGTTTAAGCGTTGCAATGCGTTAGTATGTACTGATTTTTTTACGCTTCCTTGTAATAAACTTCATAGTGTTGCGTCATAATGGTGCATCGGGCGAAAGCCCGGTCGTATTTACAAAATTACCTGGCTTCGGCTGATGGGTTTCTGTAAGTACGGCGACCACTCTCCGGCCAGTTAATTCGCCGGAAGCACCCTTCTGAAGTGGTTGCAGGAGATCAGTGATTTTCCGGTCAGAATAAACCTTCGAATTATTGTCTATGAAGGCCGGACTATCCGAGAAGAGGAATATTACTCCTCAGCAAGCAGTAAAAATTTTGGAGCAAAGCGGTGTGAAAGTAACTGAAAAAGATGCTGAGATAATCTTGGATTTCTTATATTTTTTAGGTAAATTAACTGTAAATCAATACTTTAAAAACGATAAGAAGTAGCAATATCTAACCTTGTTTATTATGAATTCTGCCTACTTATATGTGCGTGTAAGCACCGATGAACAAAAAAGAAAAGGATACTCATTACCGGAGCAGGAAGACCGCCTATTGCGCCACTGTGAGCAAAATAACATAGAGGTTAAGGGTATCTTCCGCGAAGATTATTCAGCCAAGAATTTTAATCGCCCAGAGTGGACGAAACTATTGGGCATACTCAAAAACAGGAAGAAAAAAGACCAGGAGAATGTACTGTTTATAAAATGGGATAGGTTCAGCCGAAATATCGAATACGCCTATCAGATGATCGGTATTCTAAGAAGCCAAAACGTCCAAGCAATGGCAATTGACCAGCCGATTGACTTCAAGATACCGGAAAGCACTGTAATGCTGGCTGTTTATCTTGCCGTCCCGGAATCTGAAAACACGAGACGAGCATTAAATACATTAACGGGGATGCGCAGGGCAAAACTGGCTGGACGTTGGATGGCAACTGCGCCTATCGGCTATCAAAATCTTTCACATCCCGACGGGAAGAAATACATCGCACCTAAATATCCCGAAGCCGCAATTATGCAGTGGGCATTTGAAGAACTTGGAAGAGGAACTTATAATCTCGAACAAGTACGAAAAGCTGCGAATAAGAAAGGGCTTAAATGCAGCCGTGCAAACTTTTGGAGAGTTATACGCAATCCCGTTTACTGTGGGACGATAGTAGTAGCACCATACGAAGATCAGGAAATACAATTTATAAAAGGGCAGCATGAACCCATCATAGCCGAAAGCCTGTTCTACGAAGTTCAAGACGTTTTAAATGGCATCAAACGTAAGGTTGTTACTAAGATGGCATCTGATGACTTGCTGCCTTTACGTGGCTTTTTAGAGTGCCCGGACTGTGGCCGCATGCTTACTGGCAGCGCGTCAAGAGGTAGCCGTGGCGTCTACTATCATTACTACCATTGTGGTGATGGATGCAAGACTCGCTTCAAGGCTGCCGCTGTTAACGATTATTTTGAAAGTCAGCTAGTGAATTTTCAACTTGCCCCTGGTATTGGAGATTTGTTTAAGGCTGTTGTCATGGACATATTCCGTTCGGAACACAAAAGTGGAAATGATGAGCGGATGAATCTTGCCCAACAGATCGAGACACAGGAAAAAATCTTATCGACCGCTCGTAAACGCTTCATGTTGGAGGAAATTGACGCTGAAGACTTCAAGGCAATCAAAACGGAATGTACCGAAGCACTCAGGTTATTGGAGGGGAAACTGGCGGAAATACCGAATAAAGTCGAAAATTTAAAATCGATAGAAGGATTGCTGGATATAGTGATAGGTCGCTATACCGATATACAGTTACATTATAAGCGTTCAAGTGTCACCGAAAAGCGCAAGTTGATCAGTTCGATTTACCCCAAAAATCTTTGTTTTGATGGAACTGCACATCGAACTCCTTATGTAAACAAATCACTCTCTCTTATTATGCAGATTAACAGCAACTTACGAGGTCTAAAAAACGAAAAAAGGCCATCTTTTGATGACCTTTCCCGTATGGTAGCCCCGACGGGAATCGAACCCATATCTAAAGTTTAGGAAACTTCTATTCTATCCGTTGAACTACAGGGCCCTGTTCTTAATTGAACTTGGCAAATATATACAAAGCTCTAGTTGTCAATTAATTAAATGAATAAAACATAGCCTTTAAGCCAGGTTAAACATTATTGTTAATTGAGACAAATATAGACAAAAAGGTGGTTTTAATCGACATTTTTAGTACCGTTTGACTCATTCAGTGCCGCAGATTTAACAGAAGTTTGCTGCTTCGGTGTAGGTAATGTTAAACCTCGCGACAGCTAAGAATAGGCAACTATCCTGCTTTTTTACCTTTATGCCCTTGTAAAGTAGAAAGCCACATGTCCTCGACAGATTCACAATATTACGTCATAACTATAACTCTTAATAAAGAATCACCATTTACTTAAACGCAAATGAAGAAAACAAAGCATTATTTGTTTATAACTCGCAACGGGCGTGTTATCATGGCAATATTATAAATATAGTTATGAGCGACTGGATAAAAGCAAATTGTAATTAACTTGGCTTTTCCTTTAGAATGAATTTAACTCATTTTAGATTATAATTTAGTTAATGTTATCGTGTAAAATTAGGGGTAAGTCGATATGTAGCAATAAAGATTTCTTTAGAAGTTTCACCCTATAAGAAGAAGGGAGAAATTTACTTCTCTTTACATTCCCAACTTTTGCGACAGTTTGCTTTATGGGGTGTAGATAACCCCTTTTTATGAAAAAGTGTAGCAGTGCTCCCTAATTTCAAATCCGCACATTTTTAAATCTATCGTATATAAATAAAGAAATCGAAAATGAAATGTGCAGCAGCTCTGACAATGTTCGCAAGTTTCGCCTTATACTTAGCTTCTATATTTTTTGAGCCGCTTTTATTTCAATGTACCGGTTAATGGTATTTACGGTTAAGTTTTGTGGTGCGGTCAATAAACATTGTATACCATGGCGGGTAAGTTCCTTTACAATCAGCTTTTTCTCGTACATGAACTTTTCTGCTATTGTTTTTATGTAAACCCCCTCAATGTCATTGGCTGGTTTGCGGCTCAGATCGCGCAAGCCGGTATTTTCAAAAAAAATGACTACCAGCAAATGATACCTGGCTATACGTTTTAAATAAGGCAGCTGCCTTTGTAAGCCTGAAAGACTCTCAAAATTGGTGAAAAACATAACAAGGCTACGCTGCTTTAAGGTATTGCGGATGATTGAATAAAGGAGGTCCAAATCAGTCTCAAGATAACGCGTCTTTTCTTTATATAATACCTCCATAATCTTGTTAAGTTGCGTAGGCCGTCGCTCGGCGGGAACTACGGCACCCTTTTTATCTGAGATGGTTATTAGCCCGGCTTTATCTTCTTTTAACAGAGCAACGTTGGATAATACCAGGCTGGCGTTGATAGCATAATCAAGCATACTAAGCCCATCAAACGGCATTTTCATTACCCGCGATTTATCAATAACGCAATATACATGCTGCGCCCGCTCTTCGGTATAATTATTTACCATTAAAGCGTTGTGCCGTGCAGTTGCCTTCCAATTCACGGTACGTGGATCGTCGCCAGCAACATAGCTTTTAATTTGCTCAAACTCCATGCTATTGCCAATGCGCCTTATTTTTTTTATGCCTACTTCGCTAAGCCGATTAGAAATAGCCATGAGCTGGTATTTGCGTAATTGTAAAAAAGATGGATAAACCGGTAAGACTTCTGACTGATCAAAAGTATAGCGCCTGCTGATAAGTTTTAATGGCGATGTAACATAAACTCTTAAACAGCCAAAAGCATACTCACCGCGCTTAACCGGTCGCAGCATATAATTAATTAGCTTGTGCTGTCGGGGCGTAAGTTGCGTTTCAAAACTTACATCACGCTTTTGGAATTGATGAGGAATTTCGTCAATAATATCGAGTCCTACCTTAAAAGGATAAAAATTTTCTACGTATAAACCAATTTGATTTTCATCCCCATTACTTAATCTTTCGGGCGCTACCCTGCGAGAGAATACGCCAGCCTGATGGTACAGCAAAAAAATGTCGAGTAACAAAGCGGCAATCAACCCCCAAAACATAACCTCCGGCACGTCGCCTATCCACTCAAAAAAGAAAGACAATAAAAAAAGCAGAGTCACCACGCCTAACCCTATGAACAAGCGTGGCAGCAAAAACAAGTTCTGATAAAAATTGCTGAATATCTTTTTCAATTATTATCTGGGGATTTCTATTTTTTGAATGATCTGTTTTACAACCTCATTTGTGCTAACACCTTCCATTTCTTTGTCAGGCATGAGTACTATACGATGTCTTAGTACCGCAGGCGCTACCCAAATGATGTCTTCGGGCGTTACAAAATCGCGCCCTCTGATAGCAGCCAAAGCCTTGGCGCTATTAATTACAGCTAACGAGGCGCGCGGCGAAGCGCCCAGGTAAAGCGCATTATTATTACGTGTTTCATGAACGATATTAGCTACAAATTCAATCAGCTTAGGTTCCACATAAAAACCACGCACTTGTTGTCTTAAGGCAATAATGTCCTCTGCCGAAAGAACCGGCTCGATCTCATTCAGCTGGTCTGCAGGTTTTTGCTGATGCTGACCAGCAATAATCCCTATTTCTTCTTCCAATCCAGGATACCTAACTTCAACCTTGAACAAAAAACGATCAAGCTGCGCTTCGGGCAGCCGGTAAGTACCTTCATGCTCTACCGGATTTTGCGTGGCTATCACAATAAATGGTTCCGTCATCGGGTAACGCTGTCCGTCAATCGTCACTTGACGCTCCTCCATTACCTCAAATAAAGCCGACTGTGTTTTAGCCGGAGCCCGATTTATCTCATCTATTAAAATGATATTGCCAAAAACAGGACCATGCTTAAATTCAAATTCAAACGTTTTTTGGTTAAATATTGATGTACCTAAGACGTCAGATGGCATTAAGTCTGGCGTAAATTGAATACGTGAAAATTTAGCATCGATACTTTTGGCCAACAATTTAGCCATTAGCGTTTTTGCTACTCCGGGCACACCCTCTATTAGTACGTGCCCGTCGGCAAGTATGCCAATGATGAGCAAATCCAGTGCTTCCTGCTGCCCAATTACTACCTTGCTTATAGTTTGTCTAATATTCTCTACTGCTTGACTAAGGTGACTCAAGTCTGTACGTTGTTCAAAAAATTGTTCTTCCATAATTAGCTGGATCGAGTATAAAATTGTTCTATTTTTTGGTTAAAGCTTACCAGTTCGTTGTTACTCACAGGCTCGCCGTGTTGTATCAAAGCCAGCGAGTAAAAAATATCATTGATCAGGGCGATGTCAACACCACTTTTTTTTGCCAGTGCCTGCATAAAAGCAGTGTCCTGGATGCCGGTATTTAAGTTATATCGTGTACGAATATGGTCAAGGAAATAGCTGGCTTTTTTTTGCGCGATGTTGCTGTTGTTGTGTTGTTCGAAATAAACCTGTCCCACGACCGACACAAACTCCACAGAAGTATTAGTTACCGGCTCAATTATCGGTATAACACGCTGCCTGCGTTTTGACTGGTAAACCACAAATATAAACAAGCTGAAAAACACCAGGTAAAATGCCCAGCGCAATGGCTTGTGGCGCAAAAATACCTGCATGCTTGAATCGCCGCCCTCGCGACCTTGGCTGTAATACTCATCCCAAGCCACAGCATTTTGTATTTTTAAATAAGAGAGTGCTTTAGCCGCATAATCTGCACCTTTGTTTTGCAACAAGCTATAGTTAGTAAACAATAAGGGATTAGCGTTAAGATAAAGTGCGCCCTTACCTACATGTATCTTAATGTACGACGCATGATCATAACCATTTTTTCCCAATATTACTGTTTTTGAAGTATCAAAACCGTTAAAGTAATTTTCAGTGATCTTATGCTCAAATACATAACTAGAGTCGCCAAGACCTTTATTAACAAAGTTGACATAGGTCTGCCCATTAGTCAACAATTCAGACGTTGCATGTACTTTAAGCTCCTTTAGCATTACCGGACCAAAGTTGGCAGCGGCAATAAACACATTATTCCCTTTAACCACGTATTTAAGTAACTGGCCATAATCATCTTCGTTAAAATTTACCGTGCTGCTTATTATAATATAAGTGCTGTTATTCAATTTATCTGTGGCGATGACCTCATATGGAGATTTTTGACAAGCGTTGATAGTAGCGCGAGGGTATATATCAGACAAACGGTCATACAAAATATACGTGCCAAAAGGTATTTTGTCTGTATTAATAAAGGTTTCCGTCCAATCAATTTGTTTTGGGCGGTTGTATTGTGCTACCAGGTAGACTAATAGCAAACCAGATGCGATGATGAGGTATATTTTAAGATCCCTCATTTAAATGTTTGTTTAAAATCCTGAAATAAAACATCAATATTCCTGAATGACTGCTCGTCAATCGGGAAGTTTCCGTACCATACATATTCAAATTGCCGGGTAAGTACGCCAAAAGACTGCCGTTGATTAGGATTGGTTAGCTCATTTATATAAACCGAATTGGTTTTATCGATTTTCCAATGAATCACGCCCGCGTCATTTAACTGTTTTAAGCTACGCAGATATAATAGTCTTACCGCTAGTTTAAAATTACGTTGAGCAAGGGCGCTCTCAATATCATCATCAAAATTAATTTCATGAATGTTTTCTAACGCTTCATAATGGGATAAAGAGCCTTGGGCTTTATCTTTGCGAAACATTTTAGAAAAATCAACGGCGGTTATTTTAATAAGCGCATAAAGAACTACCGCAACCGCTGATGCAATTATCAAATACTTTAGCCCGCCTTGGTCTGTTGATTGTTGCTTGCTGCCACCAAATAACCTGGCTATAAAATCCCAAAACCATTGCCAGAAGCGCTCGCTCAGAGATTTATGCTTATTGTTTTCTTCAACGTATTTGAACGATGGATCATGACGATAGCGAGCCAAAGCTTGCTGATCGAAATTTCGCAGTGCAGGCTTAATAGTGTCACTAACTAATCCATTGGTTTTAGAAGTAGGCAAAGCTGTACCCGTCGATGCCAAAGTTTGGGCTCCAAACCAACTCCATGTAAGTAATAATATTAAAAGTAATCTGCGCATTTAATACTGCTCTTCGTCGTGGTTCATGGCGTGGTCTGTTGGCTTTGGGTCATTTACACCTAACTTTTTGATTCGCTCAAACAGTCTATGATCTTCCTGTTGCTCCTTTAAATTAAAATAGCTGAGGGTTAGGACTATCAGCGGAAAAAGAAAAAAAAATTGAATAAAGGAGAAAAGAATAGTGATTACAAAGCGTGCAATATGCCTATCATGGTCGCCACTTAAAAAAACATATAGAGCCGCGCCACCGCCTAAAGGAATACCCAAAAGCAACGCTGCTGACACTATCAAAAAACAACACAATATCAATGCGCCAAATACTTGGCCCCATTTTGTTGAAATCAAATTAAAGCTATAACTAAAAGCGCCATTAATAGGATAATTATCTATAACAATAGCGACAGGTACCAACGATAATACGGGCCAAAGATAGATCATAGGAAAAAAACAAAATACCGCGCCCGCCGATAAACATAAAATTATCAGTAAGTTCCCTCCTAATACTCGTAAAAAAAAGTATTTGAAATAGCTCCATACTTCGGCAGTTGTGGGTGCCACATTACCTTTTTGATGATACAACGACATAAAAGAAAGACCAGCTACGGCAGTGACGGTATGGTTGAGACAACCAAAAAACATTCCGAACCAGAAATGTCCGTCAATCATAGATTCACCCGCATCAGTACGGCGTTGAAAATGGATCTGATTAAATATGGAGATAACAATTGTAGCAACCCAAAAAAAGCCACAGATGCTAAAGTAACTTTGCAGTAGCCCTTTCCAGTTTTGCTTTACAAAAAGTACGCTATCGTCAATAACTTCGCTTATGCTACGAATTTTAACTAGTTCAACATTAGGCCGGGTCATTGGATGTTAAGGTTAAGGTTTTGGTTAAATAACTAGGGTAAATTACAACATACCATGCAATAAAACCTAATGATCCTGATAAAATTAGCAAACTTGTCCATACGGGCATTTCA